>Ga0302326_10002082_pt1 | contig 49314 bp, 39 predicted proteins | sample Palsa_T0_3_FD_202264 | JGI IMG/M metagenome (GOLD analysis project Ga0302326, IMG submission 202264) | Peat permafrost microbial communities from Stordalen Mire near Abisko, Sweden - Palsa_T0_3 | ecosystem: Environmental > Terrestrial > Soil > Palsa > Peat permafrost | place: Sweden: Abisko... | reverse complement strand
CTCAGAGGGACGCGTCTGAGCGTGACGGACCTATCGGTCAGCCTCAGAGGTACACGTCTGAGCGAGACGGACCTATCGGTCAGCCTCAGAGGTACACGTCTGAGCGAGACGGACGCATTACTCAAGCTCAGAGGCACCTGTCTGAGCGAGACGGACGTATCGGTCATCTTCTGGGAGCGCGATGAGCTCGTCTGCCGGTGTTCACTCCTCGAAGACCATTCCCTCGTACGGGCGAGCACGGCACGACTCCAGACGCGTCCGCAAGTCGCCAACGTGAATCTCAAGCTTGTGTCCGTCGGGGTCCAAGAGGTAGAGCGACGCGCCCTCGGATTGATTCTCTTTCCAAAGCTTCGTCCCGCTGGCTCGAATCGCCTGCGCCATGCGATCAAACTCCGCCTCGTCCACGGAAAGGGCGATGTGTGAGTCATCGACCTGCGGCTCTCCGGCGCGCGGGTCAAGCTCCAGGCAAAGCCAGAGAGCGCCGGCTTCCAAGTAAGCGCCTCGAAGCCATCGGGCCCTGAGTCGGCAGCCGAGCAGGTCGACGTAGAAGGGCAGAGCGCGGTCCATGTCTCTGACCGAGAGCGTGACGTGATTGATTCCGTGTACGGGCATATCGAGTCACGAGGATACGAAGGCTAGAGGGGCGCAGGCCCGCCGTCGGTCGAGGCGCTTCAGATTCCGCCCGAGGCCGGCGCCGGAATGGCGCGCTGGTTGTAGAGCAGCTTCGTGCGCCGCTCGATCTCCTCGGGCGGGAGCTTTGAGAAGTCTTCGGAGAGCTCGGCGCCGACCGCCAGACCACGCTGCAAGGCGGGCCGGGCGCTCAGCTCCTCGAACCAACGCTTGAAGTACTTGAACTCCTCGATGTCCTGTTGCTGAGCCTTCCAGCCGACGACCCACGGATACGAGACCATGTCCGCGATCGTGTAGTTCGCCCCCGCCAGGTAGCGACGGTCGTAGAGCCTATTGTTGAGCACCCCGTAGATGCGATTCACCTCGTCGCTGAAGCGGCGCACGGCGTACGACTGGTCGCCCTTCTTGTCGCCGAGGCGAAGAAAGTGGCCGAGCTCCCCAGTCTTTGGCCCTTGGTTAGCCATCTGCCAGATGAGCCACTGGGTGATCTCGGTTCGCCCGCGAAGGTCGTTTGCCCAGAACCTGCCCGATTTCTCGGCTAGGTAGAGCAAGATCGCGCCTGACTCGAAGATAGAGATCGGCTCGCCGCCGCCCGCCGGGTCGTCGTCCACGAGCACCGGCATACGGTGGTTCGGATTGAGCGCGAGGTAGGCGGCCTTGAGCTGGTCTCCCCGGCCGATGTTGCACGGGACGATCCGGTACTCGAGCCCGGCCTCCTCGAGGAAAATCGTGATTTTCTTGCCGTTGGGCGTGGGCCAAAAGTGTAGGTGCAGCATCGTCTACCTTTGGATGAGGGGTGCGCGAGAAGCATAGAGAGCTTCTCGAGCGCTGCCACAACATGGTCGTCGCGCGGCGGAATGGGGGCGGCCGCATGGCTTGCGCTTTCGGGTCAGAACGGTGATCGCCCGAGCGCGCGGCCTCCACTTACGAGCACATGGTGTTGGCGTCGCGCATCGGATGGGGCATCCGGGTCGCGATTCTTACCGCTTCGGGAGCGCTGGCCGAAGGATGCAGCTCGCATGCGACGGCGACGCCTGTTTCGAGCGGGATGGACGAGGGCGCCGGAGCGGGGACGTCGACCGGGGGGCCGACCGCTAGCGGAGCCTCGGTCTCAGGAGCCGTTGGGCTCGGCACGTGGACCGACAGCGGCGCGGGCACGACGGGTGCATCCGAAAGCACCTCGTCCGGATCGAACGGTCCCGCTCCCGAAGGCGGCGCTGCCAGCGAGGCCGTCGTCGACGCTTCCGCCGCGACCAACGCCTCCGATGTCGCCATCCCCGAAGCCGGCGGCGAGGGCGCAGCAGTCGGTGATGCGGGCCTGGCTAGCGACGTCGTGGGTAAGGTCAGCGTGGGCTACCAAGGTTGGTTTGCAGCGGTCGGGGACGGGTCTCCCGTGAATCTCTGGTGGCACTACGACCAGAACACGCAGAATGCCCCCTCCCCGACCGACGAGCTTCTCAAAGGCTGGCCGTATATGGCCGACTTCACGACGGGCTTTCAAACCGGCTTCGCGAACCTAGGCAACGGCAAGCCAGCGACGCTGTTCTCTTCCTATACCTATCAAACCGTCGACGCTCACTTTTCGTGGATGCAAGCGGTCGGTATCGACACTGCAGCGCTCCAGCGTTTCAACGACGAGACGCCCACGCGAAACGCCGTGGCCCTCAACGTGATGAAGGCGGCCGAGGCACACGGTGAGAAATTTTACGTCATGTACGACATCAGCGGCTGGACGACCTTTCAGGCCGATCTGAAGAGTGATTGGAGCAATGCCATCGTCGACACGCTCCATCTCACGGCATCTCCCGCGTACGCGCACCAAAATGGAAAGCCCGTGGTGTGCATCTGGGGCATGGGCTTCAGCGATCGGCCGGGCGACCCGACGTCGTCTTTGGACGTCATCGACTTCTTCAAGAACCAGGGCCTTTACGTCATCGGGGGCGTACCGCTCGACTGGCTCACGCAAGGGGGTGGGTCGAAGCCGGCCTACGGCCCCGTCTACGCCGCCTTCGACATGCTCTCGCCGTGGATGGTGGGAGTCATCGGAAACAGCTCCGAGTCGGACGCCATTCGCCAAAGCAACAACGTCCCCGACGAGGCCTACTGTCAAAGCCACGGTATCGATTACCAGCCGTGCGTATTGCCCGGGGATCTGTCGCTTCACCAGCGGGTGCACGGAGACTTCATGTGGCACCAGTTCGCCAACATGATTCAGATTGGGGCTCAAGGCCTTTACGTTTCGATGTTCGACGAGTTCGGTGAAGGAAACCAGATCGCGAAAACTGCGGAGAATGCTTCGGAGCAGCCCACCAACGGCAACTTCGTGCCCCTCGATGAAGACGGCACCGCCTGCTCCGCCGACTACTACCTGCGCCTCACGGGCGACGGCGACAGAATGCTCAAAGGGCTCATTCCCTTCACCTTCACCCGCCCCACGTCGCCGATGTGAGGCCGGCGCGAATCGCGAGGCATGGTCGTGGGGGAACGACCGTGGCCGGCACAAAATGTTGATCCGAAGGCTCGCGTTCGCCCACTAACCACGATTTGTGCTCCCACGGCTCATGCCCGCGCTAGAAAGGTCCCATAAAGCTGCCGTCGTAACGCTCATCCTGTTCCCCGTCTGGAGCGGATGCTCCGGGCCTTCCGGGAGCCCTGCGACGCAGTCGGGCCATCGGGAAGGGGGCTCGGGCAGCGTCGCGGCATCCTCGGGATCGCTCACGGGCACCTCGGGGTCGCTCGGGGTGTCCGCCGGGTCTCCGAGCGGTGGCGGCGGTAGTGGCGCCGAGCTCGATTCAGGGCCGACATCCGGGGGGGCGGCAGATGCCGCCAGCGAACAAGACGGCGCCGCCACGTCGGATGGCGAGGGAGCCGACGACGGTCATCAAGGCGGTCCGATCGACGTCACCGCATTCACGATGGACACGCCCAACGTCGTACGGCGAGCCAACGTGGTCCTCGCCAAAGCCAACACCAACCCGCAAGATTTCATGGCACTCGGCAACGGCGCGTTAGGAATGGCGGTCTGGGCTGCCAGCGGCTTCACGGCGCAGCTCAACCGCACCGACACCTTTCCTGATCGAAAAGCGCTCGGACAGATCGTGATTCCCGGGCTCGCCAAGCTGACGGGCGCAGCCGATTTTAGTGGTCACGTGGATCTTTACGACGGAGCTCTGATCGAGTCCGGTGGCGGCATGTCCGCGACGATCTTCGTTCGAGCGGACGCACCCGAGATCGTGGTGGATGTCACGGGCGCCGATCCGAACGGGATGCAGACCGCGCAGATCCATCTCTGGTCGGGACGCTCTCCTACGGGCAGCGCCGCGAACGGCGTCGCGACCTTGGCGGAAACGTGGAAGGACTCCGACATGGCCGGGTCGGGCAAGACCTTCGGGGTCCTCTCGGGGGTGACCGCCGGAGGGCGCAACGTGACTTCTTCTGTGGTCGATCCACTGACCGTGCAAGTCGCCTTCCAGCCGAACGCCGACGGTTCGTTTCGCGTAGTCATCGCCGCGCCGTCGTGGTCGGGCGGTGATGCGATGACGGCCGCCACCGGCGTTCTCGGTTCGGACGCCGCCCTTGCGCTGGCCTCGTTGGAGCAGGCCCATCTCGCGTGGTGGCACACCTATTGGAGCAACGTGGGTCTGGTGAAGATGACGTCCTCGGACGGTTCCGCGGACTACCTGGAGGCGCTTCGTACGATCTACTTGTTCCTGTCGGCGGCCGAGAGTGGGGGCAGCTATCCCGGCTCACAGGCGGGCGTAGCGGATCTGTTCAACTACCTCCAAGACTCACAGCCGTGGTTTCCTGCCGGCTACTGGTTTTGGAACCTGCGCATGCAGGTGGCCGCGAACATGACCTCCGGCGCGTTCGCCACGAACGCGCCTGTGTTCGGCCTCTATCAAGCGAACGTGGCAAACCTCCAGGCGTGGACCACGACCAAGATGGGCGGTAGAAGCGGCATCTGCGTCCCCGAGACGATGCGCTTCAACGGGAATGGGTATTACAACGACGGTGAGGGTAACGCTTCATGCGATCAGTCCGCGTCGCCGAGCTACAACGCGTTGACCCTCACTAGCGGTACCGAGGTCGGTCTCTGGGTATGGCAGCAGTACCTGATGACCCAAGACCGCGCATTTTTGTCCACCAACTATCCTATCATGAGCCAATCGGCGACGTTTCTTCTCGCGTATGCGACGCAAGGCTCCGACGGGCTCCTTCATACCGTCGCCAACGCTCACGAGACGCAATGGGATGTCCAGGACCCGACGACGGACATCGTCGCGATGCAGGCGCTGTTTTCCGCCGTCGTCTCTGCCGCGGGGATGCTCGGAACGGACGCAACCCTCGCGGCTCAGCTCAAAGCGGCCCTTCCGAAGATCCCGCCGCTACCTCGAACCGACGCAGCCTCTCACACTCAATTGTTGACGGCGTCATCCGATGCGGCCGGGCAAGATGTCTTTGCCATTTCGTATCAGCCGGCCGCGCCAAAGCACAACGGAGAGAATCTGGATCTCGAAGCCGTCTGGCCCTATGGGCTCATTGGAGATACGGGCGAAAGCACGTCGCTCGCGCAACGCACCTACGCGCATCGCATGTTCGTCCACAGCGCGGACTGGAGCTTTGATGCTCTGCAGGCGGCTCGATTGGGCCTCGCCAGCGAAGTCGCGACCGATCTTGCCACTCTTACGCAGAACTATCAGAGCTTCGTCAATGGTCTTGGGCTCTTGAGCGGAGGAACCAACGACGGAACGAGCGAGCCGTACATCGAGCAAGCCGGAGTCGCGGCCGCAGCGATCAACGAGGCCTTGGTTCAGGACTACGACGGTCTTCTACGCATCGCTCCCGCCTGGCCGGCCGGCTGGGACGTCGCGGGCACGGTCTACATCCAGGGAGACTCGAAGGTCGACGTGCAGGTGCAAGGCGGCAAGGTCGTCATGGCGATTCTCGAGGCCGGGTCCGCGGCGTCGTTCATGGTGCGCAACCCATGGCCCGGGCAACCGGCCGTGGTCGTCGACGGAGCCATGAGCACGACCATCGTGGGCTCCACGACGGCGAGCACCTTCACCATCCCCACCCTGGCCGGACATTGGTACGCGATCGTGCCCGCTTCGGTCGCATCGGCTTTGCCCACCGTGCAGGTTACGGGCTCGCCCGCGAGCGCAAAGAAGGTCCTCGGTCCCGTCAGCATCGGCCTGTAGCCGGCATGCCTCTGCAACATGGCCGATGCGGCGCCGTAGGAGCACGCGACCTCGATCCACCGTGGTCTAGACATCGAGGGCGGCCAGCGGCCCCGGGGCTTGACGCAAGCATTGCCGCTCTCCTCGCAGCACTGGTTTGCGGAGCCTGTTCGTCAGACCCAAGGCGGTGGTCGGAGCCGGTCGAGAAGTTGCGCCTTGCGCAATCGCCGCTCGACGACGACAAAGCAGCGTGGGTTGGAACGTGGGCAGCGTCTCCAGAGAGCGGGGGCCCGGCTTTCAATCAACAAACTCTACGGCAAATCGTACATGCGAGCATTGCGGGTTCCATCGCTCGCGTTCAGTTCTCCAATGCGTTTGGCACGCAACCGCTAGAGCTCGGCGATGTGCACATCGCCCAACGGACGTCGGGGTCATCCGTCTCTCCTGGCACGGACGTCGGCGTTACATTTGGCGGGCAAACCGAAACGAGCGTCGCGGCGGGCGACGTGGCCGTCAGCGACCCCATCGCGTTCCCAGTGTCCGCCCTCTCCGACGTCGCGATTAGCGTATATCTCCCGTTGCCCACGGGCCCGACGACCTATCACCAGCAGGGCACTCAAACCAACTACGTCGCGTCAGGTGATGTCAGCGCCAATGCCGACCTGGCGGGTGCCCAGGCAACCGCCAGCTATTACTTGCTCGCGAACCTGGATGTTCAAGGGGCACAATCCCCCGGCGCTGTCGTGACCCTCGGCGCGTCCATCACCGACGGCTTTGCATCGGCGCAGGATGCCAATCACCGCTGGCCGAACTATCTCGCCGTCAGAGCCGCGAACGCCGACCTTGCGATCGGAGTTCTCAATCAAGGCATAAACGGCAACAGGCTCCTCGTCGATGGCTCCGGACAAAGTGCCGTCCACCGATTCAATCGGGACGTGATTTCGCAGCCGGGCATAAGGTGGGTGATTTTTTCCGACGACCCGATCAACGATCTTGGCTCGAGCTCCCCGCCCAGTGCCGAGCAACTAGTCGCCGCGGCGACGCAGATTATCGCTTCCGCTCATGCGAATGGCGTCAAGTTCTTGTGCTCGACACTCACGCCGTTCAAGGGTTCTGCGGGATGGACCGAAGACGGCGAGACGGGGCGACAAGGATTCGACTCGTTCGTCCGCAGCGCGCAGAGCGGTTGTGACGGTGTCGTCGATCAGGACGTTGCCACGCATGATCCTGCGAATCCAATGCAGTTTCTTCCAGCCTACGACAGCGGGGATCATCTTCACCCAAACGACGCGGGGAGGCAGGCCATTGCGAATGCCGTGGACCTCGGCCTGTTCTCGACAAGGGCCTTGTCTCCGGGAGACGATGCCGGAAGCGACTCGATGAACGAAGCGGGAAGATCTCCGCTCGACGGCTCGAAAGACGATGCGGGGGTCGACGCAAGCGGCGCTCTCGCGAGCGATGCTGGAGCCGAAGCCGCGAGCTCCACGTCGGACGCCGAACCTTCGAGCGCGAGCACGGCCGCCGGGCCCGACGCGGGTGGGACGCCCGCCTCCGTCGACGGAGTGAACGACGCAGGTGAGCCGACGACCACGCGCGCGTCGCGGTCGGTGGGGTGCAGCGCCGTCGGCGCGGCCCCGCAGGGTCAGTCCTGGGGCTTAGCCCTTGTCTTCTTGGGAATGGTGTCCGCTCGCGTCCTAACGGCTGGCCTGAGGCGGGCTAGGGCGTGGGCGCGTCAAGCGCTTGCTCGATTGCCGCAACGACGATCGACGCATCCGGCGCAACGTCCGGGCTGAAGCGCTCGATCACGTCGCCCTGCCGGTCGATGAGAAACTTCTCGAAGTTCCATAGGATCTCTTCCGGCTCACCCACTTGGATGCCGTAGCCGATGAGCTTCTGGCGGAAGCTGCTGCCGTCAAGCGTACGCGCTTCGGAACGGGCGCTAGTCAGCGCGCCGTAGAGCGGATGTTGCCCCGCCCCCTTCACGACGATCTTCGAGAACATCGGGAAGCGCACGCCGTAGCTCGCGGTGCAAAACTCCTGGATCTCGGCATTGGAGCCCGGCTCCTGCGCCCCGAACTCGTTGGCAGGAAATCCGAGCACGGCGAAGCCACGATGCGCGTACTTTTCGTGGAGCGCCTCGAGCCCCGCGTACTGCGGCGTGAGGCCGCATCGGGATGCCACGTTCACGACGAGGCGAACCTTGCCAGAATACGCCCCGAGGCTCGAGTCTTTCCCATCGATGGTCGTCAGCGGGATCCGTTCGATAGCGGTCGCCATGGCGGTGGGATGCATCAGGGGCCGGCGTCCGGCCTCTCGTAAACGCGCACGTAGTCGACGAGCATCGTCTGCGGAAACGTCGTGCCGGTGGGCGGGCCCCATGGGGGCGTGCCTCCGACGGCCACGTTGATGAGGATGAAGAACGGGTGGTCGTAGACCCAGTGCGAGGGCCCGCCCGCGTCGGCCGGAATGTCGGCAGGCGTGCGAGTCTCGAAGAGGGTGTCGTCGACATAGAAGCGCACGACGCCGACCTCCCACTCGACGGCGTAAATGTGATAGTCGTCCGAAAGGACGGGCCCGCCCTCGGGAAGGCTAAAGCTCTTGGACAGCGGATGCATCCCCGAGTAGCCGGGGCCGTGCAAGCTGCCGCCGGTGGTCCAGGGGTTGGAACCGCGCACCTCCATGATGTCGATCTCGCCGCACTGAGGCCAACCCGCCGAGTTGAAGTCGTCGCCCAGCATCCAGAAGGCGGGCCACATGCCGTTGCCGGTGACGACCTTGGCGCGGATTTCGAACCGGCCGTAGGCCTGCTGGAACTTGCCCTGCGTCTTGATGCGGGCCGAGGTGAAGTTGCCTTGGTTGTCCTTTATGGCGGAGATTCCCAGATTGCCAAGCCCGTCGGTTTCGGCGTTCGCAGCGCCGTTCGTATACGTCTGAAGCTGCCCTACGCCCCAACCCCCGCCGCCGAGGTCGTAACTCCAGTACGTCGGGTCGGGCTTGGTCCCGGCCTCTGCGTTGAACTCGTCGCTCCACGAGAGCACCCAGTTCGCGTACGTTCCGGCGTCCGCTATGGACGGGACCTCGACGTCGTCGTCGTTCGCCGCGCCCGCATCACTGTCGCTGCCGGCCGTACTTCCAGCGCCCGCGCCCATCGTGCTGCCGGACATAGCGACGGGTGATGTGCCGGATGCGCTGGCGCCTGCGCCGCCGGACACCCCGGTGCCAGTAGCTCCCGTCCCCGCGCCGAACGTCCCGCTCGACCCAGTGCCCCCGCCGCTCGCGGCCCCCGAAGTGGAGCCCAAGTCGCTCCCGGTCGAGACGCTGGTCGACGAAGGCGCGCAGGCCACAAACGAGAGCGTCGTGGAGACCAAAGCGGCGAAGCAGGCCAGAGTGATGTGGTGAATCATGGTTTCTCTCGAGGCCACGCAAAGCACGGAGCCGGCGCGCTTGGGCCCGCGCGGCTCAGTGCGATTGCGGCGCTCACGCCGACGTGGCACTAGAAAATTGTAGTGTGACTTCGCAGGCTAATTGCTGTGGCCTACCCCGTTCATAATAGCATTAATAGCGTCGGCCCTCGGACGAGATCGACGGCCAAGACCCATGTCTGAGCTCTGGCAACGCGGGCTCGAAAGGAACAAGGGCGAGAGCCTGACGCGATTGCCAGGCCGCGCCCATCGGTGGCACACCATGGCCCACGTGAGGTCGCGTTTTTCCTGGGTTGGTGCCTGGCGCGCTTCTTGTAGCTACTGGGGCGGGCTCTGGTCGAAAGGGAACCCCAATGAGTACGACGACGCGCAGAAAAGCCAAACGGACGGCATTCGTTCCGCGCTCACTCCTTGCGAGCGCCGTGGGCGTGGGGGTCATTCCTTTTTGCGTGTCGGCTTGCGGTGGGCTTGAGAAGTCGCCGCAGTCGTCGGGATCGAGCTTCGGCGGCATGAGCTCGGGCACCGTCGCCGCGGGCGCGTTCGGCGTCTCCGGATCGAGCTTCGGCGGCATGAGCTCGGGCACCGTCGCCTCCGGCGCGTTCAGCGTCGGGGTCTCGGCATTCGGAGATTCGGGTGCGACGCTTTCGGTCGCGAACGCGGGCTTCGACGCCGGCGTGGAGTTCACGGTGGCCGCCGTCGGTTTCGACGTCGCGGAAGCCGGGTTCGCCTCGCCGCCCGAGCCCAACGTCGAGGCGGGCAGAGCCCAAGACGCGACGATAGACGCCCCCGAGTTCACGGTGGCCTTCATGGGCTTCGACGCATCGGCTCCAGAGCACGACGCGGGCGACAAGGGCTAGCGGCAATGGGCGGCCTTCAAGTTCGCCGCATTCTCACCACCACTCCGCTCGCGCGCCAGCACGAGCGCCGAGTGGCCGGTAGGGCGCAGCGTCGGCCGAAAGAGATCCCCTGGGCCGCATTCGACCGGGGCAAATATCCGGCTTCGGCGCTATCGCTTGCTTGCGACGCACAGACCAAGCTCGCGCTCGGAGAATACGGTGCGGTCGATCTCTTCGCGCTGACATTGCCCTACGCATGGCGGGCCTCTTCGCCGGCCGCGACGTGACCATTACCGTCGACCGCGAGGGTCTGCGCAAACGTTGGCGCAATGACGTGGCCATGGAGGATCTCGACGTGCTCGTCGTGGACGTGACGGCCGTTGGCGAAACGCTTGCGTGTGCGCTGCTCACAGCATGCTTCGAGCGCGCGACTGACCCGACGGTGCGCGCCCTGCTCGGAACGCTCGTGGCCGACGAGGTCCACCACGCGAGGCTCGGCTGGTATTACCTGGCGTGGCGAAGCCCCCAATGGACGCGCGCCGAGCGCCAGCGGGTCGCCGATCGCATCGGGAACCTCGTAGTGGGCATCGAGCGGCGCTTCTGGCGGGGGCGAGACGCCCCCGCTTCTAGTCGACCTGCGGCGCGCGCTCTCGGGGTCCTCGAATCGGTTGGCCAGCGCGCGGCCGTGAGGGCGGTCATGGAAGACGAGATCGTGCCGGCGCTCGATGCGATCGGTCTCGGGATGTCGCACGCGTGGCGCATTCGAGAGCGAGGGCCGGCTCGCGGGTGAAAATCCCGTGGCGTACCCTCGGTGCGCACCTCTCGGACCGGCAGCGGCAAAGCATCGCCGCCGGGCTGCGCGGGCTCCTCTTTTGGCAGCGGGATCTCCTCACCTGGCTCGCGCCCACCGGCGTGCCTGACGCGACGCCCTTCGTCGCTCTCTACGCCCATGGTCGGCTTCGCGGTTGCTTCGGAAGCGACGAGGGCGCGCCGGGCGAGCGCCTTGCTCGCGCATTTCTGCGCGCGCTGACGGACATACGCTTCGGAGGGATCGCGAGCGCCGAGCGAGCGAGCCTCGTAGCCGAGGTCTCGTACGTCTCGAACGCGCGCGCCCGAACTTTCGATCGGCTGATGACCGACCTGGAGCCTGGGACCCACGGGGTGGGCATGCTCTCGGACAAGGGGGCGCCCGTTGTCCTGCTTCCCAGCGTGGCGCGCGACGGCGGGCTCACCGGCGCGCAGCTCTTGGAGGCGCTCGCGCGAAAGGCGAGGCTCGCCGACGCGCAGCAGCTTCGACGGCATGAGACCTTCGTCTTCGAGACCGAAGTCGTGGTCTGTCGCATGGGCGGCCCGAGAGTGCGGGCTCGGGACGCTCGCGAGCGAGCCGCGAAGTGGCTCTCCCAACTCGTCTCGGCGGAAGGCGAAGTGCTCTTTGCCGTCGACGGACGCACAGGCCTGTCCCAGAAGGTCGGGCCGATGCATCACGGCCGCTCGGCTGTGGTTCTTCAGGCCCTCGCGCGTCATGGCGGCTACTCACGCGAAGTCGCCCGCGGCCGACGCCGCCTCGAGCGCGACATTCGCGAAGCCGTGGCCGGGCGGCCGCCGCCGGGATGGCCGACCGATCCCTTTCGCGTGGCAGGAACGTTGGCGCTCGCGATCCGTGCCGGTGCAAAGGTCGAAGCCGAGCTCGCGCAGCTCGCACGGGAGAAGGGCGACCTCGGGCGCGTACCTTGGCATGCCGCGCAAGTCGTCGCCGCGCTGGGGGGCAACGCACCTGCTTCGCTCTGGCAGTCTTGCCTTACATCGCTCGAACGCGAGCCGTGGGCGCCGTGGACCGTGCTCGCCGCGCGAGCCCGCGGAGACGGCCCGGTGATCGAGCGCGCCGAACCGGCGCTCATCGAATCGATTCGCAAGTCTGCGCCGCACATCGGCGGCGTCGTGGCCCACATGGCGCCGGGCGTGCCGGAGATTGCGATCACCGCGCTGACCGTCGAGGCTCTCGCCGCGTCGCCCGACCGTGCGGCGAGGGCCGCCGTCGCACGCGCACGCGCCTTCCTTCGGCGCTGGCAGATCACCGAGCGGGGGCCGGGGTGCGCGGCGGTGACCGCGTTCGGTGCTTTCCCCGCGTCTCCCGTGTCGATGCTGCTCCGCGGAGACATGACCGGGCACGCGCTTGCGGCCTTGTGGTGAGCCGCTAGGGCAGCACGACGTAACGCTGGATGTGCAAGAAGGGACCGCCCTCCTTCGGGTTGGTCGTCGAGGGTCCGAACTGCAGCGTGTGGGGGCCGGTGCTCGGCCACCGCCACGCAAACAGGACAACGTCGGGAAAGGCATGGCTCGCACTCGACTTGTTCTGCCAGATCCCCGTTTGGTCCACCGTCTCGACACCGTCAATGGCAACGCTGGCGTGCCCAGGCTCGCAGCACACTTCCCCGAGCGTGCCGAAAAGCGCGACGCCGGACCCCGTGAGCGAAAGCGTCGACGGCAGAGCGGTGATGTCGCGTTCGACCGAGCGCCCCGTCGACCAGCCGGCATCGGCCGGGACCACATCGGTCGGTGCGAGAGCTGCCGCCGCGATGACGAGGGCAAGCCCTCCGTTGGTCTGCCAGGCTGTGACCGGCGCGACCGGCGGTGGACCGTCGAAGAACCGGCCATAGAACCCGTCGGCCGTGCGCGCGTTGGTGATGGCGGCTTGCGCGTTCGTCAGGATCCAGGTCCGTGCGAAGTTGACCCCTTGATCGACAGCGAGAGCGTAGAAGGCCTCGACCAGCGGCTCGACGACGTCGTTTTCGGCCTGCAAATCGGTGAAAACGCCGCGTGCGTCCGCGAGCGATTGGATCGCCATCGCGGTTTGGGTCGCGTCGACGAGATATTGCTGAACGCCCGTGGCCGACGCGAGGGCTGCGCCGTTCCAGATCATGTTGCCGTTTACCGACGCGAAAAACCGCCTGGGCAGCTGCGCGCAGGTCTTGCCGTCATCGAAGACGTAGACCGTGTAGAGCGGCAGCGTCGGATCGAGGAAGTATTGGCGTACCGCCGCGTACGTCGACTGAGCGTCGTCGAGATAGCTCTGCAACCCGGTGGCCTTCCATAGAAGGAGAGCGGCCTTTATCGCGTTCGAGTCCGTCTCCAGGGTCTTGAGGCCATCGTCGCCTCCAAATGCAACCTGATACCGGACAGTTGGGCACGCGCCGAGGGCGAACGCGTTCGAGTCTCGAACGCTTGCGTACGCCTGCATGGCCAGGTCGCGCGCTCGCCCATCGCCCGTGACCTCGAATTCTCGCGCGTCGGCGATCGCGTCCCACTCGGGGACATCGCTCGCTCCACACCCCGAGTTCCGGCATGGCCCATCGGACGCCGCCGTCGCCGTCAGCCCCGCGAAGATAGCGACAAGAGACGGGTCTCGAGTGATCGACCATCGAAGATAGAGGGCGTAGGTCAGCGAGTCGTTGCCCCAATCGAGGTTGGCCGCGCCGCAGCCGCTCGAGCACGCGAGCCAGGTCCCGCTGCCCGTGTAGAGGTTTCCTTGCAGTGTGGCCACCGCGCGGTCCCCATAGTCGGCGTACGTGCTGGGCGACGTCGAGCAGCCCACCGCGAGCCACAAGGCGAGCGGCGAGAGCGACCGCAAGCCATATCTGTTAGCGTCTCGCGCGTGAGACGCCTTTGCGTCGCCTTGGGGATGGCCGCGGTCGGTTGGTCCAGCGCCGCTTGGGGGCAGGCAGAGCCCACGGCCCCAGACACGCTGGCCATCGGAGACTGGCGGCTCACGCCCGTGGCGGAAGCCCGCTTGCGCGGCGAGTACAGGCACTGGCTTGGTGACGAAGATAGCGGACTGCTCGTCGAGCGCGCCCGCATCGGCATCGATGCGCAGTACGGCGCGGGTCTGGAGGGTCGCATCGTATTGCAAGATGCGCGGGACCTGGACCTTGGCCGGGGCAGTCACATCGTGGGCGGGCCGCTGCCCCTCGCCGCGACCGGCGCGTACGAGGTCTGGGGAGAGGCGCATACGTCGTCGGCTCGGCCCAGCTACATTCGCATCGGCAGGCAACCGGTTACGTGGGGCGAGGGGCGCCTGCTTGGCACCGCAGACTGGCTACCGACCGGACGGACGCTGGACGCCGTGCGGGGGCGGCTCGTCGTCCGGGACGCCGCGTTCGAGCTGCTCGCGGCCGTCATCACGGACCCCGCCTTTGCTGCGATAGCGCCGTACGCAAAGCTGGCTGGGGCCCGCGCCGAAGTGGCGATCGATCCGCTGCTCGCGTTCGAAGCCTATGTCCTTGCTCGCTTCGCGCAGGGCAACCCGGTGCCTAGCTTGGACGGCACGGTTATGGGAGAGACGTACACCGGGGCGCTCCGAGCGCACGGCAACGGGCAAGCTTGGGCATATGGCGCCGAGGGGGCTTATCAGGTCGGTCATGTCGACTTACTGGCCGAAAACCGCGCGGCGTGGGCCGCCGCGGGGCACGTCGCTTACACGTTCGAGCGTGCGAGCCTCCGCCCAGAGCTGCGGCTCGGTGCCGCCTACGCAAGTGGCGACGGGGGCGGTTCGACCTACCGCGCGTTCGACCCTCTCCTTCCAGACGTTCATACCTGGCATGGTGCCATGGACCTTTTCGCCTGGTCGAACGAGGCGGAGGCGAGCGTGCGCGCGGCCGTCGAGACGTCGACAGCCTCGGCGGCTGCCCTCGAGTACCGCTACGCACGACTTGCTCAGGCTGACGGGACCTGGCACACGGGATACTTGGCCACGGTTGGCGCGGCGCCCGGAAACACCCACGCCGATTTGGGCCACGAGCTCGACGCGGTCTTCCGCTGGTCTCCGTGGAGTCCGGTGGACCTATCGGTTGGCTACTCTCTCTTCTTGCTTGGCGACGGCGCCCGAGCCGTGTTGACCGCAAGCCAGATCGCCATTCCGGGCTCCGTGCACTTCGCGTATGCGCAAGCGACCCTTCGCGTACCCTGATGGACGCGGACTAAGACGCTGGCCCGTCACGGCCGGCACACCAGGCCGACTGCGTCGCCTGACGTGCATGTGGAGTCTCCCGGGCACTGCGTAGACGATCCGCCAGCGGTGCAGGGTGGATAGCAGCCTCCAGCCGCACCTGTCGCCTGCTTGGTGATTGGGAAGTTGCCCTCCTCCAGCGGGAGGACTTTGGGCTCTCCGCTATCGCATACCCACCCGTCAGGGCACGCGCTTCCTCCGACGACGCAATTGCTGCTGCAGAAAGGAGACTCGCCGAACGCAAAGCAGTTGCAGGCGCCGGACGTATTGTCGGCAGCGGTGCAGGCGTCGCCGATGTTCTTGGTTCGTGTGACCAGAGCCAACGTGCAGTTGCCGAGATCGGTCTGGCACTCGTAGGCCGACCCCAGAGCCGAGCAATCAGCCTTGGTCTGGCAAGCGGCCAAGCAATAGCCGATGCCTAGTGGGCCATGCGTTTGCGTATTGTATACATACGAGCCGGACGAGCATGCGTTATGGCCAACGCAGCCCGTCGGCGCGGTGCCATCGGTGGCGTAGGTGCATTGCGGAAGGCAGTGGCCCTGTCCCGAAACGGGCGCGCTCAGGCTGAGCGGAACACATAAGCCGGGCGAGGAGACATCGTCGGGGCCGTCGCAGAAGTGCGGATCTTGTCCTTCCGGGTCCGAAGGCGGCGCGGGATCGCAGTTTCCCACGCCGGCAGCAAGGGGGATGACACAGACCGGAGTCGCCCACCTCTGGATGTTGACGCCGTCGAAGGTCTCCGGAAAGTCGCTGCCGCACTTGTTGATCCCGGGGCCCCCGGGGGACGCGCAATCCGCGTCGACGGTGCACGCCTTGCCCGTCGTCCCGTCGTAGGTTCGTACAGCCGCGTCCGTGCCCCCGCTCGATCCCGAGCCGCTTCCGGTCGTCGACCCTGCGCCGGCGCTCGCGCCGCTGCTGGACCCCGAAGTGCTTCCGGTCGTTGCCCCCGCTCCCGCCCCCGCGCTCGCGCCCCCGCTCGATCCCGAAGCGCTTCCGGTCGTCGACCCTGCGCCGGTGCTCGCGCCAGTGCCAGACCCCGAAGCACTTCCGGTGGTGGACCCCGCCCCCGTGCTCGCGCCACTGCCAGACCCCGAGCCGCTTGTGCTGCCGCTCGCTGTGCCGGCTGGGATCGGCATCGTCGATCCGTTGTTGGGCTCGACGACCGTCAGGGCCGTCATGGCGCCTTGCGGAGGCGGCGCCGAGATCACGTTCGTGTTCGCGCTCGACACCGACACGCTCGCCGGGCTGGCGCAATAGTCGACGCCATTGGCGTCCTGCGCGCACACATTGCTCTTCGGACCGAGCGTCGCACCCTCCGGGTTGCAATCGGCGTCGGACATGCAGAGGTTTCGACAGCGGTAGTCCGATGCGCATGCCGTCGGAGCTACGCAATCGGCGGGCTTCGTGCACGGTTTGTTGGCCTGAGCGGCGCCCTCGCACACGAAGGTCTTGGTTCCCGTGAGATTGACCTCGAAGACGCACGTGGCGCCCGCCGCGCAGTCGGCGTCGGTCGTGCATGGGGTTCCGCAGAAGCCGAACCCGCAGACAAGGGGGGCCGTGCAGTCGCTGTTGAGCTGGCAAGGGCTATTCTGCACGAGCCCCGGCAAGTCACCGATCCCGAGGATGGCCTGACACGCGACGAGGGTACCGACCGCAAGCAAGGGAGCCGCGATCCTCGCGAATCGAGTTGCTCCTATCATCAGAAAGCGCCTTTCAGCGTGCATCCGCTGACCGCTGGCCCGACCCAAGGGACGAGATCGAGCTGCCTGCCGCCCGACTGGGCGGCTGAGCTTTGCGGCGCGGAAAGCCACAACACGGTCGCCCCGACGAGGGCGGCCGCGCCGACTCCGAACGCGATCGTAGACAGCGTGGCCGCGTTGTCGGCGTCGGTCTTCTCGCCCTGAGCCGGAGATGTCGGGCTACAGCCGGGATGGCACTCGCTCTGCGCCTGCTGCCATTGTGAGCGAGCAGAAAGACCAAATGCGGTCCCCACGCCGATTCCGGCAAGGCCCACGGCTCCGGTGACAATTGCCCAGGTCTTCTGGCTGCTCCACGACGAGTCGGATGGGCGCGCTGCGGTGGCTGATGCCGCCCCGGGCGCTGTGGACGCCGCAGCGGCCGATGGGAGGGGCGTTTGGGCAAGCGCGGCGGGCTGAGCGACCGAAGGCTCACTCGGGCCCGAACCCAGCACGATGCGCTCGCGTCGATTCTTCTCGGCTTGCTTGAGGACGAATGTCTTCTCAACGCGTGGGAGTTTCGGAACGACGAACACGAAGTGATGCTCTCCCGGATCAAACGAGATCGGCGATCCATCGAGGCGCTCGGCCAGCGGCAGGCCGTCCATCGTCGCTTGCACATCGGCGACGTCGTTGCCCGCCTGGTCCTTGACGTCGAAGATCATTGTCGGAATCGCAGCGTTGACGGCATCGAGTCGGCGTTCGCAGACCGAACGGACGTCCGCGGGACAGCTAGGCGTCTGGCAAAGCGCAAGTTGCGCGCGAGCCTCTCTCAGCTTTCCGGCTTGCCGGAGCACGATGGATCTCTCGTTGGCGGCAAAGCAGTCGGTCGCTGTGGGATCAGCCGCCTGCGCGATGCTGCGGACGCCCATCGCCCCACAGATCAATAGAAGGCTTGCGCTGGCTCGGGCGGAGGATTCTTTTCTCATCATTGGCACTTCTGGGAGAAATGGATCTCGCCGTTCTCGTCCTTCCACGTGATCGTCCGACAGGTCGGGGTGGGCGTGGCGGACGCGACGGGTGCCGACAGCGCGGGCGAGCGACCGATCGGGCTGCTCGCTGCGCTCGGCTTCGCATGGTGCGGCGCGGTCGCCGTCGGTTGGCTCGCTGCCGTTGCGGCGGAGGGGCTCGACGCGATGTGTGGAGTGACCGCGGTCGCCGCCGGTTCGGTGGCCGCCGCCGTCGGCTCAGTGGGCACGGCCGTCAGCTCTGTCAGCGGGGCGGCGCTCGCGGAGTCGACTTGCGGACGGCTTGGGTTGCCTTGCGCCGGAGCGCGAAGCGAGCGCAGCCCCACAGCTCCTGCGATCGCGACAACGACTGCCACGATCGCAATCGGGACGCCGAGCCCGCGCATCGACCACTCGCCAACCCTTCGCGATTGCGTTCGGGACACCGCTTGAGCGGTTTCGACTCCTCGGTGGGGAGGTGAGCTCGCGATGGCCACACCCAAGGGGACCACGGCCGCGGTGTCCGCGAACGCGCTAGGTTCTGCAGACGGCCGCAGCGATCGGCGAAGACCTGGGATGCTCGACCCGTAGACCATTCGGTAGGCGTCGCTCAGCGCAACCCCCATGGCCCGAGCATCCTGCCAGCGCTCCTCCTGGGCGAAAAGCAGCGCCCGGTCGATGATGCTCGCGACCCCAGGGTGCAGCTCGGGAGCCACCGACGACACCAACCGGGCGGGGCGACTTCCGGCACGTACGAGCATCTCTTCGACCGTTTCAGCTTCGTGAACGAAGTGCCCCGAGACGAGCGTAAACATCGTCGCGCCTACGGCCCAGAGGTCGGTCCGTCCGTCGATCTGTTTCGACCGCCCGAGCGCTTGCTCCGGAGGCATGAACGCCGGCGTGCCCATCATTCGCCCCGTGCGGGTGTGCCCGCCGACCACGCTTGGTTCGCGGAGGCGCGCGATGCCGAAGTCGAGCACTTTGAGCACGCCCTCGCTGGTCAGAAAGAGATTCTCCGGCTTGATATCCCTGTGTATGACGCCCTTGGCGTGCGCGGCGGCGAGCACGTCGAGCAGCTGGAAAGAGAGCTCGCACACTTCGCGCGCGGGCAGGCGACGACCGGCCGCCTCCCAGCGAGCCTCGAGCGTCTGACCCGTCAAGAGCTCCACCACGAGAAAGACCGAACCGTCCTCCGCCGCGTCGTCGTCGATGACCCGTACGGCACCGGCGTGCTCGACCTTGTTGGCCACGTATCCCTCGCGAAGGAAACGGGCGCGCAGATCAGCGTCGAGGGCGAGGCTCGCGTGGAGCATCTTGATGGCGACGCGATGGCCGTTGCGGTGAGTGGCCTGGTACACCGATGCCATCCCGCCCGAACCGATGAGCCGATCGAGCGTGTACTTGTCGTTGATTACCGTGCCCTCCCGCGCTTGCACGTGATCGTCTAAGCGGCCAACCATGGGGTCCCTCGGCCCTCCGGGGCCAGCCCAGACTACGAGACGCGCCCGAGGCTCGCCAGGGGCGAACGCACCGAAGCGCGTTTAGCTCGGCGCTCGCAGCTCCGGCAGCGGCCCGGTCATCGGGATTGCGGAGCCGTCGACCCCCATCACCTGAGTCAGCCCAAAAGTGGTGTCTGGCTGTGCCATCGCCTGCATCAAGCTGACGAGAAGGCGGTTGTGGGCGGGGCCGATGAGCGGCTCGCTTGCGAGCGGGCTCACGAACGTTCGCGGATAACGCACGTAGCGCCCGGTCGAAAAGAAGCCGTTGCACCCGCCCGCGAGGACAACATGAGCGTCGTAGTGCAGGTGGGTGCCCGTCGCGAGCTCTGCGATCCAGACGACGACGGTGTGGTCGAGGACGGTCCCCGACCCTTCCGGGACCGAGTCGAGCTGCTCGAGCAAGTACGCGACGTGGCCCGCGTGCCAAACGTCGAGATCGCGGATCGCCTGCTCGGCGATCGGGCTGTACATCGCACCGCACGACGTCGCGCCCTCGATCGACTCGTGCTCGTAGCCATGGAAGGTCGCGGTCGCCGGATACCCGAGCTCGGGGCACGAAGGAACAGGGGCCGAGATCGTCACGACGCGCGTCAGGTCGCACGCGAACGCCATTCGCACCAGGCTCATGAACTGGCGCACGGTCGTCGCCGTCGTTCCGTCGGGTGTCCCATTGAAGGTGGTGTTGCAGATGGGCGAGGTCGAGGACGTGGAGGCGAGACTGAGCTCGAGCTCGCGTACGAGCTGCTGGTGAGCCTGGAGCTTCGCGCGGCCTTCGGCGTCGAGTTGCGGCGCGAGCAGGGCATACTCGCTCGCTGCGGCGTCGAGGACGGAGGGCCGGAGTGAATTGAGCAGTGCCGCGCGGCTCTGCGTTGTCCCGGGAGTGCTCGCAGGATTCAAGTACCCAATGAGGTCGGTGAAGGCCGTCTGCGGGTCGGACACGAGCGGGGTGGCCTGTCCAGGCCCGAGGTATGAGAATGGCGACACGACGGAGTTGGGGACGTAGCCGAAGCCGTAGTAGCGGGAGTCGAACCGCCCGGGGGCCGACAAGCGTTTGGCAAGGACCTGGTCGACGGTCGTCGCGCCACCCGTGCAGTAGGTACCCGGTTGCTGCAGCGCCCGCGAGCCGCTCAGCAGATCGGCGACCGCCACTTGGTGGTTATTGAGATCCCCCGTGCCCGCCGCGAGCACTGCGGCGATGTCGGCGAGCGCCGCCGTGTGCGAGAGCCCCTCGATCACCAGGAGCCGGTCGCGAAACGGGAAGAGTGGCTGCAGCGGCTGCGACAGGCTGGTCGCCTGCGTCAGTCCCACGAGCGACATCTCGGCGTACTGGTCGGACGGCGGGGCGCTCGGAAGGGTCATGTTCCACGCGGCAGGGATGTGACCGTGCGGCTGGACATAGAAGACGATGCGCGACGGGAACGCCGGCGCGTCGGCGCGGGCGATGCTTGCGCGTTCCATCAGCGACGCGACCGCACCGAGCCCAAGAGCCTTCAAGAAATGGCGGCGGGGGAGCATTCTCAGTTTTCCACCAGCATCGTGCGAAAGATGGGTGAAAGAGCGATCGCCTCGAGCAGGCCTCGCACGTCGCCCCCACTGTTCTCGAAGTCGCCCGCCATCTGCGTGAGGTAGGCCTGTTCGGCGTCGGCCGGCGCCCGGCCCATCGCGAAGCGCACCCACTCACTCGTGGCGCACGCATGGACGACGGCGCTGTTTGCCAGGATGTCGGAGAGCTGGATGCCGCCGTTGAAGGGCCCGTCGACGTCCGTCCCCGTGATGACGCCGGTCGCGTCGACCGGCAGACCGTCGTCAGTCGTCTGGTAAATCCCGGCGGCGTTGTAGCTCTCGAGCCCGAACCCGAAGCCGTTGAGCGACTGGTGGCACCCTTGGCAGGCCGCAGGGCTCGTCCGCTGCTCGAAGAGCGCGCGATTGGTCTCCGGGCCCGACCCGGGAGGCGCCGCGGGCTGCGAAAGGTCGACGCCCGGAGGCGGCGAGATCGGCAGGTGGCAGAGAAGCCGAAGCTCGATGGCGTTACCTCGAACAGGAGGCGACGTCGCGCCGGCGTGGGAGTAGCCCGCGAGGAACGCCACGCGCGTGAGGAGCCCGGCCCTCTGCGATGCGGGCAGCGTGACCGGCGTCCACTGCGCGGGGTCGGCGGGTGAGGGCAAGCCGTAGACGCGCGACATCTCCCCGTTGACCCAGGCGGCCTGGCTGGTCAGAAGGCCGTCGAACGTCCCCCCCTGCGTGAGCAGGTTCTCGACGAAGAGCTCCGACTCGGTCACTGAATCGGTCTGCGACGCGGTCGTCCAGAGCGGGTCGACCGCGGCGGTGCGGGTGGACCCCTCGGGAAGAAGGATCTGGTCGAGCCCCAGCCACTGGCGATGGAAGCTCCAGAGCGAGCGCTTGCCGCGCGCGTCGGTGAGCATTCGCGACACCTGCGAGCGCAGACCGTCGTCCGTCGCCAGGGCGCCCTGCCCCGCCGCATCGAGGAGCGCGTCGTCGGGGACGCTCTGCAAGAGGAAGAACGAAAGGCGCGTGGCCAGAGCGTAGGGTTCGACCGGGACGGTGCTTCCAGCCGGCGCGCCGCTCGGTACCGGCTCGGGGAAATAGAGAAACTGCGGCGACTGAAGCATCGCACTGAGCGTCAGCTGGACGGCCCCTGGAAAGTCGACCGCCGTCTGCCAGGCCTGGAAATGCGCCATGAAACGCTGGCTCTCGCCCTCGGTCAGAGGACGGCGAAATAAGCGGCGGCCAACCTGCACAATGAACTGCGTCGCGCAGGCCATGGCCAGGTTCGACGTCGACCAATCGGCGCAGCCCGTGAGGGTGACGACCGAAGGAGTATCCACAGTGGCGGCCTGCCCGTAGAGATTGGCGACGGTCTCGTAGCGCGCAATGAGGACGTCCGAAGGCTCCTGGACCTGCGCGGCGTTGTCGAAACCGGCCACCGACAAGTCTGCGGGGAGTTGCGGCAGCGTCGGGCTCAGTGTGGGAAAGAGGTCACTCAGCGCGTTCAGGTATTGAGAATCGCTCATCCGCCGGAGCGGGGACGGCCCGATGCCCGGTGTCGAGGCGGCGGCATTGTTTCCGCGGAGACTTTCGAGGCTCGGCCTTGCGACGTCGCCGGTGCTGCACCCGGCGGCCAGACCCGCCGCAAGGAGCAGATGGACCCAGTGCATGTGGGAGTCGGGCTTGAGCCTCACCAACACCTTTGCACGTATCTTTCCAACGCTAGCAGCCCGACTTTTGCCATGCAACGACGCGGCTCTTTTCCGCGCGTGGCCCTCTCGAACCGCCTCAACGCCGCGATGCGGCAGGTCGGCAGCGATTGGATCGCTGGGCAGACCTCGCCGAGGCCTATTCGGTGAAGTAACCTCTAACGAGCGATGCCGTCTGGTTTGAGCGGTGATCCCAGAGCGACCGGGGGCACCGCGGCGGCCCTTCTGGCCCGATTGGTGGCGATAGCACTCGGCGCCGTCGCAGCCGCAACCTGTGGGGGCCGACGTTCGGAGCCCCTTGCCGCGGCCATCGATGCAGCCGCCGACTCGACACCCGAGAGCGGCAGCGGCTCGGGCGTTTCGGCCGGGAGCGGCGGCAGCGCGGGCACGACGGGCTCAGACACGGGTCTGAACGCGGAGGCCGGCTCGCAAAGCGGGACTTCGACGGACGCGATCGCTCCGTCGGTCTGCCCATCGGGCGAGACCGCGTGCGCGGGGGTGTGCGTCAACGCGATGACCGACTCTCAGAACTGCGGCTACTGCGGGGAGACATGCCCAACCGGCGAGGCCTGCCAGAACGGGGGGTGCTGCGCCGTCGGGTTTACCTGGTGCTCGGACCTCGGCGAGTGCGTGGACCAGCTCACTGACCCGACCAACTGTGGCGGCTGCGGAACGCAGTGCCAGCCCGCGGCGCCAACGTGCCAGGCCGCAAGCTGCATCTGCCCGACTGGCACCGTTTGCAAAGGTATCTGCGTGAACGAGCTCGCGGACACGACCAACTGCGGCAGCTGCGGGATGCAATGTCCGCGGACGGCGCCGACCTGCAACAAGGGAAGCTGCGCGTGCCTCACGGGAACGATGTGCAACGGCGTATGCGTCGATGAGTCGACCGACTCGAACAACTGCGGTGCTTGCGCGATGCCGTGCGGCGCCCAGACACCGTTCTGTTATCAGGGGGCCTGCACCTCGACGCCTCCGAGCTGCGCGGGCGGCGGACCGGGAATGACCGAGTGCGGCGCAAGCGCGGAGAGCTGCTGTGCGAGCTCGGAGGTCACCGGCGGGACGTTCTACCGGACCTACAATTCGACCTACTACCAAGCCGACGCGGGAATCTACACCCCGGAGCTCGCGCCGGACGGCGGCCCGTCGGGCCTTGCGGACCCCGCGACCGTCAGCACGTTCTCGCTCGACAAGTACCTCGTCACGGTGGGTCGGTTCCGGCAGTTCGTCAAGGCTTGGGCAGGCGGTGCGGGGTGGCTGCCGCCGGCGGGCTCCGGCAAGCATGCGTACCTGAATGGGGGCAACGGCCTGGTCGACGTCGGAACCCCGGGAGCTTACGAGCCCGGATGGGACCCGGCCTACAACGTCGACATAGCGCTGACGGATACCAGCCTGACTTCGTGCATGTGGCCCTATACGTGGACGAGCACCCCCGGGGAAAACGAACGTCTTCCAATGGATTGCGTGGATTGGTACGAGGCCTACGCATTCTGCATTTGGGACGGGGGTTTTCTGCCGAGCCAGGCGGAATGGAACTATGCGGCAGCGGGAGGCGACGAGCAACGAGAGTATCCCTGGGGCGGCGAGAGCCCTGGGACCGCGAATCAGTATGCCATCTACGGATGCTATTACCCGTCCGGTTCGCCGAATTGTACCGGCCTCGCGAACATCGCGCCGCCAGGTACGGCTACGCTCGGAGCCGGACGCTGGGGACAGCTCGACCTCGTAGGCGAGCTCGGGGCGTGGGACGTGGACGGGTTCACCCCGTACGTCACCCCTTGCATCGATTGCGGCCAGTTCACATTCACCACCTCGGTCTTCGAGTTTTGTCAGGGAGGGTATTTCAGTGACTCGTCCGAAGAGTTTCTGTACCCCGCCACCGGAACCCTCAACTATCCCGCCTACCGCGGCTATATCGTCGGCATCCGGTGCGCCCGGGCGCCGTGAATGCCACGTCCGCTCTTGCGGGCCGTTGCCGAGCGGATCGCCCGTAAATCGCCCTGACGAATTGCCTATGTGCCGGACGGCTCGGGCCGTTTAGGCTCCTTTTCTTGGGGCCGTTCCTTGAAGGTCCGCCGGCGGAAGGTCAATGACGAAGGGCGATCCTCGACGATGCAAGGCCGGCGCGAACCGGAGAAGCGTTCGTATCGGCTGTGCGCTCGTCGCGATGACTTTGCCGCTCGCGCTCGCCTCATCCGCCTGCAACGGCAAGACGCCTCCCGCGGGCCTCGAAGTCATCATCACGACCTCGGGCCTGCAAGTCGGCACGGACTTCGACGCCATCGAGGGAGTCGTTTCTCAGCAGACCGGGCCCAGCTCATGGGACAAGCTCTTCGACGTAAAGCAGAATGTGCCGGTCCCGATCACGTTGCCGACCAACATTGCCGTCGATCCGGGTAAGAGCCCCGACCAAGAGGCGCTCATTGAAATCACCGCGCTCAAGAACGGGGTGCCCGTGGTGCGGGCCGTCGCGCAACTCCAGGTGCCGACCGATCGAGTGGCGCAGCTTTTGATGGTGCTCGCGCAGGACTGCGAGGGCCAAGTCACCTCGTGTCCGTCGGGGGAAAGCTGCCAGCCGCAGACCGGGACGTGCGGATCGAACGCGGTCAACTCGGCGACGCTGCCCACGTATCCGAGTCCGTGGGATGCGGGACCGTTTCCCGAGCTCGATGGCGGCGCATCGCCGAGCCGCGGACTGGGAGGCGACGCGAGCACCGAAGCTTCGCCCGCGGACGCAGCGGCGGGCGATGTCCAGACCGGCGCACCGAACTGTGCGCCAGGTGGCCCGGGGCTTTCGAACTGCAGCGTGTCTCAGGATGAAAGCTGCTGCACGAGCCTGGAAGTGCCCGGCGGAGCGTATTACCGAACGTACGATCCGTACCCGCTTGGGGGCGGCATGGACTGGGCCGCGCCGGAGGGCGGCGTCGCCACGGGATTGGCCGATCCCGCAACGGTAAGCACATTTCGTCTCGACAAGTACGACGTGACGGTGGCGCGGTTCCGGCAGTTCGTGAACGCTTGGAACGGCGGAGCGGGCTGGACGCCACCCGCCGGCTCAGGCAAGCACGCGCACTTGAACGGCGGGGAGGGCTTGCTGAATGTGAGCGCGCCCGCCATTGGGCTTGAACCCGCGTACGAGACCGGGTGGAACGCGTCGGATAGCAGCAGCCTCGCGCCAACGAACGCCAACCTGGCTTGCGACCCGGATTACGCAACGTGGACGGCGAAGGCAGGGAGCAATGAAAATCGCCCGATCAACTGCGTGAGCTGGCTCGAGGCGTACGCATTCTGTATTTGGGACGGCGGCTTTCTCCCGAGCGAAGCGGAATGGGAATACGCCGCGGCAGGGGGCAAGGAGCAGCGCACGTATCCCTGGGGCTCCACGGATCCCGGGACGGCGAATCAATATGCGATTTACGGCTGCTACTACCCGTCGGGGCCGCCCGGGTTCAAGTGCAGCGGCCTCTCGAATATCGCTCCCGTAGGGACGGCGACGGCGGGTGCCGGTCTTTTCGGTCACCTCGATCTGGCCGGCGAGGTGTACCAGTGGACCTTGGATTTTTACGCCAACTACGGACCCGGCGACGACGACGGTGGCTTTGATCCGTACCTGCCCGGCGTTCCGTGCACCGATTGCGCCAATTTGACCGCATCCTTCGGACGGGTCGTCCGAGGCGGTGACTTCTTAGAAGACGACTCCACCTTGCTCCCCCCGTTCCGCAACTTCGTCTTCAAGATGGCGGCGGACACCGACCGTACCTCCCCCGTTGGGGTTCGGTGTGCCAGGAGCCCCTAACCGGCGAATGGCACTTCGGCGATGCCGCGCATCCCGGGCCGCAAGGCGAGGAGGCTGCCCGCGAGCGGCTCTTCCGCGAGCTGAGCATCGGTCAGCGTCGCGCGCATCGTGGTCACATAAAGAACGTCCAGGCTCGGCCCGCCGAACATGACGCTCGTCCCGCGGGAGACCGGGAGCTCGATGATGCGCTCGATCTTCCCCTTTGGATCGTAACGAACCAGACGCCCGGCCACGGGTTGAGCGCTCCATACGAAGCCCTCGGCGTCCACGGTGAGACCGTCGGGAAACGCGCCACCCCCAAGATCGACCGACGCGAAGACCCGGCGATTGGCAATGTTGCCCGTGACAGGATCGAAGTCGTACGCATGAATCCTGTAACGGAAGCTCTCGGAGAAATAGAGCGTCTTGTCGTCAGGGCTCCAACCGAGACCGTTCGAGCAACAGATGCCCTCGTCCATCCGCATCGGCTTGGCGCTCGCGTCGAAGCGGTACAGGCTGCCCACGGGCGAGTCCCAATCGACGTCGCCCATCGTTCCCGCCCAGAGGCGGCCCTGGCGGTCGCACTTGCCGTCGTTGAAACGGTTGCCGGGCTTGTCGGGCTCGGGCTCCGCCAGCACGTCGAGCCTCTTCGTGGCTGGGTCGAAGAAAGCGAACGTGTTTCTCAGGGTCAGAAGGAGAGAGCCATTGGCTCTCGTCGAAATTGAAGTGACGAGCTCGGGGAGATCGTACGTTTCGTTCGAGCCGTCGGCAGGATTGAAGATGTGTACTTTCTTACCGACGATGTCGGCCCAGTAGAGACGCTGGCTGTGCGCGCTCCAGAGCGGGCCCTCGCCGATGAGGGCCTCGGCTTCGAGGACGCGCTCGACGTCGGTAGGCGTCGGCTTGATCTCGTGCGGGCGTTGCGTGCGGTTCATGGTGACGCTGTCAGAGCTTCTCGGGTTTGAACCCGCCCTTGGCGCGATCGTTCAGCCACACCGCTGCGAACACGAGGAGCAGCACGGCCGGAAGAATGGCTACGATCCGGAAGGACGCCGTCGAGGCCTGCACGAGCACGGCGTTGAGCGCATCTCCAGTCAACCGCTTGAACGCGTCTTCTCCCCCGGCGGCTTTGATCTTGGCGGAGTCGAAAATCGCACCCATCTGGGGCAACACGAAATAGATGGAGAGACAGCCGGCGAAGCCGATGAGGCCCATGAGAAAGGCCCCCCCACGCGGAAAGCGCTCGGAGGCGGTAGCCAGCATGGTCGGCCACATGTAGCAAACGCCCACGCCCCACACGGTCGCGGCGAGAAACCCCGTCACGGGGGAATTGGCGATGCTGAGGGCAAGAAGCCCGAGGGAAGCGAAGAGACACGAGAACCATAGTAGGCCCACCGACGAGAGCTTGTGGACCATGGTGCCCGCGAAGTGACGCATGACGAACATCAGGCCGTTGACGTAAATGAACAGCCAAATGCCCTGAATATGGACCGTGCGGGTGAGCGCCATGTCCACCCATTGCCCTGGGGCGAGCTCGGATGCGGCCGTCAGGAACATGGCGAAAAACCAGATCAGGAAGGCCGGCCGAATCGCTTCCTTGAACATCAGACTGGCGGGGATACCGGCGGCAACACGCTCGGTCTTGGGGAACTTACTGCCCACGAGCCCGACGAGGATGGCGAGGGAGGGAATGAGCACGACCGCGAACTTGACGCGCCAGCTCATGTTCATGGCGCCTATAGCTAGGCCGAGCAGCCCGCCGATGATGTTGCCGGCCGGCCACCAAGCGTGCAAAACGTTCAGCCTGTGGGTCTTGTCGTCGGGATAAAGGGTGGTCGTAAGAGGATTAATCACGGCCTCCGAGCAACCCCACCCGATGCCGGAGAGGAGCATGCCCGCCCAGACCGCCCAGTAAATGGCCGCACCTTGCGCAATGGAATCGGCGAAGATCGTGAGCAGCGTCCCCGTGATGAAGCTGAGGCTGCACAGGGTCAAAATGTTGCGCATGCCCAGGAAATCGAGCAGCGAGCTGCCCAAGGCGACCGTGCACGCAAAACCGAGGAAGGCAATGCCGAGGGCTGATCCGAGCAGCGTCGCCGAATGGATCGGATCGATGGGATCGAAGAACGCCTTCTGAATGTCTCCGGCGATGCTGGTGCGCATGACGAAGCTGATGCTGTTCGTCGTGCAGGCGATGACCGCGAGGACAAAAAGCTTTCGCTTGTCGAATTCCTGATGCCGGTCAATCGCGTGAGCCGCTGCAGCGGGAGCCGCTACTTGCATGAGTCCTCCGGACTTCCACTCGTTTTCTTTACCGATCCCCGTTGAATTTTCGGGAGGTTATCCCATCGCCATGGGGAGGCAACCGATACCGAGCCGGCCGAAAGTCATGCGCCGAAACGGTCGGCCGGTAGGCCGCGCACGTCGTCGAGCACGATCGCATAGAGGGACCCGGCTTCACGGTCCTTCTCACGCTCGGCTGCGTTCATCCGATAGTGCGCCGAGGTCACGAACAGCGTCCGATAATCGGGGCCGCCGAAAGCGCACGAGCTCGGCCGGCTGACGGGCATTTCGATGATGCGGTCGACTTTACCCTCGGGCGAATAACGCACGACTCGCCAGCCGGCCCACTCCGCGTTCCAGAGAAAGCCTTCGGCGTCCACGCAGCTTCCGTCCGGAAAGCCCCGGTGCGCCCGAGAAAATGGCTTCCATGATTCCGGCATGTGCGCGGCATCGAGCGAGCTTTGCTCGATGGTGCCGGTGGGAGAATCCGCGAAGTACATCCGGTACCGCCGCCCGTCGAAAGCGAGAGAGTTGCTCACGCCAATACCGTCCCGATGCAGCGTCACGCCGCCGCTCGGCGTCACGCACCAGAGGCGGCCGCGACTCGCGGTCTCGTCGGCTTGCATCGACCCTACCCAAAAGCGCCCCCAGGGGTCCACCCGACCGTCGTTCAAACGGTTCAGCGGTCGGTCACGCTCGAGAACGGCGATCGGCTCGATCGAGCTTGGCCCCCGCTTCGGATCGAAGCGTACGACTCTGTCGGTGAGCGCGACGATGAGGCCACCGTCACGAGACTCGGCCAGCGAGCCGGTGTACGCGTCGAACTGCCAGGCCTCGTGCGAGCCGCCGTCGGGCCAATAGGCCTGGAGGCGGTGCGAGGCGATATCCACGAAGTAGAGACACTGGTCGCGCTCGGACCAGACGGGGCTCTCGCCGAGCTCCGAAACGGGAACGTCCAGTCTTTGGATGTGCATCGGCCCGCCCTGCGAGGGCCGATGCTACCAAAAGACGCTGCCGCAGGGCTCAGAACCGCTCGGGGCTCACTGTCCGAGCCTGCCGTCCGAGAGCCTACTCGCCGAAGTAGAGCACCGTACCCAGCTTCGACGAGACGCAGATGTCCGGAATGCCGTCCATGTTCAGATGGCCGACGGTGACCTGCCGGCCCACGCCGTAGGCCGTGCCGCTCCCCACAGGGGCCGTGTAAGGGGGAGGCGCCGCCATAGGCAGCTCCGGAGTGTCGGTGACACCAGTCTCGATCTGGTGCGGCTCGAAATATGCGCCGCCAGGTTTGGTAGCGTCACGCACGATCTTGAAGACGAACGAATACGCGATTCCGTCCGGATCGGGATCGCCCTGGTCATACGGGTGGGCGTAGCGCATTTTGCCAGTCACGAGGTCCGGGATGCCGTCGCCGTCCATATCGACCATCTGCGCGGCGTGATTCTCGGACGTCGCGACGCTTGCCATACCGTTGTACGGCGTCGGATACGCGGCGAGGTCCGCCGCGTCGTTCGTGTTCATGATTTGATGTTTGGTGAAGCATTCCTTCGCGGGCGCAGTCAGGGTTGGCGTCAACCCGACGCAGGGCGCCACCCCGCCTTTTAGTTGCTCGTACCATGCGAGCCCCCAACCGTGCGCCCAGTCGGCGCTGATAACGTCGGTCAGGCCGTCGCCGTTGACGTCGTAGGCGAACATGTGCGCGCCGCCTTGGTTGCTGGTGTTGTTGCCCACGTAAGGGGGAGCCGAGAAGGCTTGCGGGACCCAGCTCGTCGCCTGGAACATCCCCGCCGTGCCGCCCACTGGCCAGCCCGCCGCCGGTTGAAGCCACACGCCGGAGCGCTCGAGGAGGTCGGGCTTGCCGTCGCCGTTGACGTCGCCAAAGCCGTTGCCGTGCTGCCAGCCGGTGCCGCCGAACGGAAATTCGTAGGTGCGTGTGACGACGTGGAACGCCCAAGCGCTCGTGGGTTTCGTCCAATCCGCCTCGTAATACCCCTTCGTCCCGCCGGCGCATGAAAGGCAAGAAGCGAAAATCTCGGGCTTGCCGTCGCCGTCGACGTCGGTGATGCCCTTTTGCTCGAGCTTCATGTCGGCGCTGATCTCGTAGGACGTCCAGCAGCCCGTGCCGGTCCCGGAGGCGCACGCCCCGGCGGCTTGGTTCACAGCCGCGCCTGGATTCTTGTACCAGTAGCCGGTGCCGTCGGGCTGAGGCATGGGCTGGTAGGTGGCGGTCAACGCCTCGGTGTAACTGCACGAGGCGATGTTGATGATGTCGACGAGCCCGTCTCCGTCCACGTCCCACGGATAGTCCGCCCAGTCGTCCGAGACACCGTTTTGCAGCTCGGTCGGCGCTCCGACGCGCGGCAGCGCCCCGTGCCCGCCGCGGAAGAAGTTCACGGTCGTGAAGTCCGGGCCAGCCCACCAGCGCCGGCCCGCGGAGACGTCCGGAATGCCGTCGCCATTGTAGTCGGCAATCGAGCAACTCTCGGCGTAGAAATTCGTATCGAGGACCTTCTTCGTGTAGGTGAGCTTCCCCGGCATGGTCTTGAGGGGTGTCCCGAGCTGGGGCCACGTGCCCGTGAGCTCCCAGTTCGTGAACGTCGTCTTCACGCAAGGAGGGCTCTGGCAGTAGGTGGTGCCGGCGCTGCCAGTAGTTGAACCCCCCGAGGCCGTTCCGGTGCCGCCGCCGGCCGAGCCGGACGGTGCACCGCCCGCGGCGCTGCCGCTGGCCCCACCACCGCTGGAACCGGTGGTCGGAGCGCTCGACCCGGAGCTCGTAGAGCCGGAGGTCGGACCGCCATTACCGCTCGTGGAAGTGCCGGAGTTCGACACCGTTGCGCCGCTGGAGGTGCTGCCGCTGTTTCCGCCCCCGCCGCTGGCCCCCTGCGTACCCGACGTGCCTGCGCTACCGCCTGGCTGCGCGGAAAATGAGCAAGCGAAGGTCGCCCCGGCCGCCACGCAAAAGATGGGCGTGAGAACCCTAGACCAATGACGTTCCAGTGCGCGCACGGTCAGCATCGACAGCCTCCAAAAGTGTGACGCTGCAAGCTAGGCGCTTGAGTACGTCAATAGACTGAACCCGTAGCACCGGGCCCTTCTCAAGTCCACGACGCGGCGCGTACCTATTGCGACGATTCCTTTGGCACTGCAAAAGCTTGTCCCTAGCGGCCGCCACAGCGAGCCGCAGCGCGCACAAATTACTTAGAGACGAGGGCGAACGGCCGATGTTATAGGTCGCGCCGGCTGTGTTCCGCTGTGCGTTTCCCGCTGTGAACCAGGGGCCGAGCCCGCAAGCAAGAGGCACCGGGGCGGTGCCCGTGAAAGCTGCACGTGAATCCATGTTCGAAAGGAAGAGGGAGCGTGGAATGAGACGATTCGGGAGCCTGGGCTTGGCAGTTGCTGCGGCGTTCGCTGTAGTGCTCTTCGCAGATCGAGCGCGCGCCGACATCGTGCTCTACGATAAGGACGGCTGGGGGGTTTACACGCGAGGGCAGGTGGCCGCGTTTTACCAGCTGGCCATGGGGGACGGAGATCCGACGATGGCGGCGGGGACCCCCATCGGAGGCACATTCGACTCGCTTACTCTCGCGAATCCGCAAAACCAGGTGACGCTGTCGCGCGTGCGCAGCGGCTTCATCGGCACTCAGATCGGCTTCGGTATCCGGCGCGACATCAGCGAAAACGTGCACGTGGATTCGCTCCTGGCCGTCAGCCTCCAGGACATCAGCGGAGGCCGAAATATCGGCCCTCCCGAGGGCGTCGATTTTCGCGAGGCCTGGGCCGACCTCGTGACGCCCTACGGCAGCTTCAAGTTCGGCCGCATGTACTCGATCTTCGGGTCCGCTTCGACGGACGTCATGCTGCTCGCGTATCGCTACGGCATCGGCAACCCGTGTTACGGAGACACCGCGAACATTGCCTGCGGCTCGGTCGGCGCGGGGGTGCTCTTTGCCGGTTTCAACGCCGAGTTTCGGTACATCACTCCGCGGCTCGCCGGCTTTCAGGCTCAGGTATCGGCGGGCGATCCTGTTTCCGGGCAGGTGTACTCCTACACGGTAACGCCGCTGCCTCGCTTTGACGCCGAGATCAACTACGACAAACACTTCGGCGAGACGACGAGGCTCCGCGTCATCGGGCAAGGCATGACGCAGGAGCTGCAGCGAAACAACGCGGGCGTTTTGCAAACCTCGAACCTCTGGGGCCTGATGGGCTCGGCCATCATCGAGGCGGGGGGGTTCGCCGCGGGTGGCGGCTACTGGGAAGGCTCGGGCATCGGCACGATTAGCCCTCTCTATCTGCAGGAGGGAGGAAACGACTCGGAGTCGTTCGACAGCACGGGCGAGCTTCGTCTCTTTCGCGGTCTCTACGGCAACATTGCCTACGACTATCACGGGTCGCGTATCGCGGCGGGCACGGGCATTTCCTACGTGCGCCCGACCACGCAAGACAGCAGCGCGGGGGGAGGGAACATCGACATCCTCGACCACGCGGGCGAATGGCACGTCGTCTTCACCCAGAAGTACGACGCCATCATCTTCGATGTGGAGTACGCGCGCTGGACGACGCGATGGCATGACACCTCCAGCGAGATCATGAACTTCATGGCCGTCGGCGCGAACTTCAACTGGTAGCGCAGGGCGTCATGAGACTTGGAAGCTTGCGTCTTGGGCTGGCTGTCGCGTGCGCGTTGACGCTCTTTGCGAGTCGCGCGCGTGCCGACATCGTTCTCTACGACAGGGATGGCTGGGGCGTTTTCACGCGAGGGCAGGCAGCCGCGTTTTACCAGCTGTCTCTCGGGGACGCGGATCCGTCCTCCGCGACCCAACAGTTCGTCGGTGGCGTCTTGAGCTCCACGCAAGAAGCGAATCCGAGCAACAACACCCTCACGCTGTCGCGCGTACGGAGTGGTTTCGTCGGCTCGCAGATCGGCTTCGGCGTCCGGCGCGACATCAGCGAAAACGTGCACGTGGATTCGCTCATGGCCGTCAGCCTGCAGGACGTGAGTGGAGGCCGCACGGTCGATGTTCCCGAGGGCGTCGACTTTCGCGAGGCCTGGGCCAACCTGGTGACCCCTTACGGCAGCTTCAAGTTCGGGCGCATGTTCTCCATCTTCGGCTCCGCTTCGGCGCAGGTGGTGCTTCTCGCGTACCGCTACGGCATCGGCAATCCTTGTGTCGCCGGCGGCGCGGGCATCGCGTGCGGCTCTGTCGGCGCGGGGCCGCTCTATGCGGCTTTCAACGCCGAGATGCGGTACATCACTCCGCGGCTCGCCGGCTTCGAGGCGCAGGTGTCCGTGGGCGACCCCGTTTCCGGGCAGGATGCCAATTACACGCAAACGCCGCTGCCTCGCTTCGACGCCGAGATCAACTACGACAAGCACTTCGGCGAGAGCACCAGGCTTCGCGTCATCGCGCAGGGCATCACTCAAGAGATCGCGCGAAGCAACATGGGCGCGGAGCAAACCGCGAGCATCTGGGGGCTGATGGGCTCGGCCATCATCGAAGCGAGCGGCTTCGCTTTGGGTGTCGGCGGCTGGGAAGGCTCGGGCATCGGCACCACGCGGCTCCTCGAGGTGCCCGGCGGCTCTGACTCGATATCGTTCGACAACACGGGCGTGCTTCGCCTTTTTCGCGGTTACTACGGAAACATCGCTTACGACTATCACGGGACCCGGCTCGCGGGGGGCACCGGCATCGTCTACGTGCGGCCGACCGCGCTGGACGAGAGTGCCAATTCTCCAGACGACGTCCTCGACCACTCGGCGGAGTGGCACGTGGTCTTCACGCAGCAGTTCGACGCCTTGATCCTTACAGCCGAGTTCTCACGCTGGACGGAGCGATGGCATTCCGATGCCCACGAGATTGTGAACTTCTCGTCGGTGGGCGCGAGCTTCAACTGGTAGGCCGCATGACGAAGACGCAAGCGATCGAGAGAATCCGGGCCGTCGGCATTGTCCCGGTCGTCCGAGCTCCCACGGTCGACGACGCTCTTCGCGTGTGTGACGCCATCCGGAGTGGCGGCATCGACGTCATCGAGCTCACGATGACCGTGCCCGAGCCGGTCAAGCTCCTCGAGGAGCTTACGAAGCGCTGGGGGGACGAGGTCGTCGTCGGTGCGGGGACGGTGCTCGATCCCGAGACAGCCCGCGCCTGCATTCTCGCGGGCGCGACTTTCGTGGTGAGCCCGGCGCTCGACGAGGCCACGATCTCGTGCTGCCGGACCTACGGGGTCCCCATACTGCCGGGCGCCCTGACACCGACCGAGATCATCCGCGCGGTGCGCGCAGGGGCGGACCTGGTAAAGGTCTTTCCGTGCGGCTCGATGGGCGGCCCGAGCTACGTCAAGTCGCTGAAGGCGCCCCTTCCGCATATCGAGCTCATCCCCACGGGCGGCGTTTCTCTCGGCAATCTCGCGGACTACATTCGCGCCGGCGTGGCCGCGGTCGGTGCTGGAGCCGAGCTCGTCGACATCGCGAAAGTACGAAGCGGAAATGCGGCGGCCGTCACCGAGACCGCGCGCAAGTACGTCGAGATCATCAAGCAGACGCGGGCCGAGCCGCAGAAATAAGGTCGTAGCCCCGCCACGCGGCTTGGCGGGCGAGCGAGCTGACCTTTGGCCATGCCACGTCGTGATCCGGACTGGTAGCCCAGCGCCTGCGGTTCTCTTCCGAGTCGAACACGAAGTTGACTTGGTAGTTGAACTCCGTGGGAGCCGCCTCGATTTCGGCGACCCGGGCGGGTGGGTAGAGCCGCAAGAGCTTCACTTCTTGCAAGCCCTTCTGCCGACGAAGCGCAGGCTCGAAGGCCTCGGCAAATGCCTTCTCGAACTCAGCGCGTTTCTGATCGGCGACTTCGAAGTAGAGTTGAAAGAGAATCATCCTGTCGCTCCCGCGCTTGATGTAGTACCGAGGCTGTGAGCACGCAATCCGTGGTCCGAATTGAATCCGTGAGCGGGATCCTATTGCGGCTTGGCGGTTGGGCGGCTCTCTTTTTGGCGCTACCCACGATGGGGTCTGGCTGCAAGGCGGCGCCATCCGGAGCGGCGCTCGTTGCCCATCGAGACGCCGCCTCCGACGCGCCGTCCGTTGCCGCCATCGCCTCGGCCGCGGATGCGGCCCCGGAAGCCGCACCCCCGGACGATGCGGCTCCGAGCTGGGTGGCGACGGCCGTCCCGGCGAAGCTACAGCCGAACGATCCGTGTCTCCTCAACTGCCGTAAGCGCGCAAAAGAGCTTCACTGCGCCACCGAAGGCTGCCAAGACGCGTGCGGGAAGCTGCGCGGCGCAAAGTTTTGTGCCCCCCAAGTGAATGCGTTCATCGCGTGCTTTCTCAAGCAGCCGACGTTTCAATGGAAGTGTGAGCGAGGCCTTCCGACTCTGGAGGGCGACGTCTGCGACGCGGAGCAATCCGGAGTTTCGGACTGCCTCATGAACAGCGGCGGCAAGCTCTAATCACCGAGCAGGTTCTTGGCGCGCGTGCTCGGCGACGCAGCGTTCGAAAAATGCTTCGAGCGCCGTGATGCACTCCCGATCGCGGTAGCAGCGCGCCTTCGTGCTCGCGACCTTCTCGGTGATCGTGCGACGCCAGACGGAGTCGTTTCCTAGGCGCACCGCAATCTCCACGAGGTCGTCGGAGCTCTCGGCGATCGTCTCGGTGACGCCCATCATGGTCAGGAACGCAAAGGCGTGTCGGGTCCGAGTGCGGCGGCCGGGCAGAGTGACGACCGGGACGTCGACCATCAGAGTTTCGAGCGTCGTGTTGCAGCCCGACCAGCCGATCGTGTCGAGGCCCACGTCCATGAGGCGGGTCACCGCCGCGAATTCCGGTGGTTGCAAGGGGGGGAGGATCACCGAGCGCGACGAAAACGAGAGGCCCCGCGCCGAAAAGGCTCGATCCATCCGCTCGCGGAAAGCGGCGATAGCGCTCTCGCCGCGCGTTTCGATGAAGACCATTTGGCTGTCAGGCACCCGCTCGGCGATGCGCGCGTAGATATCGTCGTATTGCGGGAGGAAGGTGGCGGCTTGGTGGCCGACCCAATAGTGGATGGCGCTCTCGCGCAAGCCGAACGAGGCGCGGTTGCGGCCGCCGCTCGCCACGGGAAGCCGAGGCTCGTAGTACGTCGCAAAATTCGGAAGCCTGACGAGCGTCTCGGTGTACTGATCCTGCCCGTCGGGTGGGTCGAGGAGAGCGCCTGAGAGCGCGAAATCGATCGTGGGAAGCCCGGTCGTCGATGGGTGCCCCAAGCCGTCGCACTGAACCGGAGCGAGGCGGAGCGCCGCGAGCTGGTAGGTGCTGCGATCCATCCCGATCTCCGGGTAAACGAGCACGTGTAGCCTGTCGGCCGCGATCCTTTTCGCCCACGCGGGAAGCGACATGGGACCGACGATCATTCGGTCGCAGAGCCTGCCCGCCTCCTCCGTCACCTCGTCGCGGGTCGAGCCCATGCTGTAGCCGAAGACTTCGATCTTGGTTCGGTCGAGCTGTCGCATCCATCCCGACAGGGGCACCTTCCACACGGAGTGGAGCTTGAAGTACGCGGATGCAAAACCGACGCGAATCTTCTCACCGGGTGCAAGCTCGGGCATCGCCAAGGGTCCCGACCACTGCGGCAGGGCAGCGCTCATGAGTCTGTGGAGGAGCCATCCGTACTTACGCATCAGATCTCGGTCGTCTTGCGCCTGAAACGGAAGCAAGAACGGCGTTGTCGCCGTGAGCGCTTGCGCGGCCCCCGCGAGCTCTCTCGCGCCGGCGGTGCGGTAGTGCGCGCACGCGCGATCGAGATGCTGCTCGAACAGGCGCCGGCTTGCGAGCATCTCGGTCTCGTCGCGATAGACCGTCCGCAGCTGAGCGACGGCGAGCCCCAAGCGCGCGTTCACGAGCTCTGGATCGGCGCCCCCGGGGCTGATGCGGAGTGCCTGCCCGAAAGCCTTTGTCGCGTCGTCGAACCGCCAGAGAGAATTCAGAGCGCGGCCGCGCCACGTGTGAAGGATCGGGTCGTTCGGGTGAGCGCGAAGCGCCTCGTCCAAGGCTGCGAGCGCCCCGGTAAAATCTCCCTGCTGGGCCAACCTCCTCGCGAGCGACGTTGCCGCTTCCGCAGGAGTCACAGGCAGCCAATTCGCGTCGTATCGAGCGCGATGTCGTCCAGCCACTCGTCGGTGAGATCCGGAGGCGTGTCTCCCGCATAGGTGACCAGGGAATCACCGTGATAGAGCGTGATGCCGATGCCAAAGCTTACGAACTGAACGGCTTTTTGGACGGCCGGAGTCGCGGGCGGCGTGGCGAACTGCACTTCGACTCCGTCGCTCCATACCTGGGCAACGGCGGGAGTTGCGCCGTCGAAGTAAAACTCGACGCATGCATACTTCGCGGCAGGGATGACAAACTGGCTGGGCATGCCCTTTTCGGGCACGCCGTTAACGCCTGTGTGCCAGTCGGCGAGGTAGCAGCCGGTCGTTGGGTTGGCGGCGTTGGGGTCGCCCGCTTGGGCGAAGCCCACCTCGTACCAGTTGGTGTTGACGTCGTTCGCCCGCACGAGGTCCCCGTGACCGAGGGGCGCCGCCGGCTCCATGTAGAGGTAGAAGCGGCCCCAGAGCACGTCCTGGATGCCGGGCATTTTTTCGGTCTGTAAGTACAAGGTCGGATGCGACGCCAGATTCGACAGGTGCAGCGCATAGCGCCCGTGCGCGGCGTTACCGGTCTCGATCGCCACGTCGTTCGCCGGCAGAGTCCACGGCGGGTCCGCCTTCCCGTCCTCAAAGTCGATGCAAAGCGGGTGCGTCGTTCCTGCGCACGACGCGGTCACCGCGGCGCCGTCCAATCCAAGCCGTGCGTCCTCCCCGGCGCCCTCTTCCGAGGCGTCGGTCGTCGACGTTGCATTGCCTTGGCCTGAGGCACTTGCGTCACTTGGCGATGCGGCGCCTGCGCTCGAGCCGGACGTCCCCGCCTCTAACCCGCCGAGCCCACCGGTGCTTGCGCTCGATCCACTGCCCACACTCCCCTCCCCGCTCGATGCGCCGGTCGATGCGCCGCTCGCGGATCCACTCGCGCCCACTTGGCCGGAAACGTTGCCCTTTTCACCGCATGCAGCCAACGAAAGACAGACGAAAAGACCCGTTTGAAAGCGCGCGCTCATGGCAAGAGCTTGCACCGTCTGATCGCGATCGTCACGAAATCAGGGACGTGGACACCCCATTCGTCGCTTTGGCCGCGTCGAGGCCCGCATCCGCCCCCTAAAACCGTGTCAGTGTGGCGGAAGCATCCTGGGATCGGGCGGAGGCAGGCTCGAACGGTCGGGGTCGCGATACCCGGACGGACTGGGAAGCCCTTCCTCGACGCATTGAACCCCGCCCTTGAAGGCGGCCACGGCGCCGCATACGTACGTCGTCTCCTTTGCGCATCCGTGGGCGCGGTATCTCGTGCCCCCCCAATTCATCGACGAGCACCTGATCTTCAGGGCAGTCTTGCTCGACCGCAAATCGGCTCCGGACAACGCTCGCGGTGCTCACGCATGCGCCGAGTGGCAGCGCCACGCTCATCCACGCGAACCGGTTCATTCGCGCATGAGTCGATCACAGGCGCGCGTAGCCGTCGAACTTTTCTTCACAGAACCGTGGCCGGGATCCCGTGCTTGCCGAAGCTCGCCCGCTGCGACGAAGCTCCGGGCCTCGACTTGCCGATGGCATTGCACGATCATGGAGTCGGGAAAAGAGCCGGAGATGTGCGCGTCGAGGCTAGAAACGCTGGCTCTCGTGAGCCTGTTCGCAGTCGGATGCGGCAGTTCGGGCGGCAAGGCAAGCGCAGGTCCTTCCGGCCGCGGCTCGGATAGTGGCGGCTCCGCGAGCGGCTCGGGAAGTAGCATCACGAGTGGCACCACGCGTGGCTCCACAAGTGGCACCGCGGGGGCCTCGGCAAGCAGGACAAGCACCTCTGGAAGCGGCTCAGGGAGCAGCTCCGGGTTGAGCTCCTTCGACGGCGGGTCGGCAGACTCCAGCTTCGACGTCGGGCCCGGGGGGGACGCCTCGTCCCCTGTCTCGATGCTCCAGAAGCCAGGGCCCAGCCCCGACCTGTTCGCGTCGCCCTTCTACAGCTGTGCGCGCAACTTCTACGTGGCCACGAATGGGAGCGACTCCGCGGACGGGAGCCTAGGCCACCCGTGGCAGACGCTCCAGCATGCGAACGACTTCGGCCCGATGGCCGGCGATTGCATCAACGTTCAACCCGGCACATATCCCGCGGGGGTCACCGTATCGCACGGTGGCAGTCTCGCCGTCGCGACGGGGTACGTCGTGTACCGCTGCAGCACGCTGGACGCGTGCATCGTGACTGACCCGGGGGCCGCCTTTGCCTTCGAGACCTCGACCTTCCCGATGCCGAACTACGTCGTCATCGACGGCTTCGAGCTCGCGGCCTCGAGCGCGCAGGCCTACGGGCAGGGGGTCAAGGTGTGGGATGGTAACGAGAACGGACCCACGGCCGCCAACTCGAGCCACCACGTCTGGGTGCTCGACAACATCATCCACGGGTACGGGCAGACGGGTGTGCAGATGAACGACGGGGAGTTTTTCTACGTCATCCACAACGCGATCTACGACAATGCCCGTGTGACATGCGATGCGCAGGGATCCGGGGTCTCATTTGTCGTTCTGAAGGCGTTCGAGAGCTACAAGGCCACCGGCGACGACGAGACGAGCCCGAGCTCGATGATCGGCTCGTTCGTCTCGGGATCTTCGTTCTTTCACAACGCCGTAGAATGGAACGTCGTTTACGACAACGCGCTGACCCAATGCGGCAACGCGGGCAATCCGTACGACACCGACGGGAACGACATCATCATGGACACGCTGAACAACAAGGGCAGCACGGGAGTGCCCTATCCCAATCCGACTCTGGTCGCGTTCAACGTCGTCTACAACGCGGGGGGCGGCGGCGTGCACGTCTTCGATTCCGAGTACGTCACGGTCGCCAATAACTCCTGCTACAATAGTTACCTGGATCCCTACAATCAAGGTTCTGCTCGGGCGTGCATCGATTCGACCGGAAGCTACGGCGATACGTTCATCGACAACATCGCGGTCGCGATCCCCGCGGATCACTCGAAATGCGCCTATGCGACGGCGCCATTTGCCATGTGGAACAACGCGTTCATCGGTAGCCCGCCGTCGTCGACCGCCGAGCCAGACACATTCAGCCACAACGTCAGCGACATCGTCGGCGGCCTCAGCTGCCAGGGCGAGGTCCTGACGAACAACGGCGACGCGTACTCGTGCACCACCAACAAGTGCAACACCAATCCCGGATGGGTCGACGTCGGCACGACATCCGCGGGGACCGAGACAAGCCCGCCGGTCGGGGTGAACTTTGCCCTCGCGGCGGGCAGCCCCGCCATCGGCTACGGGCAGACGCAGAGCTATTTACCGACGCAGTCGGTCGACGTGGGTGCGTGCTCGCACGCGTTCGCGACCTGCCCGTAGGCCGCGGCTTTAGGCCCGAGCACTTGGCCGAGATAGGTCTCGAGAGCCTTCGTCGAGCCATCGCTCCAGAATGCGACGTAGCCGTCGGGGCGCACGAGCGCGAGCGAGCCTAGCGTCGCCCCGTAGCTTGCATACGCATCACCACTTGTATCGATGAGCGCGTTCGCTCGCGCAACATCGCGCTTGGACGTCAACCGAACGACGCGGATCGCGCTCTTCCAGCCCGCGCAAGCAGCCACCGCGTCGCGCGCACTGTCGCCGAAGACGAGCAACGTGAAATGCGGGCCGCGAAAGACGTCGAACAACCGCCGCTTCGCTCCCGACTCGTCTTCGCAGCGCGCGTCGGGAGCGCGATCCCCCGCTCGAAGTCGGCCAGGATGGACCCGCTCGTCCTTCGACAACGGACCCTCGCGGTAGCCAATGCGAAGTTGCTGCGTCTCGCTCCCTCGCTTCGCAGATTTTTTTCCGTAGAGCCGCTTGCTCATGCCGAGAACCGACGCGGCGATCGGACGTCGCTCGGCGTCGTAGCTCTCGAGGAGCGCGTCCGTCGCGCCGGCGAGCGCATGTTCGAGCTTCCATCCAAGATTGTAGGCATCCTGCACTCCGGTGTTCAGCCCCTGGCCACCACTCGGTGGATGAACGTGCGCGGCGTCGCCAGCGATAAAGACGCGTCCGACCCGGAATCGGTCCGCCATGCGGGCATGGGGACGGTAGCTCGAGACCCAACCAACCGATGCAATGCGCACGCGTCCCACTCCGAGCGCCGTCTCGACAAACCTGCCGATCCCGGCCTCCGTGAGCTCGGGCACTGCGACCCCGCGGCGCAGGGGCGCAGCCATCTGAAAGAAGCTCGTTCCCGGAAGCGGGCACAATGTCATCAGGCATCCCTTCGCGAGCGGCCAGACATGCCATACGCGCCGGTCGAGCCCGTCGATCTCGAGATCGGCCAAGATAACCGGTGCGTCTTGCTTCATCTCGTGGCCGTGAAGCTCGATACCGAGCAGCGATCGTACGCTGCTGTGCCCTCCATCCGTGCCCACCAGATAGTCGGCGGTCACCTCTTCGATCCCGTGATCGGTTTCGAGCTTCATGCGCACCTCGGCGTCGTCTTGCTGAAACATTCCGAGTTTCACACCGAGCTCGACGTGACCGCCGAGTGCCTCCAGGCGCTCGCGCAGGATCTCCTCCGTTCGCCACTGCGGGACCATCCATAGGTTCGGATACGGCACTTCTGAAGTCAGCTTCGCGAGGGGGCTCATGCGGCCGGCGGGGATCGCGAGCGGACCGATGTGCGCACGGAAAGGGGGATAGTCACCGCCAGCCGCTCGGACCGCATCGACGACGCCGAGGTCGTCAAAGACTTCCAGGGTCCGCGGTTGAAGTCCCTTGGCGCGCGAGCTGCGCGCAGGTTCGCTCGACTTTTCGACGAGTCGATGGGCGACGCCGCGGCGCGCCAGATCGCACGCAAGCGTAAGACCCGTCGGACCGGCTCCGGCGATCATGACCGAAGTGCGGACACTCATCTCGCGCCCTTGCTCGATGGCATCCGCAAATAGTAAGCTGTTACTTGTTTTCTGAAAACTTGCATTCCCGTGCCTCGACGTAAGCGCCTCACCCTCCGCAAGTCCCCGACGCAGGCTCGAGCGAAGGCGTCAGTCGACGCCATTGTCGAAGCGGCTGCTTACATTCTGAGGAAGGACGGCTGGGCGCGATTGACCACCAACCGCGTCGCCGCGCGCGCGGGAGTGAACATCGCATCGCTCTATCAATACTTTCCGAACAAGGAAGCGATCGCGCACGAAATGCATCGCCGATTCCGCGCAGATATTCGCGCGCGAGTGTCGCCGTCCAAGATGGAAGAGATCGGAACGGAGCTCTCCGCGATTGTTCATGCCGGAGTTAGCGGGATGCTTTGCATCGTGGCGGCGAATCCCGAGATGCACAGAGTGTTCTTCGAAGAGCTCCCGCCGTCGACGCGACACGCAGACCGACTCGACCCCGAAATGACGCGTGCGTTCAAGGAGATCGTGAACCCGCAGATGAAGGGCGTGCCGGACACGGAGCTTGCCTTTTGGATGTGGAACAAGGTTTTGGACGGCCTCGTTCGGGCGGCGTGCGACGAGCGCCCGAATCTCCTCGTCGACCCGCTCTTTGTTCGCGAAGTCTCCGTCCTGCTCGAGCGTTTCCTGGTTCGGGAGTGAGAGCTTCACGGGCAGGCGACGCTGACGCTTCGCCTAACGCCCCTTCGGTCGGCGAGGGCGCTGCTTGGCCGAAATGCTCTTGATGATCCATCTGCGCTTCTGCGTCGGATCGAGCGGCGCCTTGGCCCTCGCCAACGCCACGCCGATGAGCGAGCGAACGTCGGGCTCGTCCAAGATGGCGAGATTTTCCAGCACGATGTGCCGAACGACGGTGCCACCTCCGCGAAGTCGCGCGGTGGGATCAGGAAGCTTGGCGCCCTGCAGGAAGAAGAGGCTCGCGTGGGGCGGAAAAAGCGCGATCGAGAATATCCCGTCGCCCGCTCGCCCGGTGGGGCTGAACCCGATCGCGAGGGCATTGTAATTGTCGTAGACGAGCTCGAGAGCACCGGGTGTCAGCTTGCGCATCTTCACGAGGGCGCGTCGCGCGATGGAAGCCACCTCGGGCGTGAAGCGATCGACGAGCTCGTCGAGTTGCCGCTTGGGAGTCATGGGGGGCCTTGCAAAATCGTAGTGCCGGTGGTGGTCCGAGCAAGCCCTCCCCTACGGCCTCGTAGGGATGATGTTCATTACGTCGTCGGGCTGGACGCGAGGCGACGCGAGACGTACCGCTGTCGGCGGCTCCGAAGGCGGGAGGATGACCGCCGTTACGGCTGGGGATCTGGCTCGCGGACCTCGATAGCCGGTTCGTCGTGCCGCTCGTCGTCGGCGACGAACGCGATCCGCATCCCCCAGCCGCCAAAGGTGCTGACCATCTTGGCGAACTCCAGCGGCGTGAACGCTACACCGATTTGTTACGGGCCGGCAACCATATTGAGAGGGCGGTCGGCAGGACCGTAACTCCTCGTAGCGCAGAGTCTCCTGGCGTTGCGGCTCGCGCATTTTTCTTTCGCGTGAGCCGATCTCGATGTCGCTGGCCACTGCGGGTAGCGGCCAGAACGCAACTGGCGTCGCGCCCACCGTGAACGCCGGCGCTCCTCAGGCTGCCGACGGTGAACGAGCCCCCCGACGGTGAATGTGAAAGGTCAGGTGAGGTTTGGAATACATGAGGCTCGGTGCGGTTCTTGGACTCGTGGGCGTCATGGACGTCGTGGGCTTTGTTGGGTGCGGAGGCGGCGGGTCTTCGCATCCTGGCAATCCGTCGGACTCCTCGACCCCAACAAGTAGTGCCGATGCTTCCGCCGGCACCGGCGATGCAGCCGGGACCGGTCAGGGCGGGGACGACGCCGGGAACGCGATGGGCTCAAACCAATCGGACTCCTCAACCCCAAGTAGTGCCGATGCTTCCGCCGGCACCGGCGATGCAGCCGGGACCGGTCAGGGCGGGCACGACGCCGGGGACGCGATGGGCTCCAACCAAACCGCCGGCGTGCCCCTGCCTTGTCGGATCTTCAAATCTCCGGGCGGAAGCATCATCTTCGAGTGGCCGCAAGCTGCCGACGCCACCTCCTACGGGGTCGTCATCGATGGAACGACCGTGGCCACCACGCAAGGCAACGTCCCCTTTGCCGTGGTGCCCGTTCAGGCATTCTCCTCGACGGATGCCGGAACGAGCGCCGTCCACACCTGGAGCCTCAACACAACGACAGCCTCAGGGATCACCCAGGGCACATCGACGCAGTTCGAGCTCGCGGAGGCCGTGGACGGAACGACGGGAGCGCCGCTCGGCGGTGCAGGCTCGGGCGCAATCAAGTTTTGCCCGTCGAGCGGCCAGTTCGCGTTTGAGCCGCTTACGCCGGCGGGCTTCGTGGACTACAAGGTGCTGCCGAACACTAACTTTCAGCTCTACACGAAACGAGGCACGGACGTCGTCTCCGTTCCCAATCTAGAAGCTGCGCATGCGAACGGGCGATACGACGACGATGCAATCTTCCCGATCGAGCGGGCGACCTTCCCGACGACCAACGGCGTAACGGCTACGTTGCTCGCCTTTGCGCCGTATGATCGGCCCGACCCGACGATTACGACCTATCCCCTCGCGTTCTATCAATTTACGCTTTACAACAGTCAGACGACGCCGGTCGACGTCGCGGTCGCCTTCCAGCTCAGCACACAGCAGGCGCCTGTGCTCGTCGACAACCTCGGCATGTCCGCCGGCGGGAACACGCAAATGGCACTCTACGCCATGGGCGCCGCATCTTCTTCCGCCGGCGACGCTGGGGTCGATGCGCTGACCCCGTGTCCTTGCAATGTCATCGCGAGCGACGCGGGGGGTAGCGCCCTGGCCGTTCTGCCCACGGTCATTTCGGTCGGCAACGATACGGGCTTTGCGTCGAACGGCGTGTACAACGACGCGCCTTCGGGAACTGTCAACGGCGTTGCCGTCAAGGTGACGCTCCCGCCGGGAGGAAAAACGGACGTCAAGTTCGTACTTTCCTGGTACGAGGCGGACAACCCTGGCGGCTACCAGTATATGAACTACGGAGGGAGCGCTCAAGCGTTCGCGCAGGCGGGAGTCGCCGACTTCGACACTCTTCGCGACAGCGCAGTCGAGTACACCGAGCGATTTCGGGCCTCCACCGTGCCCGACTGGATCCTCAACGAGACGATGGACTTCACCACGTGGTCGAACAGCAGCATCTACACCCAAGACGGCCGTTATAGTGAATGGGAGGGCGACTATGTGTGGTTCGGCCAAATGGACCAGGGCTGGCACGCGTTCGGGTCCGAGCTCTGGCGCATTCCCGACATTGTCTGGGGGAAGAACGGCGCTTCCGAGATGGAGTTCTGGGCTCGGACGATGATGGTGGGAGACGACTTGGGCCAAATGTCCCACGACTTCACGCCCGCCGCCGGGGAGCCTACCAGCCAGCGGACCTGCGAATGGGATGCTCCGGGATATCATGGGTGGGGCGGGCCCAACTGGGTCGACCTGAACTGCGGATTCATCTTCGGCGTCTACGAAGGATTTGTCGCCACGGGCGACAAGGCCCGGATGGACTTCTATTGGCCCTACGTGCAAAAGACTGCCAACCGGCTTTACGAGCAGGCGAGCACGCTCTACTCGGATCCGGGATTCCCCTTCACGTTCAACGGAAGCGGGTGCACCTACGACAAGGGCACGCAGGACTGCCAGCTCTACAACTCGGGGCTTGCCATCCCTGCGTTCAAGATCATCGCCGACCTCGCCGGCATCTATGGCGACACGGCAATGCAGACGCAATTCACGACGGCCTACACGACAGCGATCCAATCCTACCAGGCGCGCTGGCTCGTGGATCCGACGACGGCCATCGGTGCCAACCAAGAGGAGGCCGTGGCCGGGCTCTGGATGGCGCTTCACTTCAAGCAGAATCAGCCCTTTACCGACGCTCAAATCAGTGCGGTCATGAGCCACCTGTATAACGACTTCTTTCACCCGCTCGATATGGGCATGGCGGCGGCAGGCACGCAGGGCCAAAATGAAGGCTGGATTCCCTACCTGCTAGGACATCTAGGAGGCGCCTCGATCGTGACCGGCAACGTCGCCGAATGGAGAGCGATACAGAAGGACTCCTACGACCGGTACTTCGGAAACCGGAGCAGCGTGTTCGATCCCGACATCTATTTGGTCAACGAGCCCCTGAACGCCAACTTCGTATCGAATAACTTCAGCAGTTACTCCTTCTACGTGAGCACGCCGGTCGTGTGGCACAACTACACTTCGTTGATCGGCTTCTGGTACAATGCCTACACGGACGAGCTGTATGTCCAGCCGATACTGCCCTCCACCGACGACCAGTGGGGGACCTCTATGAACCACCAGCTCACGAATGCTTTCTTCGTCACTCCCGCGTCGTACGGATCGCTCGACTATCTCGAGTCAGGCGCGGGGTTTGCCAACAAGGACGTCGTCATTCGGTTCGATGTCCCACAGAATGTCAGCGCCATCTACTTGACGGACAATTTCGGCACCGCCACTCCAACTGCGACCGTAGACGGCACCTCCGTCACAGTCCAGCGCGTCGGCACAGGCAGTTACGACGGCAAGCTCAAGCTCATGTGGAATGGGACCGTGGGGCCGACCGGCATTCATGTCGTCGCAGAGGCAAAATGAAAGGGACAGCCCTTTTCTCCACCTCCTCAGCAGAATTTGTGGGCGAGCCAATCGGGCTCGGGTAGGTCTCCGAGTGAATCCTCGGTGGCGCCGTGAGCGAAGCGCCTGACGACAGCGTGTTCTCTCACATCTTGGTGAACGTGAAGCTGTCGAAGTTGGCGCCGGTGTACACCATCGAGAATTGCATGACGTAAACGCCGGCTGGCAGGTCGATCTTCGCGATGTTGTTGACGTTTTGCCAGACGTGGTAGCTCGGCTGGCTGGAGTTTGGTTGGTCGACGGCTTTGGGGGACCGTGAAGTTTCCCGTCGTGACGGCTGGCACAGCGGAAAACGAGAACAAGACAGTGACGGCGGGGCCGGCATCGCTCATCGAGATGCCGTAGGTGCCGGACTCTAGGACTTCGACTGTGTACTTGAGCCACTCACCCGCCGAGGACCACGAAAGGTAGATTTCGCCGTAGTCAGCGGGACCGCCGTCGACGGTGACGTCGGGGGCCTGGCTGTCTTCGACCGAGAGACCAACGCAGTCGGCGTCCGTGCGATACATGAGCATCCCGCCAGTCGCTGCAGTTGATGGCTCCCGGATGGTTGAAGGCAACGCCTTGGCCGCCGGTGTCGTAGTTGCGGGCGTAGATGGTGCCCGGGATCTGGGCCACGATGCCCTCGAAGGGCATGCCCCCATACCCCGCGGGGATGTCGTGCACGGCTCCCTCGGGGAGAGTCGCTCCTGACGCCTCCATCCCCGTCGAGGTCTCCATTTGTGACGCGGCTTCGTTGGACTCCATCGACGACTCGGCCAGCGAGGGCTCGGTCACCGATCCCTCTGTCGGCGCATCGAGGCTCGAGTCGGCCTGGAGCGTTGGAGCATCCGAGCCTGTCGGGGCTTGCGCGTCAGCGTCGTCGGAGATCGCGGGATCGTAGGGTCGATCCTGAATGTCGAAGACCGCGGCACATCCACCCGTGCCGAGCGCTGCTGCGAGTAGGCCCCCCAATAGCCGTCTCACCACTCCATCCTCAATTGAGCCCCCCCCGGATACACACTCACTTGAGTGTTCTTCGCGGCCGGCGCCGTGAACCAAAGGGTTGCCCCTACGAGTAGACCGGCTCCTCCCACGATAAAAGCCGCAGTTGAGATATTGCTTGCGGCGACCGCGTCGCTCCACTTCTGTGAGCCCAACTGCGTCGGACAGGTAGCGCCCGGACAGAGGCCGTTCGCGGCACTTCTCGTCGAGAGCGCCACGACCCCGAAGACGGTGCCCACGCCGAGGCCGACGACGCCCACGCCCCCCGCTGCAGCCGCAAGTATCTTCTGAGTGCCAAGGCCGTCTGGGGTCGCGGCCAGTGACGAACTGCGCGACACGGGCTCAGGTTCCGGTGCAGGTTCCGGTGATGGTTGCAACACCACGGCGACGTGCTGGTTTCGCTCGCCTTCCGCAACGACAACCTCTCGGTCTAGGCTGCCGCTGCCCTTGGCCTCGAAGTGAAAGACGTGTGCTCCTGGATCAAGGCTGACAGACTCTCCGTTCAGTTTCGTGGCGAAGGGTTGGCCGTCCACCGACACGGTTACGTCGACCAAATCGGCGCCCGCATCCGACTTTGCGGTAACGACGACGCTCGGAACGGCAGCCTCGATGGCCTCGAGCCAGCGCGTGCAGTCATCCAGGACGACCTTGGGGCAAGTCGTCGCGGCGCAAATGAGAAACTGCTGACGCGCTTCGAGCGGCTTGTGGGCATCACGGAGGTCTTGGCCCTTGTCCGCGGCGACCATACAAGCGCTCGTCTCCTGCGCGGAGGCCGCGCCGGCGAAGAGCAGGGTCGACACAGCCAAGGCCACGATGACGCAGGATCTCGGGCGCCACACGCCTCGAAGTCGCGCCTGAGGCCTGAGTTCATTCCGATGCATGCCGCAAACGCCCGCTTCGCTCTCTCTCTTGATCGACAAACGGCTCACGGCGCAGGTTACTTTTAACCCCAAGGATCATTTGAGTCCGCGTCGATAGCCGGCGTGGAGAGTCCAACTGAGGCAGTGGGCAGGCGAGACGCGTCGTCGCGCGTTGTGCGCGACCCGTTGCAAGGCGTCTCTCGTCCGTGG
>Ga0302326_10002080_pt1 | contig 49349 bp, 45 predicted proteins | sample Palsa_T0_3_FD_202264 | JGI IMG/M metagenome (GOLD analysis project Ga0302326, IMG submission 202264) | Peat permafrost microbial communities from Stordalen Mire near Abisko, Sweden - Palsa_T0_3 | ecosystem: Environmental > Terrestrial > Soil > Palsa > Peat permafrost | place: Sweden: Abisko... | reverse complement strand
TACAAGGATTATCCGCTCGAAGAAATTCACCCCTGGGCGGTGCACGCGGCGGTCGATGCCGATTGCCTGGCCGTGCAAAACAGCGACGCCTATTGGGATTATGCCGATTATCTGCACGCCAATCAGCACTCGATCAGCGGGGAAAAAGGCCATGACGGGCAGAACGCGGAACTCGATAAGCTGGCCACGCTCCAGGCTGAAAAGCATAATCTCGACGTAGTGAAGTTGCAGGCCTGCGTCAAGGCTCAGGATGAAAAAACCGTGCGCGCGTCCATGCAGGAGGGAGACAACATTGGCGTGGATGCAACTCCGACGATGTTCGTGAATGGACAGAAACTGGACGGAGCCGTGCCGGCGGAGGATGTGCGACTTGCGCTCGACCAGGCGTTGAAGGATGCCGGGGTTGCGCCTCCGGAACACAAGAACTGAATTTGCGATTTTGTGATTTGCAATTGAGAACCGGGCTGCGGGACCCGGGATTCTCGATCACGAACCACCCATCATCGATTCCACGCCATGGCGGCGGAGGGAAAAACTTGAAAAATCGGAACTGCTTGACGCGATCGGGCCTGGTCATGGTCGGCGCGTTTCTGTTGATTGGACTGGCGGCCTGCAATCGCAACGGCGGCGGCGGGGACGACATGGCTTCGGTCAACGGACATCCTATTTATCGCAGCGAACTCGACAAGTATTACGCCAACCAGACGGCGGGCTCCGATCAGCAACCGACGGGCGAGCAGGCGGTGAGCCTTCGGCTGAGCATTCTGAATGAGTTGATCGAGACCGAAATCCTGATGCAGCGCGCGGAGAAGCTTGGTCTGCTCGCGACCGACGAAGAAGTGGACCGCAAGCTCAACGAAATCAAATCTCCCTACACCGCGGAAGAATTTAACAAGCGCCTGCAAGACAAGAAGATCACGCTCGATGATTTCAAGCGCGATCTGCGACGCTCGCTCACCCGCGACAAGGTGTTGAACAAGGAAATCACCTCGCGCATCAACATCACCGACCAGGACGTCACCAACTATTACAACGATCACAAGGCGGAGTTCAACCTGATCGAAACGCAATACCATCTGGCCAAGATCATGGTTTCCGGAGTGATCAACGCCCAGGTACACAACCTGCAGAACAGCAAGGCGCAGAATGATTCCGAGGCGAAAAAGAAAATCCAGATGATCTCCAACCGGCTCGACAGTGGCGACGATTTCGCCACCCTGGCCATGAATTATTCCGAGGATCCGGAGACCAGCAATAACGGCGGCGATCTGGGAATGGCCCCTGAATCCGCGCTCAAGACCGCCGATCCGGCAACCCGTGAGGCGGTGATGAAGCTCAAACCGGGGCAGTACACGCCGGTGATTCCGATGATCAATCCCACCAATCATCAGCCCTATGCCTACATGATCGTGAAACTCATTTCGAAGGAACCGGCGGGGCAGCGCGACCTGAATGATCCGCGGGTGCAGCAGGCCATCCGCCAGCAATTGCGCGATCGCCGCGAGCAGTTATTGAAGGCGGCGTATTACGAGACCCTTCGCGACGACGCTAAAGTCACGAACTACTACGCGGAAGAGGTGCTGAAGAAGCTGGGCGCGGCGAAGTAACAATCCTTTTCTTCGGTAGAGACCGGGCAGGGCCCGTCTCCGCGAGCGACAGCCCGGGCAGGCGGAGACTCCCTGGATGGATTGAACCTCAGCCATCCAGCTTTCTGATCAAAACTTCGTTCACCAACTGCGGATTCGCCTGTCCCTTGGAGGCCTTCATGACCTGGCCCACGAAGAACCCGATCATGGTTTTCTTGCCCGCGCGATATTGCTCCACCTGTTTCGGATTCGCCGCGATCAACTCATCGGCCAGTTTTTCCAGGGCCGAGGTGTCGCGCGACTGCTCCGGACGCCCCTCGGCTTCATAAACAGAGGGGAAGTCCTGATTGCGTTCGAAGCACAGATCGTAAAGATCCTTCAGCATTTTGCCGGAGATTGCTCCCGACTCCACCAGATCGGCCGAGGCCGTAACCCCAGCCATCGAAATTGGCGACCGCTCGAGCTCGATGCCCTGAGCGTTCAAGCGACCCAACAGTTCGCTCTGCACGAGATTGGCGACGCGCTTCGGATTTTTCGCCGTGCGCGCCGCCGATTCGAACTGATCGGCCAGCGCTTGCGTCAGCGTCAGGGTATGGGCATCGCCGGCAGTGATGCCGTACTCCCTCATCATGCGCTGGCGGCGCGCCTCGGGAAGCTCGGGGAGACCGGCCCGGATTGCGGCTTGCCATTGTTCGTCGACCACCAACGGAAGCAGATCCGGTTCGGGAAAATACCGGTAGTCGTGCGCCTGCTCCTTCGAACGCATGCCGTAGGTCTTGCCTTCGTGGGCGTTGTAGAGGCGTGTTTCCTGCGTGATCCTGCCGCCGGCTTCGAGGATCGCGATGTGGCGCTCGATCTCGTACTCGAGCGCCTGCTTGATGAAGCGGAACGAGTTGACGTTCTTGATTTCGCTCTTGGTGCCGAATTCCTTCTGTCCGCGAGGCCGCACGCTGATGTTGGCGTCGCAGCGCAGCGAACCTTCTTCCATGTTGCAGTCGCTGACGCCGGTGTAGAGGATGATTTCCTTGAGCCGGGTGAGATACTCGTACGCCTCCTCGGGCGACCGCATGTCGGGTTCGCTGACGATCTCGGCCAGAGGCACGCCGCTCCGGTTCAGATCGATCGCGGTCTTGTGGCCGGCGTCGGCAAAGCCCTCGTGCAGACTCTTCCCCGCATCTTCTTCGAGGTGCAGGCGGGTGATGCCGATTTTCTTCTTGCCGCCGTTCGACGTAGTTCCGTTCCCATCGATTTCGATAAATCCGAACTCGGCGAGCGGTTTGTCATACTGCGAAATCTGATAACCCTTTGGCAAGTCCGGATAAAAGTAATTCTTCCGCGCAAAAATGGATACTTCGTTGATCCGGCATTCGAGCGCCGTCGCCGCCCGAGCGGCAAATTCCACTGCCCTTTTGTTCAACACCGGCAACGCTCCCGGAAGGCCCAGACACACCGGACACACATTTGCGTTCGGCGGATCGCCAAAACGCGTCGAGCAGGAGCAGAAGATCTTGGACGCGGTCAGCAGCTGTACGTGGACTTCGAGTCCGATGACCGGCTCGTATTTTGCGAGGAGATCCTCGGAAACCGCAGAACTGGTCGCCATATCGGGAGATTATAACGGTCTCAACCGACGGTGGGCCTACGGCTTGCTCGCTTCCGGCGCGCTCAGATATTTTTCCATGGGGATTTCGAAATACATCAGCTCATTGCCGTTTTGGTCGTGCACCCCCATGAGGTAGAAACTGGCGCCGGCCAGCGGATGCGCGATGTCGGTGACATCGAAAAAGAAAAAGCCGCGCGCGGTGGAATGCGGTTCGACGGCCTTCGCTCCGAATTGCGCCTGCTCAATTTCGTCCCAGGTCTTGCGGCTCACGCCCCCTTTGACCTCCTTTTTGGGCAACGGAATCGGCAAGGTAATTTGCCCGTCATTGCGCGAAGGATGGGAAAGCCGGCGCAGCAGGTCGTCCATGGTGGAGGGAAACAGCTTGCTGCGATCCTTGGTGTTCAACTGCGCCTTCATGCCGACCAGAGAGACGGGCTGATCGCCGTCATTGGTGATCACGAAGAAAATCGGCAGATAACCGTAATTGCGATAATTGACGGTGAAGATCGAGGCTTTGTTTTCGAGGTCATAGGGATCGACTGCGACCACAACTTTTTCCACGGGGTGGTCGTCGTGCGCCGGATAGGTGCGAGCGGGCTGTGCCGTGGGCATCACAAACTCTTTGGCGGCAAGCGCGCAGAGACAGCACCCCCCTACAAAAACACAGACTGCCACCAGGCGCGTGGCCCGGGGCATCGGCGTACGAGACGATTCTTGCTGGCGTGCAGTCCCCATACTCGAATTATAGGGTGTCGAATTGTTCGATGCCGTCGGCGCGGGCGGCGCTGTCTGGTCCCGGTCCGGCTCCGGTCAAAGATCGGATTTTGGCCCTCCATTTAGAATGGGACTCCTGTTCATGTACGCGCTCTACAGTGCGCTGCTCGCTCTTTTTCTGACGGTTACGCTGCCCTACTGGCTGCTGCAGATGATGCGGCATGGCAAGTATCGAGCAGGGTTGCGGCAGAGGTTCGGCGCCGTCCCGCCCGCGCTTATGGGCCGCGGAGAAACCCCTGCCATCTGGGTTCATGCGGTCTCTGTCGGTGAGGTCGTCGCTTCGAGCGGGGTCGTCAACGCACTGCAACAGAAATTCCCGGCCCGTCGGGTTCTCGTTTCAACCACCACCGGCACCGGACAGAAATTTGCGGCCGAGCGGTTCGGCGCGGAGAACGTGTTTTATTTTCCCCTGGATTTCGGCTTCGCCATCCGTCCGTACCTCGACGTTTTGCGTCCGGAGCTGGTGGTCGTTGCCGAAACCGAATTCTGGCCGAATTTTCTTCGGCTGGCCAAACAGAGCGGAGCTCGCATCGCCGTCATCAACTGCCGCATTTCTGATCGCTCGTTTCCCGGCTACCAACGGCTTCGTTTCTGGCTACCGCGATTGCTCGGGCAGACGCTCGAGAATGTGGATTGTTTTTTGGCGCAGACCGAACAAGACCGGAAGCGGCTGGTCGAAATCGGCGCCTCTGAAACCAAAATCACAGTGGCGGGCAACCTTAAATTCGATGTCGCCGCGCCCCCGTCGCCCGGAATCGTTGCGCGTCTCCGCGAGAACTTCGACCGCTCCCGAGCAGAGCCGATTCTGGTGTGCGGCAGCACGCTCGAGGACGAGGAGGGTTCTCTGCTTTCCGCGTTTCGCACCATTTTGGCCGATCATCCGAAGGCCGTGATGATCCTAGCACCCCGCCATCCGGAGCGTTTCGCGGAAGTCGCCGAGCTGGTCGAGAGGCTCGGTTTCCGCATGTGGCGGCGTTCGGTTTGGGGTGGCGAATCCCGGGGTAGCGGATCTCGGGGCGGCGAACCGCTCGCCGGCGGCGTTTTTCTGCTGGATGGTATCGGAGAGTTGGCCGCGATTTATTCGTTGGCCACCGTCGCCTTCGTCGGGGGCAGCCTGGTGCCGCGCGGCGGCCACAATATTCTTGAACCCGCGCTCTATGGCGTTCCGATCGTCACCGGCAATCACTACGAGAATTTTCGCGATGTCGTCAATCTCTTTGCCAGCCGCAATGCGGTCCGCATCGTCGGGGTAGCGGAGTTGCCGCTGGTCTTGCTGGAGCTGATCGAAAACGGCGAGGAACGATCGACCCTCGGCCGGAACGCACTGGCGGCGCTCGAATCGCAGCGCGGCGCGACCGCCAGAACGGTTTCGGCGCTGCTCCAGTTGATGGGTGTTTCGTCATGAGGATGAATCCGTTCACCGGACTCTACGGCGCCGCCACCGCTTTGCGAAACACGCTGTTCGATCGCGGCCTCCTGTCTCCGCGGCGACTGCAGCAACCCGTGGTCAGCGTCGGGAATCTGTCGGTCGGCGGATCCGGGAAGACTCCGTTCGTAATTGCGCTGGGTGAAATGCTGAAGGCTCGCGGCATTGGTTTCGACGTGCTCTCGCGCGGGTATGGGCGCAAAACTCGCGGCGTGCGAGTCGTCGAGGCCGGCGGAAGCGCCCGCGACTTTGGCGACGAACCGCTGCTCATCGCGCGCAGGTTGGGGGTCCCGGTGATTGTCGGGGAAAGCCGCTACGCGGCGGGCCGGCTCTCCGAGCTCCGGTTCCAGCCGCAATTGCACATTCTCGACGACGGTTTTCAGCATCGTTCGCTCGCTCGCAACTTCGAGGTCGTGCTGCTCGCCGAGCGCGACTTTGACGACCGAATGCTGCCCTCGGGACGGCTGCGCGAGCCGATGTCCTCGCTCGCACGGGCGGACGCGGTCGTGTTGCCAGCGGGGTTGGCGGCGGATCATCCGCTTCTTCGGCAAAAGCCGATCTGGCGAATCGAGCGCGAACTCATTCTCCCGCATCTGACGGGCGCGCCCGTTGTCTTCTGCGGCATCGCGCGGCCCGAACAGTTCTTTGCCCAGGTACGCGCCGCCGGAATCACGCCCGCGGCCGAAGTCCGGTTTCGCGACCACCATGCCTATGACTTGGACGATATTCAGGCCCTGGTCCGCACGCGTCTCGACCGACCGGGGGACGGGTTTCTGACAACTGAAAAGGATGCGATCAACCTCGGCCCCGTGCGCGACCGCCTCGAACCACTCTACGTCGCCCAACTCAAGCTCACGCTCGACCGCCCCGCTGAGGTTGTGGATGCGATTCTGGCCAGAACCATTTTCGCAACAATCGCGGACCGAAAGCCCTGCTCATGAGAAAATCTTGAGTTGCACACAGTTTCAAACATTTGGATGACAAGACATATCAGAGAAAACGACCGCCTGCGACGGATCGTCGAATCGTTCCCCAAACTCACGATCACCGTGCTCGCCGATCTGGTGGCCGACGAATTCGTGTTCGGGGAGATTTCTCGCGTCTCGCGCGAGGCGCCGGTGCTGATTTTGAAGCACCGCGATCGCAAGATGGTTCCGGGCGGCGGCGCGAATGCCATCTACAACCTTGCCGACCTCGGAGTAAACGTCCTGCCAGTCGGAGTCGTGGGTGACGACGAGCCGGGACGGTTGCTGCTGCGCGCTTTCCGCCACAAACGCATACCGGTCAGCGGTGTTTTCAAAGACAAGAGCTGCACCACCGTGACGAAGACGCGCATCCTGGCTGGATTCGCGCACACCGCCGGACAGCAGGTCGTGCGTCTTGACCGCGAGCCGAACGAGGGCCCTAATTCGCATTTGCGCCGCGAGATCGTTCTGGCCGCCCGCGAATACGTTCGCGCCTCCGATGCACTGCTGGTTTCCGATTATGGATACGGCGCGGCGACGCCGGCGCTGCTGAATGCGATTCGGGAAAAGCGCGGGATCGACAAGGTTCCCGTGACCCTCGACTCGCGCCATCGCATGCTCGAGTATTCCGGAGTCATGGCTGCAACCCCGAACGAGTCTGAGGTGGAAGAAGTTCTCGGCATCCGTGTCGGAAACGAGTGGGAGCGCCTTCTGGCCGCCGGAGAGCAGATCGCGGGCACGATGAAGCTGGAATCGCTGCTGATCACGCGTGGCAAGGACGGCATGGTGGTTTTCCCGCGCCGTCACAAGCCGGTCGATATTCCGATCTTCGGCAGCGACGAAGTCGCCGACGTAACCGGAGCGGGCGACACGGTGGTCGCAACCTTTACCGCTGCTCTGGCCGCGGGCGCAACCGCGGAGGAGGCCGCCCACCTGGCAAACTACGCGGGCGGCATCGTGGTTATGAAACGCGGCACGGCTACGGTAAGCCAGCAGGAGTTGCTGGAAGCGCTCGATAAGGCGCTGCCGGTTGCTCGAGAGCATTAGGGGGTCGCAACCGGGGCTTTGCCCCGTCCGAGCGAGGCAGAGTGCCGCTCCCACACAGTCGTTGGCGACAGATTGAGATCATTGAGCACATCAACCTTGAGCCTACTCCATCAGAAAATTGTTTCGCGCGACCAACTGCTGAAATTGGCGGCAGATTGGCGGCGCGCTGGCGATCGCATCACGCTCGCGAACGGATGTTTCGATCTGCTGCACGTTGGCCATGTGCGCTACCTGCACGCCGCCCGGGAACTCGGAGGCAAGCTGATTGTCGCCGTGAATGCTGATCCGTCCGTGCGTGCGTTGAAGGGTGAGGGGCGGCCCATGATGCCCGCTGCCGAACGCGCGGAGATACTGGCGTCGCTCGCGGACGTTGACGCCGTCGTGATTTTTCCGGAAAGGGACGTGCGTGCCATCATTCGTGAAATTCGTCCTGATTTTCATGCCAAGGGCACCGACTACACGGCGGAGACCGTACCCGAGCGCGACGAGGTTGAAGCCTGTGGAGGGCGCGTTGTGATCGTGGGTGATCCCAAGAATCACTCGGCTACCGAAATCATTCGTTCGCGGCTGGGGCCGCGAAAATTGTGAGGCGCCACGGATGGCCACGCGGGCTGCGACTGGGTGGAATAGCAGAAGGATGAGCGACTCCTTTTCTGTTCCCTCCCCGAATCCGCGATTCGACAGCCTGCTCATTGTGCGCCTCAGTGCCATGGGAGACATCATTCACACTCTCCCGGCCGCGGCCGCGCTGCGCCGGGCTTTTCCTCAAGCGACTTTGGGATGGCTGGTCGAAGAGCGCTGGGCGGAACTGCTCTGCACGCTGCGTTATCCGCGCTCGGGACGGCGCTCCCCGCAGCGGCCCCTGGTCGACCGCGTCCATTCCGTCAACACGGGGGAATGGCGGCGCTCGTTGCTTTCGTTCAACACCTGGCAGCAGATGGCCGTGAGCTTGAGTGAGTTCCGGGGAGTTCGCTACGACGCGGTGATTGATTTTCAGGGCGCGTTTCGTTCGGCATTGCTGGCCCGCTGGTCGGGCGCGCCCATTGTGTACGGGAACGCACAAGCGCACGAGAATGCCGCCAGCATGTTTTACACGCGACAGGTTCTGGTAGAGACCGCTGGCACCCACGTCGTCGAGCAGGCGCTGGCGCTGGCCGGAGCGGTCACCCGAACTGCGGGCGTTCGAACCAACCTTATCCCGGAAACGGCCGCGGAGATGCAGGCGGGGTTTCCCGTCGATCCGGATGCAGAGTCGAAGATCGCCGCCCTCACGGGCGATGGGAACAACTTCGCAATTCTCAATCCGGGCGCTGGCTGGGGCGCAAAGATGTGGCCGGCCGAGCGTTATGGAGAGGTTGCGATCGAACTCGCGAAAGATGGATTATGCTCGCTCGTAAACCACGGACCGGGAGAAGAAGATCTGGCCGGAACTGTGGCAGCCGCCAGTGAAGGAGCGGCGCGAAAAATTTCCTGTTCGGTTTCGGAGTTGATCGCGCTGACGCGCCGGGCTCGCCTGTTCATCGGTGGCGACACCGGGCCGATGCATATGGCGGCCGCTTTGAAGATTCCGGTGGTGGCCATTTTTGGTCCGACCAATCCAGCGCGCAACGGCCCATTCGGAGCACGATCGATTGTCCTGCGCAGCGCAAGCAGTAGGACCGATCATTCGCGGCGCCGCGAGCCGGAACGGGGTTTGCTCGCGATCACGGTTGGCGAGGTCGTCGCCGCAACTCGGAAGCTGTTGCAGAATCATATTGCAGAACCCGGGATCGCACCTCGGATCACCGAACCTCAGTGATGGAAGCCTCACAATCCGGAGCGCAACCCTCGCACCCCACCGCAGGTGACACCTGGTCGCGCGTTGCCCGCCGCATCCGCGTGCCCCTGGGATTTATTTTTACAGTGGTCTACGTGTGGCTGGCGCGACCCACGAAAACTTCGCTGGTCGCAGGCGCCCTGGTGCTGCTTCCTGGACTCGCCTTGCGCGGACTGGCTTCCGGCCACGTGCAAAAGGACAAGCAACTCACCACCAGCGGCCCCTATGCCTACACTCGCAACCCACTGTATCTCGGCTCGTTGATGCTGGCCGCCGGCTTCGCGATCGCAGCCCGGAGTTGGTGGATTGTCGCGATCATGCTGGCGATGTTCGCGGTGATTTATATTCCGGTCATCGCCGGCGAAGAACGTTATTTGCGACAGACGTTTCCCGACTACGACCACTATGCCCGGCACGTGCCGCGCATGTTGCCGCGGCTTACGCCTTACCTGCGCCAGCAGAGCGCATACTCGTCCGCCCGCTATTGGAAGCACCGCGAATACCAGGCCAGCATTGGCTCTGTAGTCGTGCTGGCGATTCTTGTGGTTAAGCTGATCTTGTTAAGCTGATCTTTCAGACGGTGTGACGAAGAGGGTGTGATAGTCTGCCCTCAGGTTTGCTCGACAGACGTTTTGCTCGGCAGGCGTTCGCTCGACTGAGTTTCGCCACCCCGGAAACTGCGGGAAATAGAGCTATCGGGACCAGTGCTGACCTTCCTCCGTCATCGCCGCATCGTGAGTGCCGTCGCGCTTGGCGTTCCATTTTGCTGGCTGATCACAACCATGCTGGCGCAGCCAGCCACGCCGACAGCGACACCAACCATCGGCCCCGCTCCTGTGCACATCGTGCCTCCCCGTCCCAACTATCCTTTTCCCGACGGGCGGAGCTACGTCTATTCCGCGGAGTGGCATTTGATTACTGCCGGGACCGGGGTGGTGAGAATGGATGCCACCGGGACCGACCGCAGGGTTACCGCGACCGCCGAATCCTCAGGCGCGGTGAACGTTATCTTTCCGGTGCACGACCGCTTTGAGTCGCATTTCGATCCGCGGACGTTCTGCTCACACTCGATCTTCAAGCATAGCGAGGAAGGCACGCACAAGCGGGAGACTTCGATCCACTTTGATTACGAGCGCAAGAAAAGCGCGCTCGATGAAAAGAGCCTGAAGACGGGCGAGACCAAGCACGTTGAAAACGACCTCGCCGGCTGCGCCACCGACGTCATCACCGGCTTCTACTATCTGCAGTCGCTCCCGCTGCAACTGGGCGCCACCTACGAGTTTCCGATCAGCGACGGGAAGACGACCATCGTCCGCGCCACCGTGGAGAAGCGCGAGCAGATCAAAGTGCCGGCTGGAACATTCCCGGCCTTCGAGGTTTCGGCCGAAGCCACCTCCGGCCCGCTGCAATCCAAAGGGAAGGTGTGGGTGTGGTATTCCGAGGATCCAAGCCACACGCCGGTGCAAATGCGCGCCAAGTTGGGGTGGGGCACGCTGCTGTTCCGGCTGCAGAGAATCGAGAAATGAAATCTACTTCTGGGCGACCACGGCTTGTTTCGCCCGAGCCAGTTCCGGACGGACTGAACTCGAACCCTGGCAAGTCTTGACCAGCACGGCGTAATATTCCGTTGCCTGGGAAGCCTGACCGGCCATTTCGGCCGCCTGGGCCGCGCCGTAGAGACCGTTGAAGCGGTTGGGATTCAGCTTCAAGTCGGTCTGATACTCTGCCAGCGCCTCCTGCGGACGTTTGGCCTCGAGCAGCATGTCGGCCAGCATTTCGTGGATCGGCATACCGCCAGTCTCGCTGATCCCGTCGGTCTCTTTGTCGGCGAGCGGACGCAGCAACTTGATCGCCTCATCCTTCCTGCCCTCGGCGTACTCAATCCAGGCCAGCACTTCCTGGCGTTGCTCATCAGCGAAATCCGCTTCCGGCTTTTTCTTTTTGTGCAACAGTTCGGCACGGATGGACTCGATCTCCGCCTGATCTTTGCGCGCGTCCGCCAGATGGCCGATCCGCGCGTTGCCGATGGCCCGAGACCAGTACATCTTTGCGTTGACTTCGGGGTCATTTCCAGGCACCAGGGAAACAGAAGCGGCGTCGGCCCAGCGATGCAGCTCCAGGGCGTAGCTGACCTCAAAATTGGCCAAGGAAACTGCACGAACGTCGTATCCCATGCCGTACATGTCTTTCATGGGCGGCATTGCTTTCACTTCTTCGATGACTTCGAGTGCGTCGGCTTCGCGTCCACTTTGCAGGTAAGCGTAGACCAGAAAATCCATCGCGTGGAACTGGTGGCCTTCGCCGCCCATGTGCATCTCGGTGGCTTTGCGCGTGGCTGCGATCGAGGCCAGGTTCGAATTGATGTCATCCTGCCAGAGTCCGAGCCGGGCGAAAATATGCGACGGCATGTGCAGTGCATGCGGGGCGGCGGGAGCGATCTGTGCGTATCGGCGGGCGGCGGGTAAGCCGAGTTGCGCGAGTTGCGGCTTGTCGTAGGTGTGAATCAGGTAGTGTGCGATGCCCGGATGATCGGGCTCGGCTTCGAACAGTTTCTCGAGGATCGCGCCCGCTTGTTTGCGGTTTCGGAATGTGGTGTCATTGTCCGGCTCCGCTCCCAACAGCGAAAGCGCATAGAAAGCGGCCGCCTCGTGGTCGTCGGGATACTTCTGGTACACCTTCTCCATGGCTGCGGAGTAAGCCCGCGCTCGCGCTTCGTTGTCCGCTTTGTTGCTGTTCGAATAGAAGGCCTGCAAGGCCTGGATGTAATCGCGCTCGCGGTCGGTCTTTGCCTTCGCCTTGTCGGCGTTCTTCAACTCCGCCGAAGCCCGCTCGATGGTTGCCGAATCCGGGTGATTCCAAAGCTGGTGCCACAGGCTCATCGCCTCACCCCAGTACGCCATGGCGCACTTCGGGTCCTGTTTCTCGATGTCGAGGAAAGTCTTTTCCGACTCTTCGTACCAGAACGAATGCAGCAGCGCGACACCTTTCTCGAATGCCTTCTGCGCGTCCGGAGTACAGGAAACGGGAAAATGCACTGTGCCCAGCTGTTTCCCCGTGAGTGCTTCGTGATGATGGTCTTCGTCGGCCATGACCGCGCCGGAGGATGCAGCAGCGAGGCACAGGATCCAAATGAATTTGCGCACGGAGCACCCCGGTCGGAGTTTAGAAGGCGAAACAAGGCTCGGTCAAGGCGTAGGACCGCTCGACTGCGAAACTTCTACTGCAATCGGAAGCGTTCGTTGATCAGCCGCTGCAGACGCGGACGGTAGAGAATATCGTAGGCCAGCTCTTTGTCGGGGAACATGTTCAGAGCAGCGCGGCGCGCGTTGGCAGCCATCTCCGCGGCCTCTTCGAGCGTCAGATCGGGATCCTGGCTAAGCACCGACATGACCATGCTCATCATCAACTGCAGGCGGCGGAGCCTTCGGGCCTCCTCCGCGCGCTCCTGATGCTCTCCCCCGGGCTGGTCGGCTGGCTGAACTTCCATACTGCCCCCGTGATTCTTAGAACGATGATCTCACGATGATCCCTGGCCAATGACCTCTGGACAATGGCCTCTGAACAATGACCTCTGAACAATGACCTCCGGACAATCATCCTCGACGATCTTCTTTGGATGTTGATCGGGTGCGGCGCGTTGCGCCCCAGTCGCCATTGTGCCAGCTTTTGTGCGCGAAACAAGCTGCCCTTGGCCGTACACCTTCGTGACCTGCAAAGACACTCGCAACACAGCGGTGAGGTATAGTAACTGCCGTAGTCTGTTAGTAGACAGTTCCACGGAGGACGCATGTCAAACCCCTCGCCTCGACCCGAGCCGAACGAGAAGCTGGTCAAGATCTTCGATACCGAACAGGAGAACGAAGCCATCGTCGTTCAGGGCTTGCTGCAATCTGCCGGGATCGAATCGGATTTAAAATCCATTGACGCGGTCCAGGACATGTTTCCTGGCGTGGGTGGAACGGTCCTGCTGGTGCGCGAGGAAGACGCACCTGAAGCCGAAAAAATTATCGACTCGTATCGCAAATTGCCGCCCATCGATGACGAAACGGCTGATATCGCGGAGTGAGGACGCTGATTGTTGTAGAGCCGCGGATGGCCGTGTCCAGGCTTGCCTCTCCTACGCGCGGGTCTTGTGGGGGCGGATGGGAGCTTTCTCGGCAACCGCCTCAGCCACGCCCTGCCGCGATCTTCACGCGGGCGGCCATTGAACTCGGCGAATTGGTTTTCATTTCGGCGCTGATGCAACTCGGGCGAGGTGAAAAAGCCCTCAGCGCGCGAGCAGCGTCACCGATTCGATGTGAAACGTCTCCGGAAAAAAATCGAATAAGTGTGATTCCTCGATGCGGTAGCCGGCCGCAAGAAGGGGGACTAGGTCCCTAGCGAGCGTCGCCGGATCACACGAAACATATCGGATCACAGGCGCTCCGAGTTCCGCCAGAGAGTGCATTACCGCTTTGCCGGCGCCGGTGCGGGGAGGGTCCATGACAATGAAATCGGGCCTTTTTCGCACCCTGTGGCTTCTCAGGGAATCGCTCCCAAGGAAATCCCCGGTGCGCCCACCCACCGCTTTCACGTTCGCAGGGACATTGTGCACCAGGTCGGCATGCGATGTCTGTGACGCCTCTACCGCAAAAACCTGCTGAAAACTCGCCGCCAAAACCGCGGAAAACAATCCCCCGCCGGCGTAGAGGTCGAGCGCGACCTCTCCGCGCGCATTGCCGGTCACGACCGAAACCAGCTCGTCCACCAGATAACGGTTCACCTGGAAGAAGGCTCCCGCGCTGACCCGATACTCGTGCTCCTTGGTTCGATAGTGAATGGACTTCGCGCCCGCTTGCGCGAGTGGTTTCGGATCGATCGGCGTTTCGTCTTCCAAACTTCGCTCCGCAGATCGGCGGCGTGAAGAGAAAAACGTCACGCCGCTGATTTCCGGCAACTCCCGCGCGAGCGCCTCCGCCCACCGCAATAGATCCCGCGGATCGGCGTCGCGGCCGCAGAATGCCCAAACGAGCAAACGTTCGTCGGCCGCGTCCGCGAACAACTCGAGCTCTTCGATAGCCGGACAGTTCCATCCGCGCGCCTCGAGCAGCCGCGCCATCATCCGATTGATCAACGGCGAGCTGATCGGACATTCGCGCACGGGAAGAAATGCGTGCGATCCAAATCGGAAGTAGCCGAGCGCAAATCCGGGGTCCCGACAAAAGCCGGTCTTGCCGGTCGGGGGCGGAAACTCGGGCGCGCTCTGCACCTGCAAGCGCGTCCGATTGCGGTAGTTCCAGAGGGGAGAGCCATGATGGCGAATCGCGGACGTCAGCTCGATTTTCGCAATCCGCTGCAGCGTCTCGCGGAGAATTTCAGCCTTGAACTCCCGTTGCCGCTCGGCAGAGATGTGCTGGTAATGGCATCCGCCGCATTGCTGAAAGTACGGACAGCCAGGCTCGACGCGCTCGGGCGACGCCTCCACGAGTTGCATGACAGAGGCGCGCGCGAAGCCGGGCTTCTCTTGCCGGATTCGAGCTTCCACACGTTCGCCCGGCAGCACAAAGGGCACAAAGACGGCCATGCTGCGCCCGTCCGCGCCGGCCGGCGTGCGCGCCAGGCCGTCACCGCCGTAGATCAGCTTTTCGATGGAAAGCAGCAAGACGCAAGTGTAGCGCGGGCGCTCCTGCCCGCGTCGGACGATGGGAGCTTCCACACGAGCGGCTTTGGGGGCGCAGGCTTTCGAGAGAACAGCCCCAGACAAACTTAGTGCATATAGAACAAACTCAGACGCGGGACACCGCAGCGCTCCAGCAGCCGCTTGTGCACGTATTGCTTGTGCAGTTGCTCAATCTGCGGCGCCGTCATGTTTCGCCGGTACGGAGCAATATCCCGATCCGCTTCCGCGCGAACCTGCACCAGATCTTCATCCGGAGTCGCCGCCATCAACAATGCAAACAGCTTTTCCTCCATCACTGTCAAGCGCCGCTCTAGGTCTTCCAGGCGCGGAAGCTTCCCGGAGCGCTCAATTTCCTCGGCCATCCCGCGTAACGACCCAGATTGTTCTCGTGCCAGCGTTCCGGCCTCAATTCCGGCGCGCTGCGGCAGTTTCGCGGTTTCGAGCTTCCCGGCATTGGCCCGCAAGAACGCCGCAATCTGTGCCCCTTCGAATCCGGCTGGGCGCAGTTTTTCTTCGTCGGTCGCACCGACCGCCGCTTCCTTCATATCTTCCGCCGCCGCCAGCACGGCCTGCGAGCAGTACGCCAGGCTATTCACCTTTTTCGATTTCGAGGGACGCTGATCGTACTTGTCAAAGGTGTCATCCACTCCACGGAGCACGGCTTCGAGCGGCACGCCTGCACTTTTCCAGGTCTCGATCAAAGCCCAATCGAGCGTCGAAAGCAGCAAAGGAGTCCCCCTTCGCCGCAAATAGTGCTCTTCGATTTCCGTAAAGTAATTGAAGAAGTTTGTTTCGGACATAAGTTGTTACGGACACAGCCTAGCAGATGGCCGTGAAGCGGCATTATTCGGTGTTGATTGCACCAACTGTGCGCCAACGAGTTTCGCCAATTTCGCTGAAGAGAGAGCCGGACCTCACATCCGCGTATAACGGAAAACATCGTGGAGTCGGCGACCTTCTTGAGGACAGAGGATGAGAATTTCATGCCACGAGAATACGTAGATCCTTGAATAAGAACATCAGTGCCGACCACGCGAACCAAGTCAAATCCTTCGAGCAGTTGCCTCCGCATGAATCGGTTTCGGCCTCCTTCTATCCCCCGAATCCGAATTTGTCTCTCTATTTCGGCGGCGCGTTCGAACATGTGGGAAAGGTAGCTCCCAGAGGTTGCTTGGGTCCATCCTTGCACTTCGCCGACGCCTAAAACGCCGGGAATGGTCAACTGTTGCAACCAGAGGGCGTCTACGCTCATAACTCCTGATTGAGCGTTATGGCGGTTTCGCCAACCACCGACGTTTGCTCTTTAGGCAAACGGATTACGAATCAGTCGGGAATCATTCCGATTGTCCCTAGCCAAGTCTCCACCAACTGAGGCCATCCCGTGACCGGAAGCTTCGTGCGCCGCAGTCCGAACGCATGTCCCCCCTGCGCATACAAATGCATCTCCACAGGAACTCCAGCCTTCTTTAGCGCAGCAAAGTAAGAGAGCGAGTGCTCTACACGGTCCACGGGGTCATCCTCACTCTGCAGCAAAAACGTAGGTGGCGTCTGGCCGGTGACATGAATATCTGGATTCAAGCCAAGACTGTTAGCGGCAAGCGACAGATGCCCCGGGTAAATAGCCACCGCAAAATCTGGGCGGCAGCTTTCTTTGTCGGCCGCATCAACAGCCGGATACAAACGCTTCTTAAAATGGGTGCTCATCGCTGCCACCAGATGCCCGCCTGCCGAGAACCCAAGCACGCCGATCCTGTGCGGATCGATATGGCGCTCGGCAGCGAGAAATCGGACCAGCCCGACCGCCCTCTGCGCATCTTCTAACGCCATCGGTGAGTCTGGATACGGTCCGGATTTCGGATACAGTCCCTCACCCGGCACGCGGTACTCAACAGCACACACGTGATTCCTTTGGACGTAAGCCAGTCACAGACCTCAGTGCCTTCAAGGTCGATGGCCAGAATCTGATAACCCCCACCAGGAAACACAACCACCGCAGCGCCCAAATTCTTTCCCTTCGGCGCGTAGACCGTCATCGTAGGCTGCGAGACATTGCCCACCTGAACCCATGGCTTGCCCGCAACCAGCGGCTCCGTTACCGTTGTCGTATCGCCCTCCGGCGTCGCGACGGGCCGCGCATCGGGAGCCGCCCCCGGCCATATCCGCAGTTGAGTATGCCCCGGCGACGGCTGCCAAGGAGGCGTCTGTGCACCCAAACCAGCACATGCGAACACAACACATAGAGCAAAGATCAAACGCGTCATCACAATTCCACAACTTAATACAACCGGTCATCCCAAGCAGCCCTGCGGGGTGTTCTTGGCTTGGCGTTTTTTCTCAATGCGGTCCAGCAGCTTCCGCAGCTAGCGGTGATTGAGCGCAGTCGGCTCAGCGCGATTTGGGAGGCTTCGGCGAGGGCCACGCTTTCGCATCGCCCTCCAAAAGCTTCGTCGGCGCGGGTACCTTGATCGCCTTTGGGGCGGCGTCGCGGCGGAAAGACTGATTCCGATCCCAAATTATGCGCAGCCCCTCGAGGGTCAAAAACTCGTCCACATCTTTGATGAAGTGTGAAGCGGTACCAATCAGCGATCCCAGACCGCCCGTCGCAATCACGTGCGTCTCCGAGCCCAGTTCATCCACCAGCCGCTCCAGGATGCCATCGACCAGTCCGAGATAGCCGTAATAGAGCCCCGACTGCAAACTGCCGACCGTGTTTGATCCGATCACCCGCGCTGGCTTGCGAATCTCCACCCGTGGCAGCCGCGCTGTCCGTTGAAACAGCGCGTCCGCCGAAATCCCGATCCCCGGGCAAATCACGCCGCCCATGTACTCGCCCTTCTTCGAAATACAGTCGAAGGTCGTCGCCGTGCCAAAATCGACGATCACGCAAGGCCCGCCATATTTCTCAAACGCCGCCACGCCATTCACGATGCGGTCCGCGCCCACTTCGGCGGGATTGTCATACAGCACCTGCATGCCGGTCTTCACGCCCGGCTCGACGAACAGCGGCTTGGTGTTGAAATAGCGCTCGCACACCTGCCGCAACACCGAATCGAGCGGAGGTACCACCGATGAAATCACGATTCCTTGCACGCTCGAAACTTCCAGGTTATCCATGGAGAAAAGATTGCGGAAGATCACTCCGTACTCATCGACGGTGCGGGTCAGATGCGAACCGACGCGCCAGTTCGCAACCAGCCGCTCGTAACGCGCCGTTTCCGTGGTCACGTCGTCGCCCGGGCGGTGTGCCACTGGCTCAAAAACACCCAGCACCGTATTCGTATTTCCGACGTCAATGACTAGAAGCATAGGAGATTTGTAATTGGTAGTTTGGAACTTTTAATTGGGAACGCCCGCTCGCTTAAGTTGCAAATTACAGTTTACCGATTACAAATTACCGATGGTTCTTACCGTTCCACTCAGCACTGTCCGCAGTCCGTCTTCGGTTCGTACCCGCAAAAATCCCCGCTCGTCCAATCCTTCGGTAATGCCCGCCAGTCCGCCGTTTTCCGCGCTGTTCCCATCGCTGTTCACCTCGATGCTCACCTTTCTACCGCGCACTGACGAGGAGCTCTCTTCAAATCTACGCAGGATCGAGGCTCGCGCTCCCGCATTCTCAATCAAGCTCCGATACTGCCGGTCGAGTGATTTTAGCAAAGCGGCGCAGAGTTCCACACGCGACCACTCCATGCCCGTCTCGATCCTAAGCGAGGTGGCGATTTCGCGTAGCTCAGCGGGAAACTTCACCTGGTTGACGTTGATCCCCACCCCCACCACAAGATGGCGCACACGGGTTGCCTCGGCAGTCATCTCGGTGAGAATGCCGCAGAATTTCTTCCCTCCCAGAAGCAGGTCGTTCGGCCATTTCAGATCGGCCAGAAGTTGGGGAGCGATCTCGGCCACCGCCGTGCGCACCGCCAGTCCGGCGGCCAGCGAAAAAATCAGCGCCTCCGAAGGGGGCATCGCCGGACGCAGAATCACCGAGCAGTAGATGCCCGCGGAGCGCGCTGAATGCCAACTGTGCTCGCCACGTCCGCGCCCGGCGAGTTGTTCTTCGGCGAGAAATACGCTGCCTTCAGGCGCCCCTTCGCTCGCCGCGCGCATGGCCTCGGAATTGGTAGATCCGATTTTGTAATAATGACGGATCTGTCGGGCGCCGCCGAAAATCGTTCCCTTTAACGACGGCGCCAACATCTCCGGCAGCAGCAAATCCGGAACCGCGCGCAGCTGATAGCCGGTAGCCGGATGCCCAGCGACATCCACGCCTAGCCCGCGCAGTTGCTGAATCAGGCGCCAAACTTCCGATCGGCTCGTCCCGATCTCTTCGGCGATTTTCGTGCCGCTGACGACTACGGTTGCATGGCTCATGAGCAAGCGTACGATGCGACCGAGGCGGACGTCGGTCGCTTTATGGACGGAAGGTAAGCTGCGAGCTTTTGTGGAGGCTGCGATGGAGGGAATTATAACCAGTCGTTGGTCGTTCGTCGTTGGTCATTGGTGATTGATCATTGATCGTTGTTCGCGGGTCGTGAGTCGCCGGTCCTTGGTAAATCGAGTCCGAACCAAGTTAAGAAAACAGCGACCGCGCGAGGCACGCGAACGACCAGAGACCAATGTCCAGCGACCAGCGACCGGCTCTCAAGCCGGCGTAACTCTCAAACTCATATCCACCGCCGTCAGGGACTGCGTCAGCGCCCCAACCGAAATGAAATCCACGCCGGTTTCCGCGTAGGACCGCACATTTTCCAGATTGATGCCGCCCGCACACTCGAGCGGAATCCGCCGCCGGTGGCTCGAACAAACCTCGACCGCCTTACGCACATGCTCGACGCTGACATGGTCGAGCAGGATCGCTTCTGCACCGTGATCGAGCGCCTGTTGCAGTTCCTCGAGCGACCGTACCTCAATTTCGATCGGCTGCCGGCCGCGCCGGTTCCGGATCGCGTGCTCGAGCGCCGGAATCGCGCCCCCGGCCACTGCAATGTGATTGCTCTTGATCACCACGCCTTCGGAGAGATCCAGCCGGTGATTCTGCCCGCCGCCGCAGCGCACCGCGTATTTGTCAATCCCACGCAGCCCGGGCGCCGTCTTGCGGGTATCGAGAATCCGCACGTGCGTGCCCTCGACCGCATCCACAAACTTGCGGGTAGTGGTCGCGATTCCGGCCATGCGCTGCAGAAAGTTCAGGATGACTCGCTCGCACGAAAGAATCACCCGCGCGTTATGCTGGATGACCGCGACCTGCTGCCCGGCAGGCACGCGGATGCCATCGAAAACCGAGGGGTGGCTGGTCACCTCGTAATGCGAAGTGACCGCCCCGTCGAGCGCCGCGTAAACATCGAGAATCCGCGGCACGCAGCCGAGACCGGCCAGAATGCACTCCTGCCGGGCGATAATCGTGGCCGAAGCGCGCTGATTCGGATCGACACAGGCGTAGCTGGTCGCATCGCGCGTCGCCCGATCTTCGTTCAGCGCGTTCTCCAGAATCGCGGTAATACGACGTGAGTTCCAGTCCATGTTCGTGCAGTCCGGCTTGGGGCGGGCGCGCTCGCCCGTCTAGGCGGCTCGCAAGAGCCCTTTTCCATGCCGCGTCGAGCTTTGCCCGACTGCCCGGACACATCCGTCCGGGCCTACTTGGTTCTTGCTTACTCTAATTCTTTCAACTTCGCCAGCGTCTTTTCGCGCAGCACCCTCAGTTCTTCGGCTCGCGTCTTCAGCCCTTCTACCACCTTCACCGGAGCCTTCGTCATGAACTGCACATTCGAAAGCTGCCGTTCCCCATTGCTCTGTTCTTTCTCAATTTTCTCCAGGTCCTTCGTCAGACGCTCGCGCTCGGACTTAACATCGATCTTCTTCTCATAGACCAAACGCACATCGAAGCGCGACGTGCTGCGCACGCCCGGCAGTTTCTCAAGCGAGCTCTCCACAAAGGTAACCTTCTCCACGTTCGCCGGCCGATCAAGCAGGACCGCCCCAAGATTTTTTTCGAGCATCGAGCGAATTGCCGGTTCGTGGGCAAAGACTTCCACCGGCACTTTGACTCTCGGCTCGACTTTCAATTCCGCCCGCAAATTGCGCACAGTCACGATAAGGTCCTGCAGGATTGCCATCTCCGTCTCGGCGCCGAGATCAATCTGCTTGTCATCCGCCGCCGGATACGCCGCGAGCGCAATCGACTTAAGCGGGGCCTTACCGTCGTAAACCGCGTGCCAGATTTCTTCCGTGATGAAGGGCATCACGGGATGCAGCAACCGCAAGGAGGCTTCAAACAGATTGACCAGATTCGCACATGCGACTCGTGCCGGTCCGGTATCGGTGCCCTCCTCGAACAGCAGTCGCGGTTTGATGAGCTCGATATACCAATCGCAGAACTCGGCCCAAAAGAAATCGTAAATGCGATTTGCCGCCTCATCGAAACGGTAAGTCTCGAGAGAATCGTTCACGTCGCGAGCGGCGCGATTGAACCGCGAAAGAATCCAGCGGTCTTCAAGGGTTTGCGCTTCGAAGCCAGCAACACCCGTGTAGTGGCGGGGCTTTGCCCCGTCCTGAGCGGGTCGAGGACCCGCCACACCAGCCTCGGCGGGGCGGAGGCCCGCGTCAATCCGGTCCAAGTTCATAAACATGAACCGCGCCGCATTCCAAATCTTGTTGGCGAAGTTCCGATAGCCTGCGGTGCGGCTCTCACTGAACGCAATGTCGGTGCCAGGCGCCGCCATCGCCGCCAAAGTAAACCGAGTCGCGTCCGTCCCATACTGTTTGATCACCTCGATGGGATCGAGCACGTTCCCCTTTGTCTTCGACATCTTCTGTCGATCAGCATCGCGCACCAGCGCGTGGATGTAAACCTCGCGAAAGGGAACGCCGGCACGCAGCGCGTCTTCCTCAGCCGCCACTTTCTTGCCCGGCTTATGGGGCGGCATCATGAACCAGCACCCGAGCATGATCATGCGCGCCACCCAGAAAAACAGGATGTCGAAGCCGGTTATCATCAGCGAATTGGGGTAGAACACTTCCAGGTCGCGCGTCGCTTCCGGCCAGCCCAGCGTCGTAAACGGCAGCAATCCGGACGAAAACCAGGTGTCGAGCACATCCGTGTCCTGCTCCAGGTTTGTGCCGCCGCATTTGCAAGCCGACGGGGCCTCGCGCGCCACCACCACTTCTTTGCAACCGTTGTTCGTGCAATACCACGCCGGAATCCGGTGTCCCCACCACAACTGCCGAGAGATGCACCAGTCGTGGATGTTGCCCATCCAGTTCAAATAGATCTGCCCGTAATTCGGCGGCGTGAACCGGATGTAGCCCTTCTCCACCACCTCGATGGCCGGCTTCGCGAGCGGCGCGATTTTGACGAACCACTGGGTCGAGAGCTGGGGCTCGACAATCGTGCCCGAGCGGTCGCACTTGCCGAGCGCAATCGTGTAATCCTTGGTGCCCACCAGAAAGCCTTGCGCGGAGAGATCCTCGACGATACGGGCGCGCGCGGCAAAGCGATCCAGCCCCGCGTAGGGGCCGGCATTCGCATTCATCTTTGAATGTTCGTCAATCACCTCAATCTGCGGCAGGTTGTGCCGGAGGCCGGCCTCGAAGTCATTGGGATCATGCGCCGGCGTGACCTTCACCGCCCCGGTCCCGAACTCGGGCTGCGCCAGTTCGTCGGTGATGATCGGAATCTCGCGATTCATCAGCGGCAGCAGCACATGCTTGCCGTGCAGTTGCAGGTAGCGCTCGTCGGTTGGATTCACGGCGACCGCCGTGTCGCCCAGCATCGTCTCCGGACGCGTGGTCGCGACCGTAATGAATTCCTCTTTGCCGGCTGCGCCTTCAACCACCGGGTACCGGATCTCGTACAGCTTGCCCGGCACGTCCTCGTGCTTAACTTCGAGATCCGAGATCGCGGTGCCGCAGTCCGAGCACCAGTTCACGATGTACTTGCCGCGATAAATCAACCCATCCTCATAGAGCCGCACGAACACTTCTTTCACCGCGCGCGACAGCTTGTCGTCCATGGTGAAGTATTCGCGGCCCCAATCGACCGACGCGCCCAGGCGCTTCATCTGGTCGAGGATCGCGCCGCCGTACTCGCGCCGCCATTCCCAGACCCGCGCCACAAATTTCTCGCGCCCGAGGTCGCGCCGCTTTTTGCCCTCGCCGGCAAGTTTGCGCTCCACCATCATCTGCGTGGCGATGCCAGCGTGATCCGTGCCCGGCAGCCAGAGCGAAACGAAGCCGCGCATGCGGTGCCAGCGCACGATAATGTCCATCTGCGTCTGGTTCAGCATGTGCCCCATGTGCAGGCGCCCGGTCACATTCGGCGGCGGCAACAGCAGCGTGAACACGGGACGCGGATCTTCTTCGGACGAGCTGGGCGCGGGGGTCTCGACGTGAAACAGTTTTTCCTGGACCCAATATTCGGCCCAGCGCGCTTCAATCGCGCCTGGTTCGTAAGCTTTGGACAATTCGTGCGGCATTTTTGATGGCGCCGAGCCGTCAGCATTCGGCCAATGACAAGGCTGGCCCTCCACAGACCAGAGAGAGAATCAGAGTCGAGTGCAATGGCTGAGTTGCTGAGAGCTAGATTTTGATCTTACAGGCGCAAGAAAAGAAGGGTCAAACGTGCTTGGGGGTGAGAACACCGCGGGACGGAATCGGAATTTAACGAGATAGTAAACATTTGATTAACCAGAGAGTTAACGCGTGCGGCTCTGCTTTTCGCCATGACCCGACCATCGGCGTTACCTTTCATTAAGCCACACGATGAACTGATCCAGCCCTTCGATATGGGCTCTAATCCGTTTCGCCCGGTCTTCGGCGTAATCTTCACGAGCGAGAGAAATGATCTCGCTCTCTCGTTGTTTTTCTAGGTCAGGCAGAATCTCGCGCCGATAGCCGTCCATGTACCGCAGGAACCGTGCTTCTGTCATTGCCGCTTCGCCGATGTCGAAGAGTTCACCGCTGAATGGGAAGTAGTAGCGTACATAGGATTCATCACAGAACTTGATGCCATCTCCATCCTTGGCCGGAATCCATACCCGTCCGGTCGAATACCTCCTCTCGACGTTGCGTCGGCCGCGCGTCGCTTTGGGTGGGGGAGGAAACGGAATGTTCTTTACGACCACGGAGTTGTTATCGATCGTTACCAGGAAAACGTCGGGCAGCTTGCCATCGTCGCTATAGTGATGGTCGATACTGTTACAGTAATCGATCGTCAAAATTGTCAATGTCTTTACCCCACTGACCATCGGTCGCGGACCCCGCGTATGCCTCAATCCAGGGATCGGTATCGTTCGGCCCGGTCGCGAGGGGATAATCCGTCGTGATCTGACATACAAACGCAGCCATCTGATCCACCGAAGCAACGTGCAGAGTTCCAAACGCCCTTCAGGCTGCTGGGGATCAAGCTGGAAAAACCATGCGAGGAATTGACGTACTCACCGGGAGTGTCGATTGGATTGGGGCAGGGCTGCTCTGTATTCTCCTGCGCTGGGAGGGACAATCTGGCGGCTGAATTGCTGCCTTACTTTTTCGCCATCTTTTTCGTAATCTCTTCGAGGAGTTTCGGGCGAAGGTCGGCGAGCATGCTGTCGACGATGTTGGCGATCGTGTTGGCGTCGTTGGCGGACGCTCCACCGTCTGCCGCTGCCGCCGCTGCCATGGCCTTTGGAGCTCCCTCGGCGGTTATCACGAGCTCTTCTTTCACGAGCTCTTGCGCAGCAACTTGCTCCGCGACCTTCACCGCGGAATCTTCGTGCTCCGTCTTTTCTGCTCCGGTTCCCTCAAGCACCGGACTGGTTTCCTCGGGAGCCACGGCCCTCGCCTCTGCGGGCGCTTCGGCCGATGCTTGGTTGGCGGTGGTCTCTGAACAACTCTCAGCCCCGTCTGGCAAAATCGTCGAACTCGCAGCCGGCCCGGCCTCTGCCGGTCCGTTCTCAATCGCAGCCGCGATCGCCGAAACCCCGACGATCGTTGCCGATTCAGGTTCGGCGGCCGACGATAACGCGGGCTCGGGCGTTGGCATGGCTGCGAAGGTGCGAAACATTTCCGCTTCGAGCGAAATCGCCGCTTCCTCCGGGCTCAATGCCACCGGCTCCGCTACCCACCGCGGACCGGCCGCCGCATCGCGCACCGCTTCTGCCAGCAGTCGGCCGGCAACCACCAGGACTCCGCGCGACGGGATCGTCGAGACATAGGTAGGGTCGCTAGACGGGGTCAGCAGGCGCAACGCTTCGGCTAACTCGGCATCGCTCGGCGCCGGGTCTTCTGCTTCCGAAGGCAGCTCGACCGCGCCTTCCTCCGCCATCCCCGATTCCGCAGCCTGCCCGATCTCACTCGTGGCCGAAGCAAACATCGGCTCATCGTTGCTGTCGACCGGAGCTGGATCCTGCGCCAGATACGCGGCACTCACCGCAATCATCGGAGTCGGAGCGGGCGCCTCGGGATGCTGGCTTTCGGAATCCCCCGGGGGTTCCGAATCTTGAAGGCTCTCGGAAGCCTGGACACTTTCTGAATTGTCGAGATCGGGCTTTGGCACCTCGTCCGCAGCCGCATCCGCGACCGGTTCCGAACCCTCGACTGCCGCCTGCAGGTTTTCGACCGGAATTTCGAAGTCGTTCTTCTCTTCGACGCCGAGTGTCGCGGGTTCGACGGCGAGCGTCGCGTCAACCGATTCGGGTGTGGGCTCATCGGCAGACTCCGCGACCACCGCCGGGGATTCAAACTCCTGCTGAGCCGGTGGCGCACTCTCTTCGGCCGCTGGGGCCGCCCCATCCAGCTTCGCGGCGAGCGCGCTGAGCGCGTCCAGTTCTTCCGGCGTGATATCGTTCGGAATATCCGGAACCGGAACCGGATCCTTTGCCGGTGGCGCCGACGCGGTCGCAGAAGACGCTCCGCCCGCCCCGGCCTTGCCCTTCCCCTTCCGGAAATCCCGGAAACCCGCTCCCGCATCTTCCGGTTCGGCAGCGCCTTTCTTTTTCTTCGACGGAAAACTCAGCCGGGTCGCCCATCCGGTATCGGCCGATGCGTCGCCTTCCCCGGACTTCTCCGGCACCATGCGGTCTTCGAGTCGCGTGATCGCCGTCAGCAGTTCGCTTGCTTCAAATGGCTTCACGATGTGAGCATCGGCCCTGACCCGGCGCGCTTCTTCCGCCTTGAAGGGTTCGAGCTTGCCGACTGTCAGCAGCACCGGGATGCGCGCCGTCTCCGCCGCATCCTTCAGACGCTGGCAGACTTCCAGGCCGCTGTAGCCGGGCATGTAGACGTCCAGGACGATCAGATCGGGTTTGATTTCCGCGATCCGCTTGAGGGCAGCAGATCCGTTGTTGACCGTGACGACGTCATATCCGGCGTCGGCCAGAATCTTTCGGCCCATGTTCTGGGCCGTAACACTGTCATCGGCAAGCAGTATTTTCCGCGCCAAGCGTCATCCTTCGGAAAAATAAGGAGAGATAACGCGAAACTATCCTGTCCCTGGATCGAAGTCAACAATTCCCGCAGTAGTAACAGGTTACGTCGGTTCTAGTCTATTGGAAATTGGGCTATACGGCGGGTCGTGGCGACCCGCAGGGAATCGCATTGTTGCCACCCAGTAGCCCCAGGGACCGCCGCTCCCGGCTGTCCTCAGGCGGGTCTAGAACGAGGCGGGTCTAGAACGGGTTCAGCTTCGCCAAACCCTTCTTCTTTTTCTTCTTGCTCGAAGAAATATCCGCCATCTCCTCGGTTTTCGCTGGCCCACTCGTCGAGACTGCGCCCGGCGCCGCGCCATTGCTGTCGAGTTGATTGGCCTGCTGGGGCGGGGGCAGAGCGTTCGGATCCGACTCAACATTTGGTTTCAGTTCATTCGGGTCGGCCACGGCCGGCTTTACCTCGGCCGCAGCGGCCGCTGGATCCTGCGCCGCAGGTCGTTGCGGGGTCGCCGACGGGTCCGCCGACGCGGTTGCGGCATCGGAACGCGGCGCTTCCTGGTTCGGCGCCGACGCGCCCGGGGTGATGGTTTCCGCGCCAACCTTATTGTCACCGGCCATCGCCGCCACTTTCCTTATCACTTCGCCGGGATTGGTCGGCGCCGGATCGACCATCGTCGGATCGCCCATCCGGGTGGTGTGCGCGACGTCCGGCCCCTTCTCGAAGGTCCCCATCCCCTTCATCAGGAGTCCCTCTTCACGCCGACTCGCCACTTCCTTCTTGTTCAGCTCGAGTGCCGCCCGCGTTGGCCGCGGCACGGACTGATGCAGCGCCTCCAGCCGCGCCTTGGCATCGAGCGCCCGGTCCATCGCCGGATAGCGCGTGATGATCTTCCCGTAAGCTTCCGACGCTTCCTTGACTAGCTCCTCAATCATCTTCCCCTTGGCCACTTCGCCCATGCGGCCGTTTTTCCGAATCACCTCGATCTCGCCTTCGTAGGATTGACCGAGCAAATAGAGCGCCTGATCCGCGCCGCTATATAACGGATACCGGTCCACCAGCGTTTTCAGGCGGGCAATGGCCGCGGGATACGACAACCGCAGATAATAGAATCGCCCAATCTCGAACTCGCGTTCGGCCAGCACTTCCTGCACTTCGCGCAACCGCTGTTTCGCCTGCGGCACCAGTTTGCTGTCCGGATATTCCTGGATCAACGCGCGGTATTCCTCTTCCGCCCGCAGCGCGTGGGTGTAGTCGCGGTCCGGTTTTTCCATCTGCTCGTAGTGGATATTTGCCACCTTCAGCTGCGCCTCGGCGGCTTCCGGCATATTTGGAAAAAACGTGCGGAAATCCTTGTATTCGATCTCGGCCTGCTGCATCGCGGTCGAACCACCCTCGGCGTACCAGGAATCGGCCACCGCCAGCTTTGCGCGTGCGATAAATTCGGAATCCGGATAGGTATTGATCAGCGTCTGCAGGGTCATGCGCGACACGTCGAAGCGGTTGTGCTTCATGGCATCCATGGCCCGGTCAAACAGCACCTTGTCGGGCTGTTTCGATCCGACGTTGGCGAGCGGATTCACCGACTTCTTGTTGGTGCAGCCGAGCGAGAAAACAAGCCCCACCACCATCGCGAACAGGACCAGCTTGAAATTACGCCGCATGAATAAGCCTCAACCTCTGCAATCGGACCTCGGACCTCTCCTACACTCTCTCGAAACTCGCGCTCCGCGCCGCTTCAAGCAAAGCCTGCGCATTCACTTTCGCATCGCCCTCGCCAAACACCGCGCTGCCCGCGACCAGAATTTCCGCCCCGGCTTGCACCACCTCCGCCACCGTGTCCATGCCAACGCCGCCATCCACTTCGATGCGGAACTGGTATCCACGCTCCGCCCGAATCTTGGCCAGCTTCTTCATTTTGTGCAGCGTTTCGGGAAGAAACTTCTGTCCCCCAAACCCCGGATTCACCGTCATGATCAGAACATGATGCACAATGTCGAGTACTTCGCTGAGCGTATCGACCGGCGTCGCCGGATTGATCACAACCCCTGCCCGGCAGTTATGCTGCTTAATCAGATGCAGCGTCCGATTCAAATGCGGGCACGCCTCCTGATGCACCGAAATCCAGTCCGCTCCGGCATCGGCAAACTCCGCAATGAACAGGTCGGCGTTCTCAATCATCAGATGGCAGTCCAGGGGAAGCCGGGTTGCCCGGCGCAATGATTTCACCAGCGGAGGCCCCAGGGTCAGGTTCGGCACAAAATGCCCGTCCATGACATCGACATGGATCACAGTGCCGCCCCCGGCCTCCGCGCGCTCAACCTGGTCCGCGAGGTGGGCGAAATCCGCAGCGAGTATCGAAGGCGCAAGATCGATCACAGTAGGGTCCAGTGGATCTAGAGTCAGAAGCTGGGGGAATTCTAGCATGGTGTGGCGATGTCCAGCCCCCAAAAGCGGGCCCCTGCTTTCGCCTAGACCAGACACGCGGATTGCCTCGCGTCCGCGGGAACAGTCCAGGGCAGGCAGCGTCTCTAGACTGGACCTCAGGCGCTCGATTTCGAAAGCCGAGCGTCGTCCGATGCGGCCAGGGCTTTTCGTACCGTATCCACTTCCTCGGCCATCGCGTACTTCAGCTTTTCAATGCCCTCGCCGGTCACGGCGGAAATCGGATACAGCTTCAGCTTCCTGCGGGTCGCCCACTGCTTCAGCTTCTTGAGCTTTTCCGGGTTCGCCACATCGATTTTGGAGGCGACCATCAAGGTCGGCTTCTGTTCGAGGTCCGCTCCGAAGCTCGCCAGTTCGCCCCGGATCACTTCAATGTCTTTCACCACGTCCGGTCGTCCGCTGCTGTCGGACACGTCCACCAAATGGACGAGCAAGCGGGTGCGTTCGATGTGCCGCAGGAATTGTGTCCCCAGGCCCGAACCCGAGTGCGCTCCTTCGATCAAGCCGGGAATATCGGCGACCACAAAACTCTCTTCTTTCCCCTTGTCGCCCGCCAGCACCACCCCGAGGTTCGGTTCGAGCGTGGTAAATGGATAATCCGCAATCTTCGGCCGCGCCGCCGAGATGCGCGAGATCAGCGTCGATTTGCCGACATTCGGATACCCCACCAACCCTACATCGGCAAGCAGCTTCAGTTCCAGGCGGAAGTTGCGTTCCTCCCCCGGGCGTCCGTCTTCATGCTCACGCGGCGCCTGGTGGGTGGAAGTCGCAAACTGCGCGTTGCCGCGTCCGCCGCGTCCGCCGCGCGCGATCACGACGCGTTCATCGGGGCGGGAAAAATCGTGTACAATTTCGCCTGTGTCCTCGTCGTAGACGATGGTGCCGACCGGCACCTTCAGGACAATCCCTTCGCCGTCGCGGCCAGTTTTCTTTGCACCCTCACCGTGCCGTCCGCGCTCGGCCTTGTATTCGGGATTGAAGCGGAAATGCACAAGCGTGTTGTGGCGTTCGCTCGACTCCATCCAGATGTCGCCGCCCCTGCCGCCATCGCCACCTGAGGGTCCGCCGCGCGGGACGAACTTCTCTCGCCGGAAGGCCATGCAGCCATTGCCCCCGTCGCCCGCCTTGACTCGAATTTTCGCTTCATCGATGAACATGGCCGGTTGAAAACTAACGTTTCGCTCGCGAAATGAAAAAGCCCCGACGCGAAGCCGAGGCCGCCGCAGCCCCGAAAGGGGCGTTTGATTTCGCAAGGCAACGGCATCGCTAATGCGATGCCCCGATCGGAAGCTACTCCGCTTCGATCGCTTCGGGCTCGACCATGACAAACTTCCCCATCGATCCCTTATCGAGGAACTTGATGCGCCCCGTGATTTTGGCGAAGAGCGTGTCGTCTTTGCCGCGTCCGACGTTCAGTCCCGGTTTCACTCTCGTGCCGCGCTGGCGGACGATGATCGTACCGCCCGGTACCAGTTGTCCGCCGAAAGCCTTAACCCCAAGCCGCTGCGCGTTCGAGTCGCGCCCATTGCGTGAAGTGCCCTGCCCTTTTTTATGCGCCATAAATCAGTACCTAGCTTCCTGGCCAGTTGCCAGTAAATTCAGATCCAAAGACTTGTCATCCTGAGCGGTGCCAAGCCAAGCGTGAAGCGATTGGCCCGGCGGAATCGCAAGGACTCCTGTTCCTCATCCTCGCGCACTCGCCGGCAGGAATTCTCAGAACCCAACTGCAGCGCTACTTTTTCTTCTTCTTTCCCGCTGCTTTTTTCGCCACCGACTTCTTCGCGTGCGGATGGGCTACATGCTTTGCCGCCTTTTTCCCTGGTCGCGCCGAAGTCTTCCGTTCCTGCTCGCCCTCGTGCGCCGGCTTCACCTTCTTTTCTTTTTTCGGAAGCTCGGGCGCCTTGAACGATTGCCCATCGAAAGCAATCTCGGTGATGCGAACCGCCGAATAATTCTGCCGATGTCCGCGCAACTTCTTGTATTGCTTCTTGCGCTTGTAGTGGAAGACCAGGATCTTCTCGCCGCGTCCCTGCTCGAGCACCTCGCCGGTGACGCTCGCCCCCGACCCCGCAGGCACAATGCTGCCCGCTTCGGCCGAAACCGCCAACACATCGCCGAACTCGACCACGCCGTCTTTGTCGACCTGCGTTTCCACCCGGATCACGTCGCCCGGGGCGACACGATACTGCTTTCCACCTGCGCGGATCACCGCGTACATAGACTCTCCTTAAAGCTCTGATAGCTCGTGTGGTGACGGGGCTTTGCCCCGTCCGCGTAGGGACAGCCTCCCTCGGCTGTCCAAGCCGAGCGCAGCTCGGCAGTTCCAATCCTATGCTTGCTGTGTTCCCGCAACGGCTTGTGACCGGAAACGCGGCGCGGCCCCAGAACGGGTCCGCAAGTACAGGCAAACTCAACCAGTCTATCGTGCGTTGCCGAAATCGGTCAAACGGAACCGAAATCGCGTGAGCGGCTTTGATCCCTGCAATGAATATTCATGCAATTGCCGTCGAGTTCGGGAAGACCGGGATCGAACCCTCCTCGTGGGTTGGTGGGCGAGCAAGAACATCCACAGACCGAGTCTGTCATCGACCCTGGCTGGCTGCAACGGGGTTGGTCTGCTCTCCATCGCATTTTCTGAACTCGCAACTGCAAAATCTCACTTTAATTCCAGTGGTGGGAGTGCCACCAGATTTTCTGGATATCGAACAGGGTGCCGCGGCAGAGATAGATCGGTCTGTTTTCCTCGCCCATCCCAAAGCGCTGGTAGTGCTCAAATGCCTGAAACGAAGTGCAGTTGTCCCGCACATCTTCAGGGCTCCACTGGATGACGATCAGGTTCTTGTAGCTCTGCGGCGGCGGACCCCAATACCAATGGTTCTGATGGCGAGAATAGGCGTGCGGCAGGCCAAGCCCCGGACCCAATAGATTAATCGCACCGGCTTCCCCGTAGTTGCCCGCCCAGATGCCAGTCTGGGCGCGCTCCTCCGGGGGTTGCGAGTTGTAGATGCCCGCAACTTCGCTCACCATCTCGGGCCATCCGAACTGGTCGGCGATCACCTGGGGCAACAGCGACTCGTGGTTCACCTCGGACTTGGCGGGCTTGATGCCGATGGCATTTTGATAGGCGAGAAGCCGCTCCGGCGGCAGCATCCACGTCGCCAGCGGAAGGATGGGAAGCGATGCGAGCACGATGATGGCGACCACGGCCGCGCGCGTCCAACCGGCGCGATTCGCAAGCCACGTCTCAATCGCGACCGCGCCACCTGCGAACAGCATGGGATAGATCGGGAACACGTAGTAATCTTTGCCGTGCGCGACCTCGATCAATACGAAGAACACGACAAAGGTCAACCCCAGCACGCGCCAGCGGCGGTCCCGGAGAAACCACCCCAGGCCCGACAGCCACACCGGCAAGAGGATGGGTTGCAGGGCGAGAATCTGCTCCTGAACGAACGCGAGCGGCCCGAGCACGACGTTCTTGCCTTCGCGCCGGACGTTCTCGAGATCCTCAATGGTCGGAAAGTGATGCTGGATTTGCCAGACCAGGTTAGGCAGAAAAAGTACGGCTGCGATCGCGCCGGCCATCCAGATCCACGGCCGGGCGAACTCGCGGCGCTTGTCGGTGAGAAGCAGGGCGACGGTGACCGCGAATCCGAAACTGAGAGTGGAGTGCTTGTTCTCCAGTCCAAGCCCCGCCAGCACGCCGAACCAAAGCCAAAGCCGTGAGTCTCCGGTGCGCAAAATGCGCGCGACCACCCAGATCGAGCCCATCCAGAACAGCGGCTCGAAGGCATTCATGCTGAGGAAACTGTCCATGACCAGAACCGCGGGGCTCAACAGAACGGACAAGCCCGCCAGGAACTGGGCGTACCATCCGCCGCCCAGTTCACGGGCGATGAGCAGGGTGAGCGCGACGAGCGCGGTGCCGGCGAGCGCGGGAAGAATGCGAAGCGCCCAGAGCGATCCGCCCATCGCTAGCGCGATCTTGGCATAAACGGCAACCAGCGGCGCGGCATCCACGTAGCCCCAATCGAGATGGCGGGCCATGTCGAGGTAGTAGAGTTCGTCGCGAAAGTATCCGTAGCGGCGGACGCTTGTGAACATGTGCAGCAACAGCTTGGCTGCACAGAGCCCAATCAGAACGCCCACAGCGATCGGCGGAAGCGCCGGACCGGGACCCGCTTCGTGATTTTGGCGCAGACGATCGGAGCCGGACTGCGCACCATCAGCAATAGGCATAAGCAGAGGCCCTCGCGCGAACGGTTCTAGCGCGGTTGTTCCCCGACTACTTTTTCAAAACCCCTTCGCCGAATCCAGCAAAATCGTGACCGGCCCCTGGTTGACCAGTTCCACCTGCATCGTCTCCTGAAACCTGCCGGTTTCCGAGCGCAGGCCGGCGGCGCGGACTCTCTCGACAAAATATTCGTAAAGTTCGCGCGCCCGGTCGGGAGCAGCGGCCGCGTCGAACGATGGCCGCTTGCCACGCCGCGCGTCTCCGTAGAGAGTGAACTGCGAAACCACCAGCACCGCGCCGCCAACCTCGGCGACGGAGAGGTTCATCTTGCCGCCCGAATCTTCAAAAATGCGCAGGCCAATCGTCTTCTCGGCCAGGTAATCTGCGTCCAGGCGTCGATCGCCCGAGCCCACCCCGAGCAGCACCAGCAGCCCGAGGTCGATCTCGCCCGTAATCTCGCCCTCCACCGTAACCCGAGCCCGGCTCACGCGTTGCACCACGGCGCGCATCTAGCGGCTGGCCCCGCCGAGAAGGGATTCTTGCCCGACGAGCGCCTGCCAGCGGCCCGCGCGGTAGGTGAAAACATCGGTGAAGCGCACACGCGCCACGACCTTCCCGGAGCCATCCACCAGGGTCGCCAGTCCGCGGGTAAAGCCAAGGTTGCCCTCGACATGAGCACGCATCTCCGAGAGCTGATGGGTGCCGGGCTTCTTGTTCGGAATGTGGCCGAGCGTCTCGCTCCGGGTGTGCAGCGAACCGTCTACGTCGGCGTCTTCAAATTCGTCGGCCAGCATGCAGGCGACGGCGTCGATATCCTTGCGGCTGAGGGCCCCAGCCCAGTTCTGTTCGAGTTCGATGAGCGCGGCCTCGCTCTTCGGCTGATTCCCGGGACAATCGGCGGCGAAAACAGACATTGCGAGCGCCAGCGGAAGAACAAACCAAATCAGGATCTTCACGTCTAAATCGTGCCATGAGTCCGACGAAGTGAGCAAGTGTGGAATCGATGGTGTGTGAGGTCGATGGTCACTGCATTTCACAGTCAGTGCATTTCACAGTCAGAGCATTTCACGTTGACCCATCTCGTCGAACCCTCCTACAATCCGAAGTTCTTGCAAACCAACTTTCTGTGCTTTGGAGTTTTACCCATGCGATCAGCGTTGACGAGTCGATTTGCGCTCTGCTGCGTGTGGCTGATGGCGACCTTGACTGCCGTCTTTGGCCAATCCGCGCCCGCCCATCATGATGTCCTGATCAAAAACGCGACCGTGATGACGGTGACCCACGGCAATATCACGAACGGCTCGATCTATATCAAGGACGGCAAGATCGCCGGGGTCGGCGAAAACCTAAGCGCACCCGCCGGCGCCATCGTCGTCGATGCCGAAGGAAAGTACCTAACGCCCGGCGTCATCGATTGTCACTCCCACATCGCGCTCGATGACGATGTCAACGAAGCCACCAGCCCGATCACGCCGCACATGATGATGAAAGACGCGTTCGATTATCAGGACAAAGCCATCTACCGCGCGCTTGCCGGCGGCGTGACCACGTCGCTCTTGCTGCATGGATCGGCCAACATGATCGGCGGGCAGGCGGTCGTCATCAAGCACAAGTACGGCGCTTCGCGCGACGCCATGCTTTTTCCCAATGCACCCCGGTCGATCAAGTTCGCGAGCGGAGAGAATCCCAAGCGAGTCTATGGCGGCCGCGAACAGATGCCCTCGACCCGCATGGGCAATTTTGCCGTGCAACGGCAAGCTCTGGTCGAGGCGCAGGATTACATGCGCGAGTGGGACAGCTATAACGCGAAGGTCAAGCGCGGCGACAAAGACGCCGCCATGCCCAAGCACGATCTGAAGCTCGAAGCGCTCGCCGACGTTCTGCGCGGCAAACTCATGGTGCAGATCCACTGCTATCGCGCCGACGAGATGCTCACCGAGATCGCCATGGCCAAGGAATTCGGTTACAACCTCCGCGCCTTCCACCACGCCGTCGAAGCCTACAAGGTTGCCGATCAATTGGCCGCCAACAATGTTGGGATCGCCACCTGGGCCGACTGGTGGGGCTTTAAGCAGGAGGCTTGGGACGCGATCCCCTGGAACGCGGTGATGGCCATGCGCAAAGGCGTGCGCGTGGCGATCAAGAGCGATTCCGAAGACTACGACCGGCGCCTGAATCAGGAAGCCGCCAAGACCATGCGTTACGGCGGCGCCACCGAGCAAGAAGCGCTGAAGATGATTACCCTGAATGCCGCCTGGATCATAGGCGTAGACGATCGCGTCGGCTCGATTGATGTGGGCAAAGATGCCGACCTGGTGATCTGGGACGGCTACCCGCTGTCCAGCTACGGCGTGCCCGAAAAAGTCTTGATCGATGGCGAGGTCTACTTCGACCGCGCCCAACCCGGCCTCGGAACCACCCATTACGAGGAGGGAGAATGAAAGACCCGTTCTCAGAAATCAAGCCCGTTCGGCGCGGGCACTGCTCTCCGCGGCCTTGGCTGGTGTTCTTGTTCTTGATCTTGATTCTGATCCGGTCGACGCCGGCCTTCCCCCAGGACAAGCCCGTAGCCCTCAAAGGCGGCCAGCTGCTCACCGTAACCCACGGGGTGATTGAAAACGGCGTGCTCGTCATGCAAGGCGGGAAGATCACAGCCCTCGGCGCAGCGGGTTCGGTCAACATCCCGAGCGGCGCCCAGCTCATCGACGCAACCGGCATGACCATCTATCCCGGCCTGATCGACTCCGAAACTCAACTGGGCCTGACGGAAATTTCCGGCGAAGCCACGACCAACGACCTGGTCGAACCGAGCGACGAGATCGTTCCGCAGATGCACACCGCCGAGGCCTTCCACGCGGAGTCGGTCCTGATCCCGGTAGCCCGCATGAACGGCATCACCAACGCCGTCGTCGCCCCCGACAACACCGACACTCTGCCCGGCCAGGATTGCTTCATTCAACTCGCCGGAGCGAACGCCAGCGAGATGCTGCTGATCCGCGACAACGCCATGCCTCTGAACTTCACCGGCGATCAGCGCCGCAATAAAGGAGGCTTCGACAAACATAAGTTTCCTTCGACCCGCATGGGTCTGGCGGCTCAACTGCGCCAGGCGTTGATCGATGCCGAAGATTACAAAGCGAAGTGGGCCGATTACGATCGCAAAAAGTCGGACGCCGCCGCGAATCAAAAGCCGGAACCTCTGGCACCCAAGCGCGATCTCAAATCGGAAGCGCTCCTCCCCTACCTGGAAGGCAAGAAAACCATCGTGCTCGCGGCCGAAAGCGCGAGCGATCTTCAAACCGCCGTCGGTCTCGCGAGCGAGTTCAAACTGAAGTTCGTGCTCAACCACATCAGCCATTCGCAGCCCGTCCTCGACTACGTCGCCAGCCTCAAGGTGCCGGTGATCGTCGGCCCCATCTACGAAACTCCGAAAGAAGACGAGCGCTACGACGCGGTCTACCGCCTGCCGGCCGAACTCTATAAGCGCGGTGTCAAGATCGTCTTGGCTTCCTACTCGGCCCACAACGTGCGCAACCTGCCGGATCAGGCCGGATTCACAACCGCCTTCGGCCTTCCTTATGGCGAAGCGCTCAAGGCGATCACCCTCAACGCCGCCGAAGTCTGGGGCGTAGCCGACCAACTGGGCTCGCTCGATGTGGGAAAGACCGCCAACGTGGTGGTCGCAAACGGCGATCCGCTGGATGTGAAAACCGATGTCAAGCAGGTTTTCATCCAGGGACGCGCCATCCCGATGACCGACCGGCAGACCCAGTTGCGGGACGAGTATTCGAAGTGATCGATGATCGACCGCTGTCTTCAACCAATTGTCGACCCCGAGCCGCGCAAAGGATCTCGATTGCCGGCACACGGTTTTCGAGCGAGTAGGGGTCGCTCGCCTGGCTCGGGATGACGAACTCCAAAGCATCCAGGTTTGACCCCACTCCCTGCCGCCAGTTAGGATTCCGGAGTGATCTTGGCACCTACCACGTTCCGACAGGCCAGTTTTCTCTCCCGGCTTGCTTTGCATACTTTTCCGATCCCTTTTAGACTACTGGTTTCGACTTCATCCGATCGATCGAGCAACACGCTGTCGTAATTCAGCAGTCGTAATTAGCAACAGCGGCCGGCAACCCGGACCCGCGATTCCCAGACTTGGAAACGAGGACAACAATGGCAGCCGTTGATGAAAAAGTGAAACAGATTATCGTCGAGCAGTTGGGTGTGGACGAGGGCGAAGTTACGCCCAGCGCTTCGTTCGTGGATGACCTGGGCGCCGATTCGCTCGACACCGTCGAACTCGTGATGGCCTTCGAAGAGGCCTTCGATATCGAAATCCCGGACGAGGATGCAGAGAAGATTCGCACCGTGTCGGATGCGGTCGACTACATCGGCAAGCACGCCAAGGCGGGCAAGTAATTTGGCAAGTAATTCGGAGAGTGATCTGGCGAGCACCCTGGGAAGGCGGGTCGTCATTACCGGCATCGGCCTGATCTGTTCGGTGGGCAATACCACCGAAGCGGTCTGGCAAGCTCTGCTCGCCGGGAAGAGCGGCGTGGACCGGATTACCGCATTCGACGCCTCCGCATTTGCCTGCCAGATTGCCGCCGAAGTCCGCAACTTCGATCCCTTCCAATTCATCGAGAAAAAAGAAGTGAAGAAGATGGGCCGCTTCATCCACTTTGCACTCGCCGCCTCGGACGAAGCGATGAAGATGTCGCGCCTCCAGGTCACGCCCGAAAACGCCGAGAGCGTGGGCGTGCATATCGGCTCGGGCATCGGCGGATTCGACGTGATCGAGCGCGAACACACGGCGCTGCTCGAAGGTGGACCGCGCAAGATCTCGCCCTTCTTCATTCCCGCCGCCATCGTCAACCTCGCCGCCGGGCACGTCTCCATGCGCTTCGGCGCCAAGGGACCGAATGAGGCGACGGCCACGGCGTGCACAACCAGCGCGCACTCGATTGGCGATTCCTTCCGCATCATCCAGCACGGCGATGCCGACGTGATGATCGCCGGGGGCTCGGAAGCCGCCATCACTCCGATGGGCGTCGGGGGATTCGCCGCCATGCGCGCGCTTTCCACCCGCAATGACGCTCCCGCTCGCGCCAGTCGCCCCTGGGACCGGGACCGGGACGGCTTTGTGATGGGCGAAGGCGCCGGCATCATGGTTCTTGAAGAACTCGAACATGCGCGCCGCCGCGGGGCCACCATCCTGTCGGAAATCGTGGGCTACGGTATGTCCGCGGACGCCTATCACATGACCCAGCCCGCTCCCGAGCATGAAGGCGGCTTCCGCGTCATGCGCAACGCGCTGCGCGACGCGAAACTCGATCCGAGCGTTGTCGGCTATCTCAACGCCCACGGCACTTCGACGCCGATCGGCGATACCCTCGAAGCGCATGCCATCCGAAATTTATTTGGAACGAAGGTTCCGGTCAGTTCCACGAAATCGATGACCGGCCATCTGCTGGGCGGAGCGGGTGGACTGGAGGCGGGCGTAACCGTGCTCGCGCTGCGCGATCAAATTCTTCCGCCGACCATCAACCTCTGCAATCAGGACTCTGAAACCGAAGGCATGGATTTCGTTCCCAACCAGGCCCGTAAGTCAGAGTTCGAATACGCGATGTCGAATTCGTTCGGCTTCGGTGGCACCAATGGGGCGTTACTGTTCCGCCGCTGGATGGAATAATTCGTGGTGGACGGGGCTCTGCCCCGCCTCCAAGTCGAATGTCACTCTTTCTTCATCGCGTCGATCATCACATAGAGCTGATTGGTGTCGGTCACCTCGACATAAGGTTTGCCGCCGGGTTTGCTGCTCACCAGCCAGATCGTGGGCGTGTGATCGATGTGCAGACTTAGGCCCAAATCTTTATCGGCTTTCACCAGTCCGGCGAGCTTGCCATCGGGATCGAGCACGAAGGGCAAACCAATTTTATGATCGGAGGCAAACTTCTCGGCGAATCCCCGTAAATTCATCGGATTGATCTCTTGTTGGTGGGCGAACACGGTCTCCCGGAACTCGTTCCCGATGTCCTTCGAATGGGTATCGAAGTAGCGCGCCAGCACGGCCGCTTCGAACGACCAGTTGTGCGCCGGCAGCGGGAAGTCGTGTTGTACCAGCGGAATCTTGTAGGTGCGCGAAGCCTGCACCAAGAGCGGCGCCTTGAGACCACAGGAAGGACATTGCAGGTCTTCGAAAACCACAATCGCAACCTGCGCTCCCTTCGGCGGACGAAGCGCCTCCGGCACTTCCTCCGCAAACGCCGCGAGCGAAAGCAGAACCAGACAGGCCAGAACCATCGACCCTAGTGTTACGCGGGACCACGGGCAAATCTTCATAGTTTTATTTGGATGCGCATCGAACTCCGAATATTCCTATGGTAGCGAATTCAGCGGCTTCGCGCACCTGAGGGGCCTCTCCGAAGTAATGTCGCTTGGCTTCAAGGTCGGACAACCGCCAATCCTAAGGCCGCGGGGCGGGCGGACCAAAATTCCGGCCGCGCGCCCTACACCCTACAACTGTACTGTTTCTTCCCCACTGTTCGGTGGAAAGTCTGAAATAATCAGCCCCCGGGGGTGGGCCACCATGAAACGGCTGCGATTGTTTGTTCTCTTTGTTCTCTTCTGTCTTTTTGCCGGCGTGCGGCCAGCGATCGCTGCTGGGAAGAGCGCTGGGCAGGGCGCCGGGCCGAGCAAGGACGGGCAAACGGTACCGGCCAATTCCCCGGCGCCTGGCTCGGCGGAGTCCGGCGCCCAGGTTGCCGCGGAATCGAAAGCCGCCGAACAGGCTCCCGACAAGATTGTCGAGTACACGCCGCCGCCGGCCGAATATGCCCGTGCCAAAGCCTATTCGAACACCAGATATCGCCACATCTTCATCGGTGCGTTTTACGGATTCCTGGTGCTGCTGGTCATTTTGCGCTGGCGAGTGGCGCCCGCGCTTCGCGACCTGGCCGAACGCACATCCTCGAACCGCTTCGTGCAGCTGATCATTTTTGCGCCCCTCGTCCTGCTGACGATTGCGGTCCTCGGACTCCCCTCGGACATTTGGGATGAGTCGCTCGGGCGTGCCTATGGGCTCTCGGTCGAATCCTGGGCAGCCTGGACTCGGGACTGGGTCTTGAACCAGGCCATTATGCTGGTGGTGGCAACGCTGCTTGTAGGAATCCTTTATTTCGTCATCCGGCGCAGTCCACGCCGATGGTGGTTCTATTTCTGGCTGGCTTCGATTCCCATCCTGCTGGCGCTGTTTTTCTTGCAGCCCATTGTGGTCGACCCGCTCTTCTATCAATTCACGCCTCTTGAGACGGTACAGCCGGTCCTGCTCGCGGAGATGCAGAAGGTGGTCCATCGCGGGGGAATGGAAATCCCTGCGGACCGAATGTTCGTGATGAACGCCAGTTCCAAGCAAACCGGTCTGAATGCTTACGTCACCGGCTTCGGTGCGTCCAAGCGCGTCGTGGTGTGGGACAACACCATTGCCAAGGCGACCGTGCCCGAAACGCTATTCGTGTTCGGACATGAGATGGGACACTACGTTTTGCATCACATCCCCAAAGAGATCTCGATTGACGCCGCCCTCCTGCTCTTCCTCCTGTATGTAGGCTACCGCTGTTCGCGCGGGATGCTCGCGCGATGGGGCGCGCAGTGGGGGATTCGCGACTTGCAGGATTGGGCGTCCCTGCCTGCCCTGCTCTTGGTGATTGCGGTGCTCGCGTTCCTTGCCACCCCGGCCTTCAATGGCGTGAGCCGCCATTTTGAGCACGAGGCGGACCGCTATGGCCTCGAAGTGATCCACGGGATTGTGGCCAACCCGAATCAGGTGGCCGCCCACTATTTCCAGAAAAGCGGCCAGAGGAACCTGGCCGATCCTGATCCGAGTGAGTTCATCGAAATCTGGTTCTTCGATCATCCGACTCGGCCCGAGCGGGTGCATTTCGTAGCCACCTACGATCCCTGGTCAAACGGTCGAGAGCCGAAGTATGTGAAGTAGAGACTGGGGGCTTGCTCGGTCTCTCGAGCTAGAAACCAGGGCTGTTGTTTTCAGAAGGAACGGCTCCACATGCGGAAAGGCTTGCCGGTCAGGGATCGCCTTAGCGGAAACAATGCTGGAATCAGGCGCCCCTTCAGGGGTTCGCGATCCTGGGACCTTACTTCAGATCGGCACCCGGTTGGAGATTGTAAAAATAATAGAAACGCAAGCCCAGGAGCTGGCCGGGAAATTCTTTCGGCAGGGGCGGGAACGGGGTGGACGCGGTGATGCTCCCCCACGCCGCCCGGTCAAGCTCCACATACCCCGACGAGGTGCGAATCGCCATGCTGGTCGTTTTTCCATCCTTCAGAATGACGAATTCAATTGCCAGCTTGCCCTGCTTAAAGATCGGCGGACCAACCGACTCTGGCATGATGGCGTACCAGTTCTGGCGCACGATTTGCACGATTCGGGTCAGATACGGTCCAAAGTCGACGCCCATCATATCGGTCAGGATTTCCGCCTGATCGAGCGGCGCCGGGCGACGGCCCTGGCTCAATCCATAATCGCCCGAGTTCCCGGAACCGCTGTAGTGCCCGCGATTGGCGGCCGCCGCCTCTTCCGCTTGTTCGATCGCCGAACCCGGCGTCAAAGGGGTGTTAAAATTCACCGTCGGCCTGCTCTGGGGAGGCGTCTGCAAGCGCGCGGGCTGATCATTCTGTGACGGCGGTATGAATCCTTGCGAACTCTGCTGCGGCGCTGTCGGTTGCTGGTTCTGCGCAACCTGATTCTGCGGAGGCTGGCTCGGCGCCGGCGGTTGCGGCGCGTTCGCGCCCGGATGTCCTGGATGCGCGCTTTGCAGGATCTTCTTCAGGTCTTCCCGATTGATCTGCGGCGCTTTGCTGGTCGCAATGCGGTCTTTGTCCGACATCACTTTCGTATCGGGACGCCGCGTCGCCTTCTGCTCGTCGGGCGGCAGCTCCAAAAATGTCGCGTCCTTTGACTGGTCCGCATTGGTCCGCATCGCGAGCTCCACCGGTCGGTGCGGCCACAGCTCCATTAACTTCTCGCTGTTCCACAACAGAATAATCACCATCAAGTGCAAGATGACCGACAACCAGAGCGCTTCGCGCTTGCGCGCCCGCGAGAGATCATCTTGCAACTGGATGAGAAGATGCGGAACATCGTCGGGATTGAAGCCGCGGTAAGCGGTCTCCCAGTGCTTGGCTTCGAACAAGTCGCGCTGCTCGGGCTGGTCGGCAGAAGCAGAAGAGGATCCTCCGGAGAGTGGATCGCGAGACAAGGGATCGCGAGGCGGAATTTGGGTGACCGGCATCAGGCAGAGACTATAATGGTTAGAGACACGGGCAGACTCCCTGGTTGCGTAAGGTTACGGCAAAGTTCTCTCGCGTAAAGTTACGTAAATTTATGGAGTTGCGACCGCCGGTACTATTGTCGCATTTTTTTTGCCCGCCAGTGAGTACCTGAGTAATGGCCGGCCAATCGGCCCCGGACCCAACTACGACGCGGAACGACTGACGAGCGAGAGCGGATCACCAATCTGAATCCGTCGGCATCAGAATTTCTTGTTGCTCGGGTGGTCCTGCGGTCTTTGTTTCAGCCGTAAAATGTTCTTGGAGATCTGGCCTATGTTCCACCAAGGAGCTCCCCCGGGTAGCGTATCCGCCCGGGGTGTTTCCACATTTCGCCTGCCCGCGTTTCAGCGATCGGCGCCCGGGTTCGCGGCGCTATTGGTCGGGCTCGCCCTGCTCCTCAGTCCGGGCCGAGCGCTCGCCCAGCGGGGTGGCGGTGGTGGTGGCGGCGGACACGGCATGAGCACCGGCATCAGCGGCGGCGTGGTCGGCAACCGTCCCGACGCCGTCAGCGACAAGGACGAGCTCAAGAATTTTCACCGCGCCATGGCCATCCAGGCAACCGCCGAGCAGCGCGCCGCCTTCGCCAAGGTCGCGCAATACACCCAGACCGCGATCGATCAGCTGAAAGCCTTCCCCGAATCTCAGCCGAAAACCCCGGCTTCTTCACCGCCCACGACTGCTTCGGCGGTTGACGCTTCAACCAAGGTTGCTTTCGCCAAGGATCCGTTCGCCCGGGATCGTGCAACCGCGCTCGACCAGGCCATACAAAACGCTCGTGGCAGCAGCCAGAATTTTCTCAGTTCGTTTTCCGCCCAACAGAAGTCCGGTTTGCAGGACAGCACCAAGAAACTGGAGAAAGCCGATTCCGAGCTCGACCGGCAGATCAAGACGCTGAATCAAATTCTCCAGACTTCGAAGCCCGACAGCGAACAGATTTCCAATTCCTCCGCCGCTCTCGACAAAGCTCTGGCCAGTTTCCAGAACGAACAACTCGCCCTCGGCAAAGAAATGAGCATCCTCTTTGACCCGGCCGGCCAGGGCGTCATCTTCGGTCTTCCCGCGGTGACCAACTCGATCGCCGTGGCTGGCCAGACCATCTCCTTCCCAGCCTCGGGCGCGGTCTCCCGGACCTCCGCCGAGAATGGCCAAAACCTTTTCGATCTCAAGGTGGTCGCCGATCTCTCCGACCTGCAGCAAAACGTCACCGAAATTCTCCGCTCGACCATCACGCGCTCTCCACGTTGCGGCGAACGGATCGAGATTCTCGAAGCCACCCTGACCCCGCTCGAGCCCGCTAGCCAATTGGTGACCAAGTTGCACTCCGAGCGTTGGGTCTGCATGACGGGCCGAAGCCCGATGGAAGTGGCCGGCGGCGACGCCGAGATCGAGATCAAACTCAGTGCATCGGTCGAACCAGTGACCGGCTTGCATCTGGTTCCGGAGATTACCCGCGTCCAGGCCGAAGGGCTCCTCCGTGACTCGCTCCGCTCGGGCGATCTCGGTGTCACGCTGCGCGATCAAATCGCCGCAGCGATCTTTTCCCTCCTGCAAAAGGGCGTAGATCTCAAGGCCACCCTTCCACCTGCCGCGCAGGAGTCCGCCACCCTTCAGAAAGCGCGATTCCAGGATGACGGCGCCGACCAGTTGAGCCTGGTGCTCGACGGTAAACTGCAGTTCTCCGACGAGCAAACCCAGCAATTTGCCGCCCAACTCAAGCAGCGCCTGGCCGCGCAAGGGCAACCGGCGCCACCGCGGTAAATCCCGGATCGGCGCCTCGGTTTTGTAAAGTTGTGCAAAGTTTTGTCCGAATCGTGTTTTTCGCACAACTTCCGGCTCATAATTCCGTTCATAGACGTAGACACCTCGTCTTTAAGAAGTGTGTGGTGGCGGGCTATGCCCGTCTAGCGGGGCGAAGCCCCGGCACCACAAACAAATAAGGAGATCTCCAATGATCAAGCAATCTCTGCTCGTTCTTCTCGCGGCCAGCGTCCTCTCGATCGCCGCGCCTTTGGCAGCGGCGCAATCGTCGAACGATAGCTCGCCCAACAATCAGCAGCCCGCGCAGGACAACGGTGGCTGGCACCATGGCCCCGATCCTGCCCAGCGCACCCAGGAACTAACCAAGAAACTCAACCTCACGTCCGATCAGCAAGCCAAAGTGCAGGACATCCTTCAGTCCGAACACTCCCAGATGGAGGCCCTGCACCAGGACAGCTCCGTTTCGCAGCAGGATCGCCGGGCCAAAATGATGGACATCCGCAAGACCAGCGACACGCAGATCCGCGCGCTCCTCGACTCGACTCAGCAAAAGAAGTGGGACGAGATGCAGGCCAAGCGCGAGCAATGGGGAGGCCATCATCACGGCGCACCGAACGGTGGCGACCAGCAAGCTCCTCCACCTCAGCAATAACCATCTGGAAATAGCTCCTGTGGGGACGGGCTCGACGCCCGTCCAGCCGGGCGGGGACGCCCGGCTCTCCGCCCGGAACGGGGCTCTGGCACTAGCTTGTGCCCACCCCGATCCGGCCCGCATGCCGCCGGATCTCGGACAGAATCGCCAGCCCCAACTCGAGCGCGTTCCGCCCATCTTCGAGTGAAACCACCGGACGCGACCGCTCCCGCACCGACCGCAAAAATGCCTTGATCTCCGCGAGCAACGGTTCCTCCGCTGTGATCGGCGGCTTAGCCATCTGGATCTGCGGATTCACACTAGGCTGGCTGGGGGTGGCCCACTCCGTCGCGCCCGCTGCGAAGGGCTGGGCCAGAGCGGCTGAACCTCCGACCGAGAACACCAGCACATCCTGCCGTCCGTAATCGATCGAAATATACTGCCCCGGCTGGAAAAACCTCAGCTTGCGCACGCGTTCGGTCGAAACCCGGCTGGCGGTAAAGTTGGCCACGCAGCCCGATTCAAACTCGATGCGCACATTCGCAATATCCACCTTGCCTGAAAGAATCGGCAGCCCCACCGCCCGGATTTCCTTGACGCCCGACTTCACGAAGGTCAGCACCACGTCGAGGTCGTGAATCATCAGGTCGAGCACCACGTCCACATCCAGCGCTCGCGGAGAAAACACGCTCAGCCGGTGCACTTCAAAAAACATCGGGCGGTTGATCAGCGGCAGCGTAGCCCGCACCGCCGGATTGAAGCGCTCCAGATGCCCCACCTGCGCCACCCGTTTGTACCGGGATGCCAAGCGAAGCAGTTCGTCCGCCTCGCCGAGCGTAGCCGCCAGCGGCTTTTCGATGAGGACGTCAACCCCAGCTTCGATCAGAGCGCGCGCCACCTCCAGATGCAGAACCGTCGGCACCGCAACCGAAGCCGCTTGCACCTCGCCGTGCGCAGCCAGCATCTCGTCGACCGACCCGAACGCTTGGCAGGCGAACTGGCGAGCGATCGCGTCCGCCCGCGCCCGATCCGGATCGACCACCCCCGCCAGCCGCGCGCTGCCCGCCTGCTCGAGTTGCCGATAGACACGAGCGTGATTGCGCCCGAAAGCGCCCACCCCGATCACCGCCACATTGATCGGAGATTCCTGACTCGAGGATTGCTGGCCCAGATGAGCGCTCCGAAACGAACCAATGACGCGCTATTGTCGCAGCTCCGGAGTCCCCAGGGAAGGGGCAAAGTCACAACCCGGCGGAGCGCAGTCGTCGCCGGGTTAGGAAATAGGCAATCCAGAAGCCGGCAGCCGTCGCCCAGTACATGGAGGCCATGCGCGGAACGTCGCGCACCATAATCCAGGTGAGGTGGCCGCGGTCGAAAGTGAACGAAAGCGGAGCCAGCGTGAACGCAATCGACAAAGCCAGAATCCAAGCCGTGCGCTGCAACCGGCTGCGAGTGCGGGTGAGGGTTTGAGCGTCGCGGTCCTGCGGCAGTGGCATGATGGTTCCTCCTGTGAGTATCGGTTTTAGAAAATCGGACTTCAGCCGTTCGACTTCAGCGGCTAGGCTTCGGTCGCGCGCCAGAAACTCTTCGACCTGCGCACGCGTTTCCGGGCAGACTTCTCCCGCGAGATAAAGCGGAAGCAGATCCTGAATGACGTTGCTCGTAATCTCCACCTTCACCTCCGCTGCTCACGTGCGTGCTCCAGCTTGAGCCGGGCACGATGGATTTTGGTTTTCACCGCGCCGAGCGACAAGCCGAGCGTCTCGGCGATCTGTTCGTAGGACATTGCTTCCGCCGACATCAGCAGCGCCGCACGATCGACCTCGGGCAGTTCCTGCAGATCGCGCATGACTTGTCTCAACTCGGAGCTCCGCTCGGCGGTTCGTGCGGCGCCTGCCGCGGATCAGCCCAGTCCTGTTCGAGCGGCGAGTGCCGGCGGCTGCGTCGCAGCCCCTGCCGATAGCATTTGCGCGCGATCACCAGCAGATAGGCCTTCACCGTCGTCTGCCGGATTCCGCCAGGCGCGTTCCAGGCACGCACGAACGTTTCCGAAGCGATGTCCTCCGCGTCCGCCCGATTCCCGCTCAGGAACAGGGCGAAACGGAAGACATCCGGCGCGTATTTCTGGTAGAGCGCCTCAAAGTCCGTCATTCAGCGTCCACAGAGAATATCCCCGACGGCAGGGAAAGTTTCGGGGAAGAGGGAAAAAGAGTTCGTCCGCTAGGTTTTTTTGAGAAGGGCGATCTGCCCGGCATGGTACAACTCGTGCTGCACCACGCCATGCAGCAGGTAGTAGAAGTTGTAGTGCTCTCCCTGCTTGCCGGGAACTATCTCGCGAAGCCGGGAGTCCGGCAGGGCGGCAACACAGGCGACCAGTTCCTCATGCACCCGCCGCAACTGCCCGAGCGCCTTGCGCCAGGCAGCTTCGCTTGGGTCGGGAACCGGAGGAAAATTCTCCGCCTCGGAGAGACTCACCACGGCGCCCTCCATCCCCCGCAACACAGCACCGTCCCAGGCCGCAATGTGCAGCACCAATTCCCAGATCGTATGGGCGTGCGGAAGCGGACGAGCCGCCGCCTGCGCCGCGGTAACTCCCTCCAAGATTTTGAACACCGAATCGCCATGCCAAGCCTCGCCATCGAACGCGCGGCGAAGCTGGTCGGCGATGCGAGCCGCCTCAATCCCATCTGCCTTCGACAAGGAACGCCTCCATTTCGCAACGATACATTTTTGTTTTCCCGAATCTTTCAGCAATTCTCGAGTTCTCGATGAATTTCGAAACCGCGCATGACCTTTCTCGCGCGCGCCAACAAATGCGCTGAGGCACGCGCAAACACGCCGGCAGAATCGCCCGACTCAGAACGCCCGGCGTCGAGCCCAGGGCGCAGACTGATCGACAAAACTATTCCGCACTCACGGAAATCCCCGCGTCATCGGCCGCGCGCACGATTGCTTCGCCATCCAGCAACAAACATCGCCTGGCGTCGACCGCCAGGCAACTCGCCCCGGCCCGCGCCATGGTCTCGATCGTCTTCAGACCGATCACCGGAACGTCGAACCGCATATCCTGGTGCGGCTTGGCAATTTTGATCACCGTCAGCGCCCGGCTCAGTGTCGAAGCCTCTCGGACCGGTTCCGATTCTACCGATAACGATCGCATCAGCAGCCCCGCCCGCTCAATGGTCGCATCCGTCCCTTCCATCGCTTCGACCGCCACGCACGCCGCTTCGGCGATCACCACCGTTTGCCCAATGTCGTATTCCGCCAGCCGCCGCCCAACGGCGCGCCCATATTCAATGTTTTTGCGCTCCTGCTCGCCCGGAGCCCGCTCCGTGAGCACACCCGGTTTTGCCAGCAGCGGCTCGAGAAGCGCCGTCGAGTTCTCGAGCGTGATGCCTTCATCCGCCAAAACCTCGGCCACTGCGCCCAGCAGAGAATCCGTATTGCGCGTGCCGAGCGACAACAGCAACTTCGCCAGCCGCCAGTCCGGCTTGATGGCAGAAAAAATCTGCTTATGCTTGACCTGCCCCGCCATCACCGCGCGGCTGACCCCCTCGGCCTTGAAGGTGGCGATCAGCTTCGACAACTCGCCCAAAGAAAGCCAGTGAACCGATGCCGCGCCCCGGGACTCGATCTCAGGAGAAGTCTCTTCGCGGATCGCCGCCACCACCACCTCAAAACCCTGAGCCCGCGCAGCCTCCAGCACCAGGAAGGGGAATTTCCCATTGCCCGCGATGAGCCCAAGACGAGTCATAAGCAAAAACCACGCAGGAACGGACGCCTTGATCCGCCCCGCCAAGCGAAGCTCGGCAGACGGCTTTGATTGCAGCGCGCCACCGCGGCCGCCGTCCGGGTGGCCGGAACGACCAATGCGTCCGTCCCGGCACGAGCACCAAAAGCGTCCACTACTTGATCACTCCGCGTTCCGAGGCTTCAATAAATCGGATCAGCCTCTCGACATCTTCACCCAGGGCGGCTTCTGCTTTCAGCTTCTCGAGCGCCTGCGACGTGTTCAGCTTCGAGGCTAGCAACACATGATACGCATGATGAATTTTCTTGATCCGTTCCTTCGCGAAGCCCCGCCGCTCGAGTCCCACGGCGTTCAATCCGTAGGCACGCGTCCCGCGCTCGGCGGAGGTCTTCGAGAACGGCAGCACATCGCGCGTGATGGTGGTGCCCCCTCCGACAAAAGCGTGCGTCCCGATCCGCACGAAGTGGTGCACCGGACACAACGCCCCGACCGTTGCCCAGTCTTCCACGATCACATGTCCGCCGAGCGTGGCCGCGTTTGCCATGATGACGTGGCTCCCGATCTGGCAATCGTGCGCAATGTGGGTATACGCCATGATCAGGTTGTGGTCCCCGACGCGAGTGCATCCGCCGCCCTTCACCGTGCCGCGATTGATGGTGACAAATTCGCGGATTTTGTTATGGTCGCCGATCTCCAGCCGCGTCGGCTCACCCGCATAGCCGATGTCCTGCGGTGCAAGACCAATCGAAGTAAAAGGGAAGAAGTGGTTCTCAGCGCCAATTTTTGTGGGGCCTTCGATCGCGACGTGCGAAGCGAGATCACATCCCGCGCCGATCTCCACCTCAGGCCCGATCACGCAATAGGGTCCAATCTTCGACGACGGATGGATCTTGCTTTTCGGATCAATGATCA
>Ga0302326_10002079_pt1 | contig 49368 bp, 43 predicted proteins | sample Palsa_T0_3_FD_202264 | JGI IMG/M metagenome (GOLD analysis project Ga0302326, IMG submission 202264) | Peat permafrost microbial communities from Stordalen Mire near Abisko, Sweden - Palsa_T0_3 | ecosystem: Environmental > Terrestrial > Soil > Palsa > Peat permafrost | place: Sweden: Abisko... | reverse complement strand
GTAAAGTTGAGCGTTCTTCAGCATGAATTCCACCTGCACGAATCGGCCTGGGTGCATGAAGCCGTCCGGACCCAACTCCTGCTGCCATGCGATTTTGGCGAAGCGAGTGCCATCCGGCCACGGCGAGATGTTACCCGCCAGCGCCGCCTTGATAGCAATGTCGTTGCCGAGCACGAACCGAAAAGTATTGTTGTCGCCGCGATCGGTGGTGCTCAGCGGCTTCCAGGTCTCGAACTCCGGATCGAACGAAAATCCATTGAACTCAGGCTGCACCGACCCTAGGGACACAGATGCGGAAGTCTCTCCGGTGCCCGAAGGCGATACTGCTGCCGCGGTCTTCGAACTGATCCTTTCGGAAATATCGCCAGTCTTACTTGTCGTGGGCGCCCATGGGGCAAGATACGCCTTTAGCGTCTCCAGTTCTTCCGGCGTCACTTTTGAGTCCGGGTGCAGACTGAGGAACCTCGGCAACGGCATTGCGCCCAGCTGAATCATGTTCACGGCCTCAAAGAGCGTAGCCTCCTGCGCAGCCGCGGGTTTGGAACCTAAAGTTGAGAAATTGAGGCGCTGGCGTGCGGTCAGCACGTCGTATCGCACCAGCCAGTACGCCGGCACGATCCGATCGAACCATGCCAGCCGTCGCTGGTCCGAATGGCAGCTATAGCAGTCTTTCTCAAGAATGCTCTTCACCGCCGGCGGCACCTGGACTTCGATCGTCCCGGGCCCAACGGGAATGCTCGGTCGCACCACTTGCAGCACCGCAAAGACAAACACTCCTGCTACGATCAGTTTGCTAATCGTCCTCATTGAACTCTCCAACCTTCCGTTCAGGGAAGACAGCATTCAGTTCATTTCCCGACTGCTCGTTAGCGTCTGCGCCTTCGCCAGCATCGCATCAAGCGCTGCGCGCGGATAGAGCTTACCACCGAGCACAACCGCTTGAATCGAGCGCGCATTATGAATGTCAGCGAGCGGGTCCTTATCGAGTAAAACAAGATCCGCAGCCTTGCCAACCTCAACGGTTCCGCGGCGGTCAAGTTGCCCCATAAACTCAGCTGCATTTCGAGTGGCCGCCTGGAGAGCGGCAAGCGGAGATAGTCCGGCATCGACCAGCAGAGCGAGCTCATCATGGATGCCGAAGCCGGGGAAGCACTGCGGATTCATGGCATCAGTGCCAGCGAGGATGGGGACGCCCGCCCGGTACATGAGCCCGACAAGCTTCATGGATTCGTCAAATTGAAGCTTACTCAATTTGACAATTGCGGCCCGAGGCTCGGGTGGGACGTTCTTGTAATAACCGGCATCCCACTTCGCTCGCACCTCTCTGCTCAAGTATTTCAATCGTGGGTCATCCGCAGGCAGCGGATCGTCGATCTGTGCTCGCAGCAAAGTGAGGGTGGGACATTGCCAGGTTCTATTCTTCACGAACAGGGCAAACAAGGACTGCGAGGTCGCTTCGTCAAAAGTTTCGACGGCGCGCATGTTAAGGCGTATGATGCTTTTCCCTGAGTCAATCTTTGCCGCCATCGTCGCGCCCGGCGCCCGGAACAATGCTTCCTGCTGCTGTATCTCGGAATCGATCGACTTTTCTTCTTTTGAGCAGCCCTCAGCCACGCGTGTCAGATGCTCAATGCTTTTCTGGCCAGCGTCGGATGCTTCTACTGCGGTCACTGATTCCGGAACATGCCCTTCGAATGGAATACCGCACTTATTGGCCTCATCGGCGATCGCGAAGTAGGCGTTGCGGGATAACCTGCTATAGACCTTGATGAAGTCTGCGCCACGCTCCCGCTGTTGTTCCACTACTTCGCGCCCTTGAGCTTCATCGGTGACAACAATGGATTCGGGCCAGACGGGATTTGGACCATCGATGATGGGACTGCCGAGGTAGATAGTCGGCGATGGATCCTCGCTGGAAGCATGCGCAGCGCGCCACGCACGGGCGTCAGGCGGGCCTGACATGTCACGCACGCCGACAACTCCGTTAGCCAGAAAAAGAAGGTGGCTCCAGGGAGCGCGGGCGTCTGACGCGCCGTGGACATGCATATCCCACAAGCCAGGGATGAGAAACTTGCCTGTGCCGTCGATGACTACGGCTCCTCTTGGGATATGTGTCTTTCTCCATGGACCAACTGCAACGATGCGATCACCATCTGCGATCACCGTCATGTTAGGCTCGGAGCTACGGCCAGTGGCATCAATTACGGTTACGCGTTTGATCACAAGCGATTGAGACCAGGAACAGGAGACGAATAGAGTGAGCAGGAGAATCAGACGCAGGCCGCTAGCGGGATATCGCGACAAAGGCCGTAAGGTTTCGCACGCAGATTGCGGAGTTAGAGAGGGAGTGATTTGATATTTCATCGTGCTTGCGAGTATAGACAATTTCCCGCTCACTCACGTGCCCTCGAACAATTCGTCAGCTTGCGCGGGCATGTGGAGCGAGAATTGGTCTCGCGCATGCTGCGGTGTCAACGACCGCCCAGTATTCGGAGGAGGTCAAATTACGAAATGCCAAGACGAGCGAAGACAGGGATCTTCACTCCGTCCAGGATCATCCAGAAACCGATTGCCGCTGCAAATTCAACGGCCAAGACTGAGACGGGCAGTGGTGCCATGGCAATTCCTCGAAGGGCCAAGGTCGAAATAATGAGAATGTCGGCAACCGAGGACGCAACCAGCCATACTGTTGGGCGCAGTCCCCAAAGATGGCGTCGCGCCCGTAGGGCGTAGATTGTGGCTTGGCTGCCATATACGATGGCAACGACGGAAAGCGTTCTGAGTGCCTCTATTCCGAAGCCCATCTCGAACTTGCCGACCGCCAGGACCGCTATACAGAACGCTAAAAAGCAGCCTCCCAGAGTGGCACCGGCCATGGTAATCCTGCCGACTTGCCACGAATTTGGCATGGATGATGGCCGCACTCTGTCCGTGGTCAACGACATGGCAAGAAAGTCGCCTGTGATCATCACAATGACCATTAGCATAGGAGTTAAAACCGCGTGTCCGGTTATGGCCAGGCCAATTGCTAGCAAGAGCACTTGAACGATCTTCTTGAGTACGGAGTTCAGCGTGTAGGTAAGAATGCGCTGAAACGTAGTCCTGCCCTCTTTGACTGCGGCGACGATGCCGCCAAGCCCAGCCTCCGTCAGCACAATGCCAGCCGCCGACTTGGCGACATCGGTTGCGGTCGATACCGCAATGCCCATCTGTGCCTGACGGAGCGCCGGTGCATCATTGGCGCCATCACCGCACATTCCGACTGTACGTCCGTTCTTCTGGAAGGCCTTGACCAGGTTGAATTTTCCTTCAGGAAGAATGCTTGCGAACACCGCGAAATCCTCCGGTTTAACGCCTTCCGGTATCGCTCCGGGCGGGCAAATAGCCCCGTCCAATCCCACCGCGTGGGCGACGATTGCGGCCGTAGACGGAGCGTCACCCGTCACCATGACCGTGCGCACGCCCAGGGTCTTGAGCTCCGAGATCAGAGAGATCGAATCCTCACGGGGTGGGTCACTGAGCGCAATAAGACCCATAAGCTTCAGAGATGCTGGAGGGCCCGCAGCTACTGCCAAGACCCTGAAGCCCTGCTTTTCAAGCCCGTCGGCCAAACCGGCCGCGGTCGGCAATTGGGCGGTAAGGCTCGCGACTACGGTGAAGGCACCCTTGATGATGCGCTCCACACTACCGTTTGCATCGGTTGCTGTTGCTTCGGATGTTTTCTTGGCAGGATCGAATGGCACAAACGTGATTAGCTTTGGCAGGTCCGATGCTGGCTTGTGGGTGGAGGCAGAGCGAATCGCCGCATCCACAGAGTCATCGCCACCCTCAGAGCTGGCGAGAGCCGCCATGGCGAGAATGTGGGATTCGTCAAACCCGGGCATCGCTTTCACGCTGGTTACGGAAAGTTCATTGCGGGTTAGCGTTCCGGTTTTGTCCGAGCACAAGACATCGATCGTCGCAGCTTCATCTACCGCGGAGAGCCGCGTTGGAAGGATGCCCCGTTTCGCCAGAGATCGCGCTCCGAGCGCTGCCGCGAGGGTGAATGTTGCGGGCAATGCCACAGGTATTGCGGCAAGAACCGACGTGAGCAGCAGCGGGATGATCTCACTCCACGGCATGGCATGAAAATAGGCATACGCTCCAATAACAAGGATGACCACGCCGTTAAAAATAGCGAGATTACGCACGATGCGCAGCACAGCTTTCTGTTGCGAACTTGCGGCATGCGCGGTGCGCACGAGTTCTGCCGTACGGCCAAACTTAGTATGAACGCCAGTCGCGGTAACCTCTGCGGTTGCTTCACCGCGTCGCACCAGTGCTCCCGCATAGGTATCGACACCCGGACCAGCCTCGATGGGCAGAGATTCGCCTGTGAGCATGGATTGATCGAGCAGGACAGATCCCCCGATCAAATGCACATCCGCCGCAACCACGCCGCCGAGCGACAACTTGACGAGATCGCCCCGCACTAACTCCGCGGCGGGTACCGTCTTCCATACCCCATCACGCTCGACGGAGGCATTCAAGGCGAGACGCGAGTTCAAGGCTTTTAGGGTGGCCTGGGCGCGGCCTTCCTGAAAATAGGCTAGCGCTGCGTTGAAGATCAGCAGACCCGCAATAATCGAGGCCTCGAAGTATTTGTGCAGCACGAGCTCAAGCACAATCGACGCTTCGAGCAACCATGGGACGGGCGCCCAGAACTTGGCCAATGCATTTCGAAGTGGATGAGCGGACACATCGGGCATTGCATTGGGTCCGTCTTTTTGAAGACGACTATGTGCTTCAGCGCTGGTGAGTCCGGACGAGGCGATGTTCTGGACGGGCTTTGCGGGCGGGTTTGATGGTGCGACTTCGACATGTGCGGCCATAATTCGCTATGTGGAACTATCTGTTACCACGATTCTTCAAGATTGCGGAGTAGAAGCTGTCTAGAGATCAGCGTGAAAGTGCTGAGCGAGGTCGGACGCGGTCTCTAGTGCAGCATCGGATGATGAGCTGAAATCAACGGGCACCAGAATCTTTGTCGGAATGAAATGGGAAGCAATCGCTTGTTCCATGATGATCTCCTCGCCGAACCACGGAGTGGCTGGAGTCTAGCTTCGTAGATCAGACGTCGGAAAACTGTGCTGTTTTGGACATGTTGCAGCGCGTCCGCATGTCTTGCGGTCGTCAAGAGGAACATCGGCTGCCTTACTGTCCCCTCAAAGATCGGTCAGGGCTGCGATCCACTTTGGAACCGCAATGCGGCAAGGTCTGCTTCATAGTCAAATCGAGCATTGGCCTCGGCGATCTGCGCCTGTGTCTGTTGTAACTGGGCCTGACTCAATTCAACAATCGAGCTGAGCCCCAGGCGATACCTTGTATCGGCCAGGTCCAGTGCGGTGTTGGCCTCTTGCAAGAGCTCAGCGGTCACACTCATTTTCTGTTGTGCAGTGTTCGCTCTCAGCCAGGCTGTGCGGACATCGCGCACGATGCGATTGATGAGCACCCGGCTCTGCTCGTCGGACGCCTTGGCACGCAGGTCGGCTTCCGCAGCCTGGGCATGGAATTTGAAACCTTCGAAGATCGGTATTCCTATGTTCACGCCCGCCGCCCCATACCAATCCGGGGTGAAGTAGGCGCTGGATCCGACGGGGGTGATGCCCACCGTGCCCAACCCCGAGATCGTAGGGAGTAGTTGCTCGTGTTGCGCCCGGCTGAAGCGCGCATCCGCGTCGTGATTGAGTTTGAGAGCAAGAAGATCGGGGCGCTGTTGCAAGGCGAGGGCAATGACTGCGTCCGCTGAAGGCGCGACCGGGAGCGGGGGCGACGAATCGTCGACGAGTTGGTACTGTTGATTGCTCGTGGTTCCAAGCACCTCATTGAGATTTGCCATTGCGCCATCGAACTGATTTTGCGAATCGAGATCGAGCAACTTGGCCTGCGACAGATTGACTTGCGCGAAACTCTGGTCGAGTGTGGACTTGAGCTTGCTCGCAGTTAGTGCATTGACCTGATCGCCGACGGCTTGGCGGGCCTTGACGGTGCTTTTCGCAACCTGCAGCGTGGCCTGCGCCTCCAGAGCATTGTAGAAGGCAAGATCCGCCGCCAGGACGATGTCCTCCCGCGTCGCCTGCGATTGTTGCTGGGAGGCTTTTGCCTGAAAGGATGAGGATGCGACCAAATTGCGGGTGCGGCCGAAATCCGTAATCAACTGACTGAGGTCAACCCCTGCACCCGCGTGATAGAGAAGCCGGGAGTCGCTCAACGTCCCAGCCGACATACGGCTTGCTTCTTCCGCGTCAGCTGTCGGCACTAAAAAACGGTTACGATGCCGGAGACCGTCAACCCTCCCAGAATTGCTCGCGCGAGCGGCGCGTACTGTTCACTGCCCGGCTCCAGAGCGAGCGCCTTTGGAATGAGGCCGAGGATAGTGGCTAGCGTGGTCATCAGAATGGGACGCAAACGCACTTTGCAGGCTTCGGCCAGGGCCTGTTTGAGGGGACGACCATTTGCGCGGAGCGTGCCGACGAATTCCACGATAAGGATGCTGTCGGAAACCGCGATGCCAGTCATCATGATGACTCCCATGAGCGACATGACGTTGAGCGTCGTGCCCGTGCCCATCAGGAATAGGATCACGCCTGAAAGCCCCGGAGGAATCGCCAGCAAGATGATGAAGGGATCGGAGAACGAAGCGAACTGCGCCATCAGGATGAGATAAACCAGCACGATAGCGAGGATGAGACCGATGCCGAAACTCTGGAACGAACTGTCCATGTCGGAGATCGCTCCGCCCATCGACACGGTGATCTGGGAAGAGTGGTGCATGCCATCAAGGGTGTGTTTGATCTGACCGCTCACGCGGCCGAGATCTTCCTTCTTCGGCATGACGTAGATGTCGAAACTGCGACGCAGTTGGTAATGATCGACCTCCGTCGGAGTATTGATCTGCTTGATCGATGCTAGCGACTCAAGCGTGTTGTGTTTGCGGCCCCGGGGGCGCGCAAGGGAATCTGCTTCAAATCGGTCAAAGTTTTAATTTGATTGTCGGGATATTGCACACTGAGAAAGTAATTATTGCCAGTCTTCGGATCGACCCAGAAACTCGGGGAAATCATCGTGTCCGATGTAAGCGCAGTGATGACGTTATCAAGCGCCGCCTCCGGCGATATGCCGAGCAGCGCCGCATGTTCGCGATCGATATTCAATTCCAGCCCCGGATAGTCGAGGTCCTGCGGAATCAGGACATCGTTAACCGAACTCAATGTTTTCACCCTCGCAGCCACGGACCCGGCGAAAGCAAACGGTTCATCCAGGTCACTGCCTCCGATTCGAATGTCGATCGGAGCGGGTTGCCCCTGGTTGACGACGGAATCAACCAATCCACCGGTTTGAAAATAAGCGCTCACTTCTGGAAAGTCGTTGGCGAACCTTTCGCGCAGACGTTGCATGTAAGCGAAACTGCTGGTCTTATGATCCTCCTTGAGACTGACCTGAATGAAGGCGGTATGCATTCCGGAATTGCTGGTATAGATGGCCGAAAGATCTGGCGTAATGCCAATGTTCGACACGATCATATTCATGTCGTGCGGTGACACTACATCGCGGATATCCTGCTCCATCTTCCCGACATATTCATCAGTCACCTCAAGACGAGTTCCGGGCGGGACTTTGACATTGACGACAAATTGTCCGGGATCGGTGCGGGGGAAGAACGCCACGCCAAGGAATGGAAACAACGCGAAGCTCACCGCCACGAAAGCAGCAAATCCGCATACGACCAATACGGGGCGATCCAGACAGACCCCGATAGCTTTTTCGTAGGCGTGCTGCAGCCGCTCAAATAGTTGATTGAAAGCGATGACGATGCGTCGAAAGATGTTCGTGCGCCTTATTCTTTGTTCCTCTTCGACTTCCTCTACCGCCTCCTCGGCGCCGCCTAGGGTACTGTAAGGAGCGCTGCTGTGCTCAGGCTGCAGACGGATGAACTTCGCGCAGAACAGTGGCACCACAGTCATGGCGACGGCATAAGAAGCAAAGAGCGCCAACACGACCGCGAGGGCCAAAGCGCGGAGACGGAGTAGCGGCATGCTGTTGCGGGTGGACCGCAGCGGTGCGGAGGAGACTCAAGCAGACGCGACGCCGGCGGGATTGGCGTTGCACTAAAGCCTCGCAGACGGGTTCATCTTGCGCGATGCAACTCAGGAAAAACACTGATGAGTGATTGGCAGGGCTTTCGTTTTCGTTCCGCTGCTCTCGGGCAGCGTGTGCGAACATCATCCCCGCGTTTTGGATCCTCTCCTTTTCGCGGGGGTGAGGATTTGTGCAGCAGCTAGGGTCGCGATTCGCGTCTGCGGGACCGTGCGATAGGGTATTTGTGAAAGCCGTGACGCAACCGCCGCGATGCTGGCCATGTTGATCGGAAGAATACGACCATGAAAGTCTCGCAAAAGGGGCTCTACGCTCTGCAAGCGATGATGACGCTGGCGCGTCAATATCAAAACGAAACACTCAAGATCTGGGAGATCGCTGCTGATAGTGATCTGCCGGGAAATTTTCTCGAGTTGATCCTCGTTGAACTGAGGAATGCCCGACTTGTGGAGAGCGTACGGGGCGCAAAGGGCGGCTACAAGCTCCGACGGGCTCCGTCTGAGATACGGCTCAGCGAGATCATTCGCCTGATTGACGGCCCGCTAGCACCCTTTGGCGATGCGGAGGAATTGCGGAACCTATCTTGCGGGATGCACATCATCGCGGCCTATACCAAGCGTTCTTGGATGTGCGAGACGCAGCCGCGAGCATCCTCGAGAACACTACGCTCGCTGACATCGTCGAGAGATCAAAGTCTCACACCCTACCTACCAAGAAAACACCTCCTCGGAGGAGACAGGCTATTAGGTCGGGGTACCCCTCGGCCCAGGGTGAGTAGTTGCTGAGTCGGCCTTGCCACCTCCGCGTTGGCACCGTTGAAAACCACTGTCTCATTCTCCTTTGGGAGGTCCGGCGCTGTAGTGCTCGACGTGAATAATCTGTGGTCCCTCTTTCGTCCGCACCATATTCCAGGCTTCAAGTTGAAGGCTGCTTCCGCCTGCTAATGCGAAACAACTATTCCTTCAGCACCACGGTGTGATCTTCACCTCCTTGCGCTACTACTTGCGAGCAAACTAGTAAGTCACAAAGGCCGGGGCTGCATCCCGAGGATGCGGTCCCGGCCCGAAACCCTCGACAAAGAGCGGGCAACCGCCGCACAGGCCAGAACTGCGCCGAAAATATCCTGGCCCGGGTGCACAGAAGTCCGCTCCAACTGCAATCGGATGCACATACCTGCTCCCGTCGATCCAGCGCGACTTCCATAAGTTATTGAGCAGGTTAGTATTTAATGAATTTCTCAATCCCCTAGAGGAAGGAATCCCAATTGCCACTGTCCGTCACGTCAATAAAGTCTAGTATAGTAATGGACTTTATGGCATAATCTGCGACTATGAAAATTTCGCAAAAGGGGCTCCCGATTTAGGAAACCTTCCCCCTGGGTTGAGCAAATTAACACTCCTTTAACGCAAGAACGAGTAAGCTTGTGTGTTTCAAATCCCCAGTACATCGATGGCAATAATTGCCGTGGTGGCTTCTGGGGATGCAGTGCTCGGAGAAATGCCAGCGAAGGAAATGAGAGTAGCCAGGTCGCTGCCTCCGATGGCCGAAAAGTTTTCTGTTGTTCCCGGGTATGCGTTGTTAGACAAAAACTCAAAAGGAGAGGATTTAAATTCCATGAAAAGAACTAAGCAGCTATTTCTCACGGCTTTGACGCTGGCGGCGCTTTCCGCCGGCGCCTGGGCTCAAACCTCGGCGTCAACCACGCCGGCTCCAAAGAAGAAGCATAAACCAGTGGCCGCGGCGCCGGCGGCACCTGCGGTAACCGCTGCCGACGTTCAGGCGTTGAAAGACGCCCTGGCCGCGCAGCAGCAGCAGATTCAGCAACTAACCCAGCAACTGCAACAAAACCAGCAGAGCTGGCAACAGGCTCAGGCCGCCGCCAGCGACGCGGCCAACAAGGCCGCTGCGGCTCAGGCTCAGGCCAGCCAACAGCAGCAGACCGTTGTGGAGCTGAAGGGCGACGTGACTGATCTCAAGACCAACGTCAACAACACGGCGTTGTCGCTGCAGGAGACGCAGAAGACCGTCAATACCGCCATCGAGAGTCCGGCGGCTCTGCACTATAAAGGCGTTACGATTACCCCTGGCGGCTACGCCGCCGCGGAATTCATTCGCCGCTCGCGTGGCTTGGCGGAGGATGTGGCCACGCCCCTTAACTCTCTGACCCTGCCCGGAGCTTCGCAAAACAGCTTGTCGGAATTCTTCGGCACCGGTCGCACGTCACGCATGTCCGCACTGGTTGAGGGTCAATTGAAGAACGCGAAGCTCTCCGGCTATGTGGAAGCCGACTTTCTATCCGCCGGTGTGACCTCCACCAACAACTCCACTAACAGCTACACGCTCCGCCAGCGCCAGGCCTTCGGCCAAGCCGCGTTCAACAGCGGATGGACCTTTACCGGCGGGCAACAGTGGAGTCTGGTTACGGAAAACGGCCATGGCCTCGACAACCGCAGCGAAGCGGTGCCTCTTACCATCGACACCGCCTACAACGCCGGCATGACGTACGCGCGGCAATACGGATTGCGCCTGACTAAAAACCTCGACAACAAGGTGTGGTTTGGCATCTCTGTGGAGAACTCGCAAGCCACGGTCACAACTCACAGCAACGCTTCCAACTTTCTCGTCGGCGAGGCGGGCTCCGGCAAGGCCTACAACAACGCCATCACCACTTGCGCCACTACCACCAGCACTTCCGCCACGGGCGTCGTCAGCGCAACCACCACCTGCACCCCGGCAGCCAGCTATTCCTTCAACCCGTCGCCGGATATCATTGCCAAACTGGCATTCGAGCCGGGCTTCGGACACTACGAAGTCTTCGGTTTGTTTAGCCGCTTCCGCGATCGAGTCTATCCTTGCGAAGATATAGCGACTACCGCGCTCTGCGGCGGCAGCACGGTTGCGGGACCAAACGCTCTCGGAGCGAATGACATTTCCCGGAACGGCGGCGGTATCGGAGCCAATGCCCGCTGGACAGTCGACAACAAACACATCGTCTTTGGCCTGCACGGTTTCGGCGGCAGCGGTATCGGCCGTTACGGTACCAGCGGCCTTCCCGATGCTTCCGTCTACGCCAACGGCAGCCTGCACCTGGTGCGCACTTTCCAGGGTCTGGGTACCCTCGAGTGGCACGGCAAGAAGCTCGACATCTACAGCAATGCTGGCGTCGAGTATGCCGCGCGGACCGCGGATTACGATCCTTTCCTAAAGAAGGAAATCGGGTACGGCGCGCCCCTGTTCAGTAACACCGGTTGCTACACCGAGACCGATCCGGCCACCGCCACGGGATTCAATCCGGGTTCTCTCGGCAGCTGCACTGGCGACACGCGTGCGGACATTGAAGGCACGCTCGGTTTCTGGTACCGCTTCTACAACGGGCCCAAGGGCAGGTTCCAGTACGGCATGCAATTCTCCTACGCAACCCGTCAGACTTGGTCTGGGGTCGGTCCCTCGGGAGCCGGAAACCCTGGAGTAACGCCAGAAGGACTGGACGGGATGGTCTTCACCTCATTCCGCTATTACCTGCCGTAAACCGAAAATGGTCCCGCGCCGCGTAGACGCGGGACCACCGGTTTCCACGGACACACAACTTTCGAGGGGCGCCTTCCCTTCGGAAACGCCGCCGGCCCGGTTTTGGCTACTCTCCTTTTCCGGGCCGGTGGTGTGTTAACGTCTATGGCAGTTTCTCCACCATCACAACCGTCCTCCGTCATCGATTCGATGAAGAACTCACCTTTCTGTCCTGCGGCGGCTGCAACAGGGACACTGCCAGAGCTTTCGCCTCTGAGCGGCGGCGGAGTTCCTCCGACGGTCCCCAGTACGGGCAACGTCTGTCGAGCGGGTTCAGGATCACGTCGCCGTTTGTCGGATCGTAAAAGCGTTTGACGAACTCGCGCGCTGGGTCGTACACGATCGCGGAATCGCCACGATGTTTGATCTGTCGAAGGAGTTGAAGCATGATCGCGGTCTTGCCTGCGCCGGTATCACCGATGATCTGCATATGCGCGGTATGCGGATCATCGGCTTCATCTCGGCGGTTTTGATGCCTATGCCGTCCCCTTCAACCTTGCGGTTGAATTCTCTCGGAGTGAGCGTCTCAGGACCTTTCAGTCGTCGTTCGTATCGTCCTTGCTGACGGAAAATGGAAGCTGGATCAGTAGCGATGCCAGACCGAAAAGCAGCGGGAGCTTGTAGATGTCGGAGAGACTGTCGCCGCCATAAACCCCGTTTTTAAGGCAAGAATTCAGGGATGCGTCGATGTATGCCTGCGGCGGTGCCAGGTAAAGCAGCGTGTAGCCGTGATGCAAGGCGGGTTGCGAGAGGGCAAGGGGAATCGGTTTGCCGCCCCGGCTCCGGCGTGCTGCCATCGATCACGTCGGAATCGCTCGCAAGACGCGGTGCAATGCCGCGAGCGCCCAGCACTAGCATCCGATAGTTGTCTCGGCGAGTCGGTACGAGCGCTCCGGTAATGCTCGACCGAATGTAGGCTGGGGTATAAAAGCGCTGGAAGGGACTGTTGCCGAAAGTGAAGCGGCAGTAAAGAAAAAGTCCAGTCAGAGTGATCGCGATGAACACTGCACCGTACGTATAAATCGGACTGTGAGGCGGCCAGATGATGGATTCTTTGCGCCCCCACTTTGTGATTGCCATTGCCTATTTCCCTCCTGCCGATGAGGTTAACTTGGCCGCGAGTTGGTGTTTTGCTTCGCTGATTTCGTCTAGTAGCCTGTCGAAGACCTCGGGTGCGAGGGTCTGGCCGGCCGCCAGAGGCCGCAGCACGTTTACCAGGAGCAGGCGCACTCCGAGAATCTCTGCGAGTGATGGGTTGCGCGCTGATCCTCCTTGCACCTCACGGAGGATCACATCACGTATCCATTCGCCTCGTGCGAGTCCCCTCGACACTGCAAACTCAGTGACGGTCTGTCGTTCCCGTTGCGTTAATTTTGTGGTCACAGGAAAGATGCGATTTTGAGCGCGGTCGCTATCAGAAGCCGCATCTGGCTTAGCTTTCAAAATTGCCATGTTTCCTCGTTTTCACAGGGGCCCCCAGGGGCACTAGAAAAAGTTATGTTGAACTACTCCCGCTCACTAGCCAACCGTGAAATGTTCTATAAGCTACTGATAATAAACCAACTGCAACGGATGCAAGCAGCGCAATCCGCGCCTCTGATTCCCCGCCCCAGCAGTGCTTTCACGGCGGATAGCCGAGGACGGCCTTGCGGGTAGTGCCCTCATAAGCACTAAGTTACGAAGGTTTGAAGTGGCGTGGCAATTCCCAGAAACCCGTTCGCGGATAGGCTCCAAGTTACAGTTCGGTCGTTGTACGATGCGAGTCGGATACAATGCTTCGGCAACGAGGGCATTTGCCGATGAACAACAAAGCGGACGACGCTCCACGGGAACAGTCGGGCCGGAGTCGATGGGATTGCATTGCTGGCAGCGAGCAGTTTAAGGATCTGCTTAAGATCAAGAAGTTGTTCATCGTTCCGGCTTTCGTTTTCTTTCTTGTGTATTACTTCGGCTTGGCTGTCCTGGTAGGGTATGCGCCCAAACTGGCCTCGGCGCACGTGTTCGGGACCGTAACCGTGGCCTACCTGTTCGCACTTTCACAATTTGTCGTGGGGTGGGTCATTGCCGGCCTCTACCTGCTCGCTTCAGCGAGATTCGACGCACTCACCAGAGACATTATCGCGCGCGTCGTGGTTGACAGGTATGAGCCGCAAGGAGACAACTGAGTGCCGATCTCGCTCGTAGTGTTCTTGCTTTTCGTGGCAAGTACTCTTGGAATCACCTATTGGGCCGCAAAACGCTCGAGCGGCGCGAGCGCCTATTTCGCTGCAGGACGGCGAATTACCGGCTGGCAAAACGGTTTCGCGGTGGCGGGAGATTTCATGAGCGCGGCATCGTTCCTCGGGCTCATCGGCTTGATCTCGCTGCAAGGCTTCGATGGATTCCTGTATTCCGTTGGCGGTTTTGTCGCCTTCGTTACGATCCTCCTGGTAATTGCGGAACCGTTGCGCAATACCGGTAAGTACACGATGGGCGATGTTCTGGCATACCGCTTGCGGCCCCGCCCCGTGCGAGCATTGGCTGCTCTGACCACGCTGACGGTGGCGACGTTCTACATGATTGCGCAGATGGTAGGCGCCGGCGCGTTGGTCACGCTGTTGCTGGCAGATTCCGGCATCAGCTACAACGTTGCCGTCATCGGTGTTGGCGTCCTGATGATGGTCTACGTGATTTTCGGCGGAATGCTGGCCACGACATGGGTTCAGATCATCAAAGCCATGCTGTTGTCAGCGTGCACTCTCATTCTGACGCTGTTGGTGCTGAGACAATTTCATTTCCATCTAATTGAGTTCTTTGCCGCTGCCAGCCAGATCACGCACCATCAGAACGGACAACCGGTCGTCAATGATTTCCTGCAGCCCGGATTGCGTTACAAACCGCCCTATGGCCCCCTCGACTTGATTTCCCTGAGCTTGATCTTCGCTTTCGGAACCGCGGGCCTGCCCCATATTCTGGTGAAGTTCTATACCGTTCCCGACGCAAGAACCGCGCGCCACAGCGTTGTGTGGGCCATGATCGTGATTGGCAGCTTCTATGTGATGACTTCCATCCTCGGCCTCGGCGCGGCCGTTCTGGTCGGCCCAGATACCATCGTCTCTCACGGCGGAACAAACATGGCGGGGCCACGGTTAGCACAAGCCGTAGGGGGAAATGTTTTCCTGGCAGTTGTGTCCGCAGTTGCGTTCGCCACAATCCTTGCCGTTGTGGCCGGACTCATGATCAGCGCCTCGACTTCGTTTGCTCATGATTTCTGGACCAACGTAATTCATCGCGGGGTAGAACGAAAGTCTGGTGAAAGCGTACTGGTGGCGCGGATTGCGGCCCTTGCCGTCGGCGCCGTTTCAATCGTGGCCGCTATTGCGCTAGGGCCGGCGTCGAATGTCTTGATTCTTGCGACCTTCGGCATGGCGGTTGCAGCCTCGGCGAATTTTCCCGTACTTGCTCTTTCAATCTTCTGGCGCCGGTTCAATACAGCTGGAGCAGTGGCGGGCCTGACGGCTGGCTTGCTGGCTGCCGTCGGACTGATCCTGGTGGGACCAAATGTCATGGGTATCGATCCGCCCAGCGCAACAGGCGCGGCGCGACACTTGATCCAGGCGAGACCATGGTTTCCGCTTGAGAACGTGGGCATTGTTAGTGTGCCACTTGGATTTCTAGCGGCGTTCGTCGGCACCCTCTTTGGCAGGGAGCCGAGTGCGGAGGCAAAATTCAATGAGATGCTCGTGCGCGCTCAAACTGGGCTCGGCGCAGAAGGGGCTGCGTCCCCATGAAGGAGAGGAGCCTCAGACAGGCCCTGCCTTCATCTGTTGGCTGATGTACTCGGCCTGCCGTAGCGCTAAGGCCACGATGGTCAAAGTAGGATTCGCCGCCCCGGGTGTAGTCAGGACACTGCCGTCGGAAATGAATAGATTCTTGATGTCGTGAGTTTGGCCCCAAGCATTAGTGACACCGTCACGCGGGTCGGCGCTCATTCTGGCCGTGCACAAGTTGTGGGTGGCTGGAGGAGTGGGGCCGAGAATGATTCGTTTTGCGCCGATCGCTTCGTACATCCGAGACATCTGCCCCTGCGCGTGTTTGCGCATGGCCTGATCGTTGGGATGTTCGTCCACATGAATGTTCGCCACCGGCAAGCCAAAAGCATCCCTCACATTGGAGTTCAGGGTGATGCGGTTGCTAGCGCGCGGCAAGTCTTCGCCGTTGATGAACATGCCGGCGAGATTGCGGTAGTTCTCCATGACCCACGCGAAATCGCGACCCCAACCGTACGGCAGACCAACAAGAGGCAGGGTCGGCAGATCGAGCGTGACCAGTTCGATTCGGTACCCGCCTGCAAATCCACGGCGCGGGTTGTCGATCGCTTCGTCTTCGACGACGCCGGCCAATGTGGCTCCCCGCCACGAATAGATGGGCTTGTCGAAGATTCCCCACACAAAGCCGGTGATCTGGTGACAGTAGTTCCGGCCCACCTGGTCGGAAGAATTAGCCAGGCCGTGCGGAAATTTTGAAGACGCGGAGAGTAGCAGTAAGCGCGCGGTCTCAACGGCGTTGCCTGCCACGCAAACTACGCGCGCCTTTTGCCGCTGTTCTTGGCCCTGACTATCCCGGTAGATCAGGGCGTTAACGCGTCCGTCAGCGCCATGGACAATGCGTGTAGCCGTGGCTTCAATTCGCAGATCCAGGTGCCCAGTTGCTTCCGCATCGGGGATTTCAGTGTAAAGCGTGCTCCACTTCGCGCCCATTTTGCAGCCTTGTACACAAAAACCTTGCTGGATGCAGAAACCGCGTCCGTCGTAGGAGCGCGAATTGATGGCCATGTGGCCAGTGTGCACCTGCTTGTAGCCGAGCTGCTTCGCGCCCGCGTACATGACCTTGAAGTTGTTGGAAGCGGGCAGTCCCGGCATGTCATTGCGGCGCGTCACGCCCATCCGGCGCTCGGCGACGATGTAGTACTTTTCAAGTTCTTCGTAGGAGATCGGCCAGTCGATCAGCGATGTGTCCGCAATTTTGCCGTAGGTAGTGTTGGCGCGCAGTTCCCAAGGTTGAAGACGAGGCGCGGACGCCGTCCAATGAACCGTTGTGCCACCGACCGTCTTGCAGTGCCACACCGGCAACGTCGGGAAGTCGCGTGCGACGCCCCAATTGCCGCTCTGGGTGCGCGTATCGAGCCATGTCAACTGGCCAAAGGCCTCCCCGGGAACCTGAGAAAATGTATCGAGCGACTGGCGCTTTCCCGCCTCGATCAGCACGACCTTGATGCCGCGGCGAGTCAGTTCGTGCGCCAGCGTGCCGCCGCCGGCGCCGGAGCCGATCACTACAACTGCGCTATCGTCCTTGAGATCGATTTTCGCCATGTCGGTAGTTTGAATTCGCTACTCGTCATATCGGCATCGGGCCGCTGTCTTCGAGCGGCACTTCGGGAAGCCAGCGCAGATCGTTGAATCCTCGCAGCACGTAGCCTCCTTTGGAGAAAGCCTCACCTTCGTACCCAAAGCAGGTATAAGCCATCGGAGTAGCGTAGAGCACCCGCAGGGTTTTCAGACGCACGGTCTGAAAGAATTCCAACGACTCGACTTTCTTGAGAGCGGCAACACGATCCGTTTCCGTCGCCTTCACAAACTCTGGTCCGAGCCGACCGAGTCCTTCTCTGAACATCTTCCGAACATTCCCGTCTCTGGTCGCATCAGAATCCAAGGCCTGAACGACGAGCGCATAAGCCACATCATCAAGTTTGTCGTGGGGAGCAATCGTGCGTGCGACGGCCATAAGTGTGGCCGCCTCGAAACTCGTAAAAGCCGTCAAATCCACTGCCCACGCTCGCCCCGGCGCAATCAGTGCCAGCGGACTTCCTACGACGACCAGGCCCGTCAACAGACCAGTCGCTTTCAGGAACTCACGCCGGTGCATCGTCGTTTCGTTCATCGCTATTCCTCTCCCGCAATGACGCGGCAGTCTTAACGATAGTTCGGAGGATGGACCGACTGGTCCATCCCCATGCACAACTGTCCGCCCTTGGCGACGTTGACGCTGATCAATCGGGGTTCGCGCGCGCCGAATGCCGCTCTCAATGCGGGCTCCAGTTCTTCCGGCTGATCCACCTCCTGCCCGGCCATGCCGTAACCTTGGGCGATCTTCACCATGTCGATGCCGGGAATGTCCATGCCGGGAACGTTGCGGCCAACCTGAGTGAAGTCGCAAAACCCTTTCAGCGCCGAGTAGTCGGAGTTGCGCAACACGATTACGACTACAGGGGCGGTCTGTTGCACCGCGCTCCACAGCGCCTGGATCGAGTATTGGATCGAACCGTCGCCGATCGGACAGACAACTCGCCGCTCAGGATGCGCCATCTGGAGGCCGACCGCCGCCGGCAAACCAAAGCCCAGAACGCCATTGGGCACAGAGTAGAACGAACCTGGCTCATCTAGCAAAAGATAACGGTCGAGGTCGCCCTTCGACGAGGGACACTCTTCGGCGATCACCGCGTTGCGCGGCAGGACTCTGTTCAGCACACTGAACAAATAGGCCGGGGTGATGGGATGCTCAGCCTTCGGTTCAGGCGGCGGCAACGACATTTCTGTCGCGCGCTGTCTCGCACGGGTTCGGGAGCGAACGTACTCGACGGCCACAGCGACGTTGCCCACGATGCTCGTCCCAGCAAGGGCCGCAGCAGCGTCGAGTGGCGAGTTGGTGATTTGGAAAAGCTTGGTTCCCGGTTTGATGGGATGACCCGGCACGTGGGTGTAATAAAGGAAAATCCGCGCTCCCAACACGACGACCACGTCGTATGCGGCGAGCTGATCCGCGAGTGGTTGTTGGGCTGGGAGCAAGCCTCCGCGAAATAACCGGTGACTTCGTGGAAACGTCCAGCGTGGTGGAATCGGCTCCTGGTAAACATCCGCATTGAGGTGCTCGGCCAACGCCAGTACTTCACGCCATGCTCCGTCTTCTTCGATCTGAGAACCGGCGACCAGCGCGGGATTCCGACTTGAATCGAGCGCCCTCACTGCCTGGTCGAGAGCCTCGGGATCCGGCCGGACACTTTGACTGACTTGGCGAGCAGCCAGAGGCTGGCATTCGTGAGTCCAGTCGTCCATGGGAATGGAAATGAATACCGGCCCCATGGGCGGTTGTGTCGCAAGGTAGTAGCCACGCGCAATCGCGGTGGGTACGTCTTCGGCACGCAGCGGTTCGTAGGCCCATTTCACGTAGGGCCCCACCGTTTGCACAGCTCGGCTGGTGAGAAACGGCTCAGCCAGAAGATGCCGTCGATCCTGCTGGCCAGCAGTAATCACCAACGGAACGTGCAGGTACGATGCATCCTGAATCGCAGAAAGACCGTTACCCGTACTTGCAATGGAATGCAGGTTAACGAAGACGGCCTCTCCTTTAGCGAGCGAATAGCCCAGCGCCATGCCCGCGGCAACGCGCTCATGCAAGGCAAGGACATACGTGAAATCCGCGGGCATGTCCCGCAGAAAAGGCAATTCGGTGGACCCAGGGTTGCCGAAGATCACGGTCATCCCCAGGTTACGCAGAACTTCATAAGTTACTTCTCGTACCGTGCTCACGGTCAAACTCGACTCCGATTCGAGATGTGGAGAGTTATATCACTTCATCGCCTTGCGACGTCAAAGTCCGCTCCCAATGGCTGGCTTGAATTCGCTTTTCGAGAGATGGTATTGTCTCTCACTCGGCGAGCGGCGATCTGGACGCCGACGTGTCGAATTCTTATGTCGGTGAAGATCTGTATTGTGGGCTGTGGCGCGCTGGGCAGCGTGATAGGGGCACACTTGGCGCGCCTCGGCAACGTCGAGGTTTACGCCTACGACGTCGCCCGGGAACACGTGCTCGCGATCCGGGAGCGTGGATTGAGGATCAGCGGGGCGGCTGAATTTGCGGTCAACCTGCATGCGACTTCGGAGGCCAAAGAGATTCCACTCTGCGATTTTGGAATCTTTGCCACCAAGAGCCCGCACACGAGGGACGCGGTCGAACAGACGGCGCGCATTTTTGGCAGTTCAGGCGCCGTGTGTTCGGTGCAGAACGGTCTGGGCAACGAAGAGATCATTGCCGAGCGCGTGCGGTATGTAATTCGTGCCGCAACCACGCTGGCCGCACACTTGATTGGACCCGGTCACGCCGGATTCGAGTTCTACAGCGACCTATGGATTGGCCCTTTCGAGCCTTCGGGAACGCCCTTTGAGCGCGTACGAGAACTCGCGGACCTGCTAAATCGTTCGGGGCTTAACGTTATTTCGCTCCATGACGCCCGCGGAGCGCAGTGGACGAAACTCATTTTCAATTCCGCCGTCAATCCAGTGGGCGCGCTTACGCGCCTTCATCACGGCGCCGCTCACCGCTTGCCTGCAACCTCCTCCCTGTACGAAGCGGTCTTGCAGGAAGGGGAGTCGGTGGCGAAAGCGCTGGGGATCACCCTGCACGGTGACCCGCGGGAAATGATTGCGGAAGGAGCAAGAGCGCCCGGGAAAAGAAACGTGAGTATGCTGCAAGACATCCTGTCTCAGCGGCAAACCGAGGTGGATTTCATTAATGGCGCGATCGCGGATCGCGGAGAAACACTCGGCATTCCGGTGCCGTTGAATCGCGCGCTCTGGCGACTGGTGAAGGGACTGGAACACTCGTGGACCAATCCTGTGTGATGGTTGCTGTCGTGATAGTGACAGCGGATTTCTATTGGCCGATTCTTGTTCCGTCAACCTTCACCCGGAACAAGACGTAGGGCTTTTGGCGCAAGTCCTGGCCGCTGTGAAATCCGGCTCCGCGCTCGATTTGATTCGCCGTAAAGTAAAGGTACCCATCCGCCGCCAGTGAGAGTGTATCCGGCCATAGCACGCGCGGATCATGGACGAGCGTCTCGATTGGCCCCGTGGGGGTCCATCGACGAATGGCGTCGTGTTCGTAGTCGCTGAGGTAGACCCGGCCCTGCGCGTCGGACTCGAGCCCATCGCCCCCTCCGCCTTTCTCGCCAAGATCTCTCACGGTCGCCGCAACCTCGGCCTCCGACTTGCTCCGATCGGCGAGCGCGTCGACGCTCACGCTGTACAAATGCCTGCTGGTCAGGGGACGGTAATAGAGCGTCTTGCCATCCGGGCTGATTGCGACGCCATCGGCGCCGACGGCAAACCGCACCGGCGGCCGCCCTGGAAGCCGCAGCTGCAGGATTTCACCTTCAACGACCGGAACAAAAACCGGATCAGGCTTTGTCGAAGGATGGTCGTTCAGCCGGCGCCAGCTCTTTCCGGAAGCCAGATCGACAACAATGATGGCGTTCGCCCCGGTCGAAGCGGAATCTGTTATGAATGCCATCCCCTCGGTGCCGCGATGCAAATCGAAGCGGACGTCATTCAAATACGTCGTCGGCAGCGCAACATCGGCGGGGAAAATAATTTTCTTGACGACCTGGTTGGTGTTGAGGTCAACGGCGATCAACTTGGGACCACCTGGTTTGACCGGGGCGAATGCGATGCTACTCGTGTCGAGAATCCACAAGAGATTTCCGGTCGGGTCAACGACGACACTCTGCACAGAAACCAGTTTGTTGGACGGATCGTCGCCATCCGTGTAGCGATTGACGTCTGCGTTTGGGTAGGGCAAAGGATGGCCGTCTTTGACCTCGGCCACGGTGTATTCGACGTTGTCGCCCCATCTGGGGAAGTTCACAAAGATGCGGCCATTGTTGGCCACCGTGACACCAGTCGGCATCGGACCGTTGAAGGTCGCGACCGCCTCCAGTTGGCCGATGACACGATCCTTCGCGAGATCCTGCGACCCGCTCGTCCCCGAAAGGGAACAGACCAGAAACAGAGTCGTAAGGTTCTTCACGGTTTGCGGTTTCATGGAAAGAAGACTAGCAAGAACAGACGTCAATGTGGAGTGGAATCGTTCGCGCGTTTGCTATGATGCGACCGCATGGATTCCTCGAGGCGCTACGAAAATACGCTAGTCGCAATTTTGTTCTTTACCTGGGGCACGGTCTTCCTCGACCGCATGTCACAACTCTATCTTGCCCCGTACTTCGCTCCTGAATTTCACCTCAGCCGCGAGGAGATCGGAACCTTGGCTTCGGTTCTGGCGATCGCGTGGGCCGCCTCGACGTTTTTCTTTGGCGCGTTGTCGGACCGCGTAGGGCGCAGGCCGGTGTTGATCCCCGCAGTATTTGCCTTCTCGGCGCTGTCGTGGGTCTCGGGCTTGGCGCACAGCTTCCACCAATTGCTGTTGATTCGCGCCCTAATGGGCATTGCGGAAGGACCGACCGGGTCGATCATGACGGCCCTGATTGAGGAGTCCTCGTCGGTCAAACGGCGGGGCCGTAACATAGGGTTGGTGGTGAGTGCGGCGGCGCTGGTCGGTCTGGCGGCGGCGCCGGTATTGACGACACAGGTGGCCAGCCGTTGGGGTTGGCGGTCGGCCTTTTTTGTTGCTGGCATTCCGGGATTGCTGGCGGGCTTCTTGATTTGGAAGTTCGTGAAAGAGCCTTCCGCAAACAGCGGGACGACCCACCGGAAGCCCCTCTTGCGCGAATATTTTTCCATTCTGCGTTACAGCAACATCTGGCTGTGCTGTCTGGGCGCAACCGGTTTCATGTCTTGGTTGTTTGCATTGAGCGTATTCGCGCCGCTCTATATCACGGAAGTGGCGCATGAACCGGGGACAACGGCTGGATTCCTGCTAGGCGCAAGCGGATTGGGCAGCTTCTTTCTCGGCTTTCTTCTTCCTTCGCTCTCTGACCGAATGGGGCGCAGGCCGGTCTTATTGCTAATGGCGGCTTTCTCCGCGGTTGTGCCCCTCGCGTTTCTCGTTCCGCTGCTGTATGTGTATCCTCTGCTGTTTGCGGCCATTGTTTTCGCGACCAATACTGGTCAGGGCATCGCAAGCCTCATCATGGTGCTGGTTCCCACGGAGAGCGTCCCGCCGCAGTTCCGGGCTACATCGATCGGCCTTACAACTCTCGTCGGTGAAATCATGGGGGCGAGCGGCGCACCGCTTCTGGCGGGGGCGCTGGCAGAAAAACGCGGCCTCGGTTTGACCATGTGGTTGGCGGCGGGCGGAAGCGCGGTGCTGTTTCTCGCGGCACTCTTTCTTCAGGAACCTACGCGCGCCGACAGCCCGGATCCGGTTATTCCACCAGCGCCTGGATAGGCTGCTCCGCAATCGAGCGGCATGCGTGCCCGAAACTACGCAATGTTCCGGCTTGCCGGAGGCCGCAGCGCCCGTCGTGCGCAATCTAGAAACGAAAATGTCGCTGTGGATTGCTCATTTTTCCGCCACGCCATGTAGACCTCGATCTTCGCCTCGGGTTCATTCAGTCGGATGGACACAAGCTCGATACCGGAAACCGAACGATTGACGATTGCGCCCACCCCCATGAAGATCCCTTTGCCCGACGCGACCATGATGGCCCCAGCTTCTTCATGGGCCTCGGCGTGGGTTAGCGTCAGGTGGGGCGTCATGCCATGCCTGCTGTACAAACCCAGCACTTTGTCGTAAAGACCGCTGGAAAAACTGCGGTTGAAGATGATCAAGGGTTCGTCTGCTATTTCTTTCAATCGCAGAAATCTGCGTTTCGCCAGATGGTGTGTTCGGGGCAGCACCACGACAAATTCCTCTTCGAAGAGCAACTCGCAGTCCAGATTGACTTGATCGAGCGGCGGCCGCAGGAAGCCAATATCAATTTCTCCCTTGCGCAGCGCCTCATTCTGAAAGCTGGAGAACACATCACGACACTCGATGTCAATGGCCGGCAGCCATTTGCGATGCGCGAATACCACTTTGCTGACCACGCCTCCCAAACCGGAAGCGATGCCGATTCTGACGATCCCGCATTCTCCCTTCTGGGCGTGGCGAGCCGCCTCCATCGCATGTCCGGCTTGTACGACGAGTTTTCTTGCTTCATCGAGAAAGATCTGCCCTGCCTTGGTCAGGGCGACGCTCCGCTTATTCCGCAGAAAAAGGGTAACGCCAAGGTCCTCCTCCAGCTGGCGGATCTGACGGCTCAGAGGCGGCTGCGCGATGTGCAGTTGTCGCGCCGCCTTACTGAAGTTGAGGTATTCCGCGACCGCAATGAAGTATCGAACGTGACGTAGTTCCACGGGGCAGTATTCTATACCCATTGAGTATTACTCTCGAAAGTTCTTTCCACGCTGACAGAATATTCAAGCAAGCTGCGACCGCGCCGGGAGGGCCTGCCCGTTTCCGAACTCCATTCCGGAATCAAGGGGTCACTTCTCAGGTCTCTTCGATACGATCACACGGGACCCGCTGGCCATCTTCTGCGCGTCCAGCTCGCGCAGTTTGAACCGCTGCAACTTGCCGGTCGTAGTCTTCGGAAGTTCGGAGACGAATTCGATCCACCGCGGGCTCTTGTACGCTCCGATCCTCTGCACTACCCAGTCCTGCAGCTCGTGGACGAGTTCGTCGCCCGGATGGAAGCAGGGATTTATTACCACGTAGGCGACCGGCCTCGTGAGCTTGCTTTCATTGTCGCGAGCGATGACCGCTGCCTCCCGTATGGCCGGGTGTGCGATCAACGCACTCTCAACCTCGGCCGGACTGAGCCAGCGGCCATTGACTTTGAACATGTCATCAGTGCGGCCGGCATACCAGAAGTAGCTGTCTTCATCCTGATAGTACTTGTCTCCCGTTCGGAACCAGTGACCTTCAAATGTATCTTTGCTTTTCTCATGCTGGTTCCAGTAGGCGGCACAGGTGGAGTCTCCCCTGATCAGCAGCGTGCCAATTTCCCCGGGAGCAACCACGCAACCATCGGAGTCGACAATTTTTGCCTCGTAACCGGGGATGATCTTCCCGCTTGACCCAGGCCGCACTTCTCCCGGCCGATTGGAGATCACCATCTGCAAAGTTTCTGTGGAACCGAGGGCATCTAAGATCTCAACGCCGAAGCGCCGTTTGAAACGCTCGAATAACGCCGCAGGCAGGGATTCGCCAGCCGAGATCGCGTGGCGCACGCTGGAAAGGTCAAACTCCCCTCCGCCATCCCTTTCATGCGCCAGCAAGGTCGCATAGTTCGAGGGTACTGAAAAAAAAAGACTCGGCTTATAGCGTTCGAGGTCAGCGAAGATCCCGGCTGGAGTCGGACGGGCGGGCGAGAGAATTGTCGTAGCCCCGCAGGCCAAGGGAAAATAGCCGGCGTTGCCCAGCCCGTAGGCGAAAAACAGTCGAGCCACGCTGTAGCAGCGGTCCTGCTCGTTCATTTGTAGAATGCCCTTGGCGTATAGCTCCGAGCACACCACCATGTCGTGATGAAGATGTATGCACCCTTTGGAAGCTCCCGTACTTCCGGAGGAATAAAGCCAGAAGGCCACATCATCTCGGCTGGTGGGCTCGGGCTCCAGTTCCGGGGACGCCGCGGCCAACAGTTCGGCCAGGCAGAGATGGCCTTGGCTCGATTCGCCAACAACCACGATCTCCCGGAGGTGTCTCAGTTGTCCGCGTGGTATCAGTTGCACCACGGGCAACAAGGCTTCGCTCACCAACAGGACGCGCGCGCGCGTGTCGTTAAGAAGATACTCGTACTCGTGCGGCTTCAGAAAAGTGTTGGTGGGCACGGCGACGGCGCCGATCTTGATAGTGCCGAAGAACGATGACAGGAACTCAGGACTGTCCGGCAGCAAGAGAACGACCCGCTCTTCCTGCCGCACACCGAGTTGACGAAGCGCATTACCCGTCCGATTGGTGTGCTCGAGCAGTTGTCGATAACTGACCCGATCGTCGCCGCTCTCAATCGCAATCTTGCCTCCCCGGCCTTCGAGGACGTTGCGATCTACGAAATAGGAGGCGACATTGAATGTTTCTGGCAAGCTGATCAAGGGTCGCGCCACCTCACTCCCCCGTGGAGTTTTCAAGCAAGTGCCCGGCCTCCGGAATCGGTTGCGGAGTATAGCACGAACATACAAAACGCACTTGCTTCGAATGAGCGCTGGAGCAGAAGAGTCCGCTACAGCTCGAAAGAATCTCAACGGCACTTTTTTTCCTTTGGTGCGGGGCCCGTACGCAAATCGACGATAAGGTACTGCGCTTGTTTTGTTTGTGGAGTTCATCCTTGCGGCATTCAGTTTGCCCCCGCAGACGACGTGTTTTCTGGTTATACCCAACTGGTATGACTATCCGACCAAACATGTATTGGACAGTTTCCCGGTTTCAAACGATGCTCTCGGAAAAATAAACGTTGCTCGCGAGGCCATAGATTGTTCCGTTGGCCTTTTGCTTTGACGGGTGTCGAGCACTGCGGGGACTTCCCGGGTGAGTTGGTGGCCTTCCTGCGGCTGACACGGAAGAGGCTGTTGAACTTGGCGTTCAAGGAAGCGGGGAAAGTTATGAGACTACGTTCCATGTTGAACGTTTGGTTGGTGGCCCTAACGGCCATCTGTCTGGCTCCTCACATGTTCGGACAGGCGACCCTCAGCTTTGCACAACTGAACGGGACCGTCCAGGACGCAAACGGCCGGGTTGTGGTTGGTGCGGCTGTGACCTTGCGCGATTTGAGTACAAACCAGGCATACAACGCCGTCAGCAACACTTCTGGCTATTACGTCGCGCCCAATCTCCCGCCTGGGCAGTATGAGCTTACGGTGCAATACTCCGGTTTCGGCAAATACGTGCAAACAGGGATGACTCTAACCGTGGGGCAGACCGCAACCGTTGACGTCAGCTTGAAAGTAGCAGCCGCCGGCGAGGTGGTAACGGTTAGCACGGAGGCTCCCGCCGTCGAACCCAGCCGTACCGAGATCAGCCAGGTAATCGACACGCATGAGATCCAATCCTTGCCTACTTCAACGCGCCAGTTCGTGGATTTTGCTCTGTTGACGCCAGGAGTCGCGACCGGAAGAACCAGCCTCCAATCTACCTTCACCGAACCGGATGTCACGCGAATCTCCTTCGGCGGGATGCGCGATCTGAGCAACGCGGTGACCGTCGACGGCGCCGACTACATCGATGAAGGCACCGGCTCGCAGCGGGCTACGCCTTCTCAAGAAGCGGTCAGCGAATTCCGCGTCGTGAACAACAGCTTCGGCACCGAATACGGCCGGGCGCTCGGCGGGATCGTCAACGTGGTTACCAAGACCGGCACGAACGATTTGCACGGGTCGCTATACGGATACGCCAACAACGAGGCGGCTGACTCGAAAGGACTCCTGACACAAGCGGCCTACGACCAGTATCGCCGAAACCAGTTTGGAGGCACTCTAGGCGGTCCGATTCGCAAGGACAGGACTTTTCTCTTCACGAACTACGAGGGCCAGAGACTCGGCGAATCACCCACCTATCCAGCCACTCTTGTCGGCAATCTAAGCACAATCAACGCCGCAAAGACCACTCTTGGGCTTGCGCCTGAAAACCTCAACACTCTGAAGACGCTCAACAACGATAACGGTTTTATCCGTTTGGACCATCAATTCAGCGCCAACAACCGCCTTGCCATTCACTACGGAATCGTGGATGCGCGCGATCTGAATGTACTGGTGGGTGACACTCTCGATGGCGGCGGAATCGGCGCGCCCAGCGACGGACACAACGCATTCCTGCGCGACCAGTCCTTGGTGGGATCGATCAACTCGGTTTTGAAACCTGATTTGGTAAATACGTTCCTCGTACAGTACGCGAGGCGCCAGTACAATTTCCCGGCAGTCACGGGACAGCCTAATCTGGATGTGCCGAACACGCTTTCCTTCGGACACAACTTCGGTACGTTTGACGCCCTCGACGAAAGCCGGCAACAAATTTCCGACAGCGTGGCTTGGATCAAAGGCAACCACTACTGGAAATTTGGTGTGGACACGAATTTCATCCAAAATTTCGTGATTTGGCCCGGCTTCACGCCGATGCGGATCGTTCTGCCGAACATCAACTGCATGGTGGACTTTGCCAACTTTGAAAACCCCGCGCCCACCCTCGCCAACCAAATTCCGTCGGTTCCGGCGGACGGACCGTGCCCCACTGCGGCAATTGCGCCCCCCGACTTTGGGTTTCCGCCAGCTGGTACAGTCGGCGCTAATCCGAACGATCCTCTCAATGGCGTACCCATCGTGTTTTGGGGCGCTCCAGTGGGAACGGGCCCGATCACGCAGGGAAGCCTCCCACCGGCTATCCCCACCACCTTTCAGAACGCCTACGTTGACTCCCAGGATTACGATGTCCGCCTGCATCACAACTACTTTGGACTTTTCCTCCAAGATCAGTGGCGCATCAATCCCAAGTTCACCTTCAATTACGGCTTGCGGTGGGATGTTGAGACCGGTTTGTCGCAGATCGTGAACCCCGATCACCGCAGCTTCCAGCCCCGGATCGGTTTTGCCTATTCGCCTACCAAGCACACTGTCATTCGAACCGGCTACGGCATTTTCGACGACCATTACAACATGACGTTCTTTTTCGTAACATACCCGCAGCGTGAGGTAGTAATTCCCAATGCGCCGCAGCCCTGGGTGAGGCAAGGAAACTCAACTGCCACATGGGTGCTGAACCAGTTGAGTTTCGATGCGCCGAACCCCGGCAACATCGTGAATGGTGTCCCGACGCCTCTTCCATATCCGGACGGATCGACCGTGCCCACGCCGGCGCAGGCAGCCGCTACTATGGTCCTGACCGGGCAGGCTCCGCCCAACTTCAGCACCGGCCCCGGTCCCGGCCAAAGTGCGACGCTCCCGGCGGGATCGTTTGTCACCAACAGCGGCGGCGGATTCGACCGCAATACGCGAACCGCATACTCGGAGCAGGCCAGCGTGCAGCTTGATCAGGAGATCGGCAAGGGGCTGGTTGTGAGCGTGGGGTACCTCTTCTTGCGGGCGCACAAGCAGGTCCGTCCGGAAAACCTGAACGTTTGCCCTTCCGCGGGACTAGCCAATTCCGCCACGTTTTGTGCGCCCGCCGAGGATATTCCGGGCCCGCCCATCACGCCCACTGGTCCTTTCCCCAACAACAAAATGCTCGACGGGAAGGACGCATTTAGCGGTGTTCTTTACAACAACGCCGGCTTGATGTACTACCTGGACGGATCCGGAAACGCCGCCTACAACGGCGCTACGCTTTCGGTCACAGATAAGCTGGGCCAGTATCTGCGCTTCAGCGCGAACTATACGTTTTCACACACCACGGATGACGGAACCTTCACCACCTTCGTGAGTACTCCGGAGGATTTGTACAACCGGGCGCTGGAGCGGGCCGATTCGGTGCAGGACGTTCGCCATCGCTTTGTGGCCAACTTTACCGCCGATACGCCAAGGCACAGCTCCGCTCTCTTGCGGAACCTGGAGTTCAGCAGCATCATTACGCTGCAATCGCCCCGGCCTTTCTCCATGTTCATCGGAAACGATGTCAATGGCGACACCAACCCAGTGACTGATCGCGTAGGATGGTCACCGCGGAATGCGTACCGGGGTGACGATCTTTACTCCTTCGACCTGCGTCTGTCGCGCTCTTTTTACTTTCACGAACACATGGGACTGAACCTCGCCATAGACGGGTTCAACGTGTTCAACCGGCAAAACATAAACGAGGTGACTTCGGTCTACGGCGGGGGCACGCCGGACTTCTGCGGCGGTACCAATCCCTATAACGGACCGGTGCCCCAACATTACAACGATGCCCCTTCACTCGCCATCCAGCGGGGTCAAGTAACCTGTTTGCCGCAAACCGCAATTATCAACGGTAACCCTGTCTCGATGGCGATTGCTCCGGCGCCGAACCCGCTTTTCGGGACACCGAGGACCATGTTCAATCCGCGGCAGCTTCAGGTATCGGCGAAGTTTACGTTCTAGAGCGCCCTCTTCGAGCGACCGTTTCGTCCGATGCAACGAGACGAGCAGCCCGGGTTGATCCCCGCCCAGATCGGGCGAGGCAAATGAATAGTTGCGCCGCGACTGCATCCGTGCTTCTCGCGCACCCGCTAAAGCCGCGATTTCATTTAAACTCCTAGAAGAGACGATGCCAGGCTCATCCAAGCATGCGGGCCCCAGCGCGGCGAGTGACCAGCCGGCGGTCGCAGAACTGTCATTCTCGGAGCGGGCGCGCACTCTGGTGTTCTCGGGGCGCATCGGCAGCCTTTCCACTCTTTCGCGCAAGCAGCCGGGGTTTCCTTTCGGATCAGTGATGCCGTACGCGCTGGACCAGTACGGACATCCCATCTTCCTCATCAGCACCATGGCCATGCATACGCAGAACCTGCAGGCGGATTCGCGCGCCAGCCTCCTGGTGACGCAGCCCGACTCTAGTGGCGACCCGCTGGGAGCCTCCAGGGTCACTTTGGTGGGCAATGCCGTGGTCCTGCCGGAGTCCGATGTGGCGGAGGCCCGTAGGCTCTATCTGGACCGGTACGCCAATAGCAAATATTGGGTGGACTTCGAAGATTTCTCGTTCTACCGCATGAATGTTGTCGATGTCTATTACGTGGGTGGCTTCGGGGTGATGGGCTGGGTGCCTGCTCCGGAGTACGACCGGGCACAACCCGACCCGCTAGCCGACGTGGCCGGCGAGATCCTGCAACACATGAATATCGACCACAAGGACGCGCTGATCCTGCTTACCCGGGTGTTTGCTGGCATTGAGTCTCAGGAGGCGGCCATGACTGCGGTGGACCGTCTCGGTTTTCATGTGCGCTTGAAAACCCAGGACGGTGTGAAGGGCACTCGCATTGCATTCTTGCGGGAAGTGAGCAATCCGTTGGAAGCGAGAAAACTTCTGGTCGAGATGGTGCGGCAAGCGCGCCAACGGCTCTAACGTCCTGTGAAGCGGTTTCGGTTTTCTATCGAAATGAAATGCCCGGCATTTATCGAGAATGCCGGGCATTTTTGTCACTTCAAGAGTGGTTGCTTAGACAGCCTGGACGTTCTCCGCCTGCCAGCCCTTGGGGCCCTTGGTCACGTCGAACTGCACGGTTTGGCCTTCTTGCAGGCTGCGGAAGCCGCCAGCCTGAATCGCGGAGAAATGCACGAAAACGTCTTCGCCATTTTGACGGCTGATAAAGCCGTAGCCCTTGGCGTCGTTAAACCACTTCACTGTTCCTTGTTCTGCCATTGATAGTCCTATTCTTATTTCTTGAATTGTGCTGAGAAGATTCGCTGCTAGTGAGGGGGTGACGCTGGTTGGCGATACCGACCTTCAATTGCGTGGAGATCAAACTTAGCTGAACTTAATCATACACCATGGAAGCCGAAATTGCTGTAAATATTTAAGGGATCCCGTATTTGCATTTATGTAGGGTTCGGACGATTCGCGCAACGGAGTTCATCTTTTTCTCCCGTGCGACTGCGCCGCTATGGGAGAGGTTGACGGCCTGGATTACTATATTCGTTACCATTTGTCAGTGTTCGTTCAACTTATCAATATTCGTTCGACTTAGAGGACATCTCGAATCATGGCTCGAAAACCGCACGGCGCGAAGGCTGCCGACCGCCGCTCTTTCCTCAAGACCACGCTCATCGGCAGTTCGGCCGCGGCTTTTGCCCCGCTCTATCCGGCGCTGGGCGCCGCACGGGAGTTGGACAAACCTTCCTCTCCCGCTTCCGCTCTGGGCGTTAAACCCTTCGAACTCGACGAAATCACCATCCCCGATCTGCAGGCCGGAATGAAGTCCGGCAGGTTCACGGCTCGATCCCTGGTTGAAAAATACTCTGCCCGCATCGAGGAAATTGATAAACAAGGGCCCAGCGTGAACAGTGTCATCGAGCTGAACCCCGACGCGCTCTCCATCGCTGACACACTCGACCAGGAACGTAAGGCAAAAGGCCCGCGTGGCCCCCTGCACGGCGTTCCCGTGTTGATCAAGGACAACATTGATACCGCCGACCGGATGATGACAACAGCGGGTTCGCTGGCTCTGGTCGGGTCCAAGCCGGCGAAGGACTCTTTTGTCGCTCAGCAACTGCGCAGTTCCGGCGCGGTCATCTTGGGCAAGACGAATCTGAGCGAGTGGGCCAATATCCGCTCCAGCCACTCCACCAGCGGATGGAGCGGCCGCGGCGGGCTGACGAAAAACCCTTACGCGCTTGACCGCAATCCGTGTGGATCGAGCTCCGGCACCGGCGCGGGCATTTCCGCCAACCTGTGTGCACTCGGGATTGGCACGGAAACCGATGGTTCCATCGTCTGTCCGTCCTCCTCCAACGGACTTGCGGGCATCAAGCCAACAGTCGGATTGGTCAGCCGCGGCGGCATCATTCCTATCTCGCACAGCCAGGATGGCGCGGGCCCGATGTGCCGCACGGTTCGCGATGCCGCGATTTTGCTGGGCGCACTCACTGGCCTCGATCCGCAAGATTCCGCCACCGCTGCAAGTCAAGGGAGGTCTTCGACGGACTACGCTCAGTTCTGCGCTCCCAATGGGCTCAAAGGAGCACGCGTCGGCGTGGCAAGAAAATACTTCGGCTTCAGTGATGCCGTCGATGCGCTCATGGAGCAATCCCTCGACGTCATGCAGAAACAGGGAGCCACGCTTATCGACCCGGCCGACATTGAAACTCTGGGTAAGTTCGACGAGACCGAAATATTGGTCTTCATGTACGAGCTTAAGGCCGACCTTAATGCCTATCTTGCACGACTCGGGCCCAACACTCCGGTTCGTACATTGAAGGATATTATCGACTTCAATGACCGCAATCGCCATGACGAGATGCCTTATTTCGGCCAGGACTTATTTCTGAAAGCCGAAGCCAAAGGCCCGCTGACGGAGAAGGCGTATCTCGACGCTCTCGATAAGAACCACCTACTCGCCCGCACCGAGGGCATTGACGCCACCATGGGTAAGCATCAACTCGACGCCATCGTCGCACCCACTGGCGGTCCGGCCTGGCTCACCGACCTCGTCAATGGCGATCACGTGGCCGGGGGAAGCTCGAATGCCGCGGCGGTCGCCGGTTATCCCAATATCAATGTAACCGCTGGGTTTATCTCCGGTCTGCCGGTTGGAATTTCTTTCTTTGGGCGCGCCTGGAGCGAACCAACACTCATCCGTCTGGCGTTTGCTTTCGAACAAGCTACGTTGGCCCGTCAGACCCCGCGCTTTTTGTCCACGATCAGCGGCGGGTAAATGCAACTCCAGGCTGTGTCCCGATCTATTCGGTAGTCCCAAATCGGCGCCGATGGATTCTTATCTGACTTGAAGTCACTAAGAAGATACTCACGATTTGACCGTCCCGTGTTAGCCTTACTTACAAGGGGGTATTAATGATGATGAATAAAGTCGTTTCTTCCCTGCGAAAAGAATATGCCCGTCTCGAAAGAGAGATGGGACAAGTAGGGAAAGCGCTGGATGCCCTCGGCCACACCGGTGGGAAGAAGCTCAAGTTGACTGGCCGTACCTTGAGCAAGGACGCCCGCAGGAGAATTGCCGAGGCGCAAAAACTACGCTGGGCGAAAGTCCGAAAGGCTGCCGCTAAGCTAGTAAAGACGTAAGTAGAGTAATGCTTTCGCAAGCACCGCAGCCGGCCTCGTTCGTAACTCGGACAAGATTTGCGGGCGAGGCCCAAGCTACGGAAACTAATCCTTTAGGACTGGCAGGGCGACATCGGTTTATTAGAACCTAACTAACTCCACCGGAACCACTTCAGCGCCAGCACGAACGAAACTCCACCCCACAGCGGCATGTCGAACTGCTTCCGTTGGGCCCCAGCAGTCCGAAGCACTCGCCAGTCCGAATCTCAAGGAACGAATACAGACTCTCTGGCAAGCTAGGACGCCTCAGCCAGGACACACAGCCAAAAGCACGGCCAGCGTGCGGCTCGCCAATACCACAGCGTCTGTTCTTAACATAACGTTCCCTTCCCGGCGAATGCCGTTTTGCTACAATACCGCATCGCCGGTTCGCTTCCGGGCATCTTTACTCCCATGCGCACACCCCAGCGCGGCTTCACTTGACGGCGTTCCCACTAAGACGCCCGTGTGTCGTTTCCAAACAACATCACATGCCTGTTCTCAGCTTTCAGTTGAGAACCTGAAAGGAAGCCGCCTATGCTGCGCAAGATTTGCGTATTGTGGTCCCTCTTGTTTGTTTTCGCGCCGTCCGCGCTCGCCCAGGACTCCCGTGACTTCACGTTTCACTACGCCTTCACGGTAAAGAATCTTCCCGCCGGTAAAAAAGTTCGCATCTGGATTCCCGTGGCCCAGTCTGATGCATTCCAAGACGTGAAAATCATCTCAGCTCAAGGCGATTTGGCGTTAAGAAAGACCAGGGAATTGAAGTACGCCAACCAAATTTATTATGCCGAAGCCAGTTCCGCGCAGTCCGAACTACACTTCGACGTGGAATACGATGTGATTCGCCACGAGCGCGTGGCGCTCGGACAAACCACGCCCCACGCGGTTGCCGCTTCGCTCTCATCGGCAGAAAAACGGCAAGATTTGCAACCTGACGTCCTCGTGCCCGTCACCGGGTTGCCCGCCGATCTGGCCGCAAAGGTCACGCAGGGCAAGATGCAACCACTCGACAAAGCCCGCGCCATCTATGACTACGTCTTCACCACCGTGCGTTACGACAAGACGGGAACTGGCTGGGGCCACGGCGACGTTCTGTACGCCTGCGACGCAAAGAAAGGCAACTGCACCGACTTCCATTCCCTGTTCATTGCGATGGCTCGGTCCCAAAGCATTCCGGCACGCTTCGAAATCGGGTTTCCATTGCCAACCGACAAGCACTCCGCGGAAATCGCCGGCTATCACTGCTGGTCCGATTTCTATGTCGAAGGCAGGGGATGGATTCCGGTGGATATCTCCGAAGCCTGGAAGCACCCGGAAAAACGCGATTACTTCTTTGGCTCGCACGACGTGAACCGCATGCAGTTCAGCTTGGGCCGCGACCTGCACCTCAACCCTCCGCAGGACGGCAAGCCCCTGAACTATTTTGTGTACCCTTACGTGGAGGTCGACGGACAGGAATACTCGAACGTGTCGTTGGCGTTCTCTTTCGCCGATGCCGGGTCGGCAGTCGCTGCGCGGTAGGTTTTGCTGTTTAAGAGAAGAAAATCGTCGAGACTTCTCTTGGACTTTGCGGCCGTTTTCAACGGAGCCTGTCTCCCCGCGCTTAACGGGTCCCCGCCATCTGCCCTGGCCCACCTCCAGGCTGGGGCAAATCCGGTGGTGGCATCGGCGGGAGTGGCGCACCTCCGTTGGCCGGTCTGGGCACATCTTGTGAGTCCTCGCCCGGCCGGCGCAGGCTCGGCGCATTCGTGGGACGCGCTTCCGGTTCTTTTTCCTTCTTCGCCTCTTTGTCTGTGTCCGGATGCAACACGACTTCTTTCTGCGTGCGCACGATCTTTTGGCCGTCGATCTTCATCGTTTCTACGCGGACCACCTCGTCTCCTACGAAGCGCACGAAATCGACGTCCGCCGGAGCTTCGCCGTAAATCCATTCTTCGTATTCCGTTTCTCCGTCTCGCTCCCGCACCTTCTTCGGAGGCCTGCCCTTGGCATGAATCACCATCTCCTGATTCATCCCTACCAGCACGTGATGCGCGACAATCGCGTCCTTTACTTTCGGAAGCATGGTATCCAGATAAGCCTGCTCTTTGTTCTTGGCATTGAAGTCGAGCACTGGGTACAGCAAATCGCGCAACTGCCGGGCCGTCATCTCGGGAACATACTTGTCGAAATAAAGGTCGACATAGGAGCCGTGGGGATTGGATTGCGGCTCGTTCGGCGTAGTCTGCAGCGGCCCGTTGGCGCCAGAAATCTCGACCCGCTGATACCACTTCTTCCGGTGTACAGGTCCACCGTTAAGCTCGAAATGAATGTGGTCATCCTTGATCTGCACATAGGAGATGTGCGCCGGATCGCCCGGCTTCACCGCGGGACCCCAAAGCGACAGCATCTGTTGCAGTTCCTCGCCGTTGGGCGTGATCACGCCCTGCTTCAGCTGAAGCCCCTTCATGCCCATCGGAAAAGCCGTTCGCGCATATACGACTTGCGTCTCAAAATCGCGGATGATTTCATAGCGGCTCTGCTTGGAGATGCGCGCTGCGTTCGAAGGAATGGGAACCGCGTCCGGTTCCGTCGCGTGCTCGCTCGACTGTGTAGATGACGAGGCTGACGGTGAAGCTTCCGTTTGCTTCGGATCCTTCACCTGGCCGCAAACGAGGATCGCAGCGAATATGAGAAGGAAAACGGGAAGGGCGGAACTCGGGAAACGCAACATGCGACACCCCACAGCGCGCACCTAATTATATTGCGACGGAGCGGAATATGCTATGAAACGAAAGACGGGAGGGTGTTACCGAATCAAGAACTCACGGTCGACTTTCACGCGGTTTACGGGCCGCGCCTCTTGTGTTGCTGACACTTTTGCATAATCGCCGAGCGCAGACGCGTGCGCAGATCTTCGGGCAATTCGTAGAGCTGGGAGTCGCGATAGATCTCGATGGTTTTCTTGGTGGTGTCACAAACCACGTAGCAGTTATGGCACCAGGAAAGATGGTTCTCCAACTCGACTTTCGTATGCTCGTCGAGGACGCCGTCCAAATAACCGGTCAGCTCGGTCAAAAACTCAGAACATTTCACTGGTCGCCATCTCCACTCTCACGTTTCTGGAAGAAACGTCCCAACCGTTCGCGAAGCTGCAGGCGCGCCCGCAGCAGCCGCGATTTCACCGCCGGCACACTCAATTCCAGTGCCGCTGCGGTCTCCTCGGTGGAAAGTCCTTCCACGTCCCTCAGTACAAACACGGTCCGAAAGCCGGGGGGAAGGCCTTGGATCGTCTTGCTCAGAATCTCCCGCAACTCCGCCTGGTTGTACTGCTGTTCGGGGTTCGGGCTCCAATCCGCAATCTCGCGGGGAAGAGAATCGTCTTCAGTCTTGATCTCCTCGTCCAGCGAAACGGTCCGCTCGGGCTTCCGGCGGCGCAACTTCATCAACGCTTCGTTGACGGCGATGCGCACCAGCCAGGTGTAAAACTTCGACTGCTCCTGGAACTTTGCCAGGTTGCTGTACGCCTTCAGGAACGCTTCCTGCACCACATCTTCCGCATCCTCGCGGTTCTGTGTGATGTGTTGGGCGATCCGAAAAATGTTGCGGTCGTAGCGGCGAACCAACTCCTCAAAAGCCGAGTCATCGCCCCGCTTGGCTGCCTGCACCAGAATCAGTTCATCACTGACAGGCCCTTCTAGTTTGTTTTGGATGGTTTCCATTCTCTTGGGATGCAGTATTTTGCGGGCAACCAACCGCGCGACTGAAAGGTAAGCTGTTATTCTACTTGGTAACCCGCGTGTTTGCCCAATCGCTTTCAGGTTTTGCTCGGGGTGCGATTTGCGATAGAGTCGAGAAGAATGGAGTTGCGCAGTCGAACACGTCCTGACGTACTCTGGGGCGCTCCCACAAGTGCCGTATAATCAGCGCTTAAGCCCGGACAGGGCGGATGGGTGATTCGAGGGATCAACGGTTCTTTAGGCATGACGGAACAGAACTCGAAACGGAACGAGGCTCAGCTACTCGATATGCAGCTGATTGAGATTCAGCAAATCGTGGAGCGCGCCGTGGCGCAGGCCCTTGAGGGGCAGATCCCACAATTGCGCGCGCAGATTGTGCAGAATGTGCTGGAATCGCTGCCGGCTCGGGTCGATGAAGCTGCTGCCTCGCCGCCGCAGAGCTCAAGCGCTCTGGTTCAAGGGATTTCCGATATCCATGCGGGCTCGACGCAGAAAGAAATTTTGCGGGCTTTGTTGGGCGCTGGCAGCGCGCACTGCTCGCGCATCGCACTATTTGTCGTGAAGGCCGGGGCCGCGTCGGGATGGCAAGCCCGCGGTTTCGCCGATGATGAAACCGTCAAGGATTTTTCTCTTGATCTCAGCGCCGGGCCGGTGGCACACGCGTATCAGAATCGAGTGGTTACGCCAGGAAGCATAGCGGAGATGGGCGGGCGATTCGTAGAGCAGTTCGGCAGTTCGTCTAACGAGCAAGCGCTGGTGTTGCCCCTGGCCCTCAAGGACAAAGTGGCAGCGCTGGTTTACGCCGATGGCGGGGATAGTGGCAAGTTGGATTCCGACGCCTTGGAACTGCTGGTGATCGCAACTAGTGCGTGGCTGGAGGTAGTTTCTCTGCGCAAGCACGCGGCGCCGAGGGAAACCGGCGAGGCGAGCATCGTGGAGCGTTCCGCTCCACCCGTGCAAACGGTTTCTTCGGTTTCCGATCCGTTCGCTGCGCACGCCCCCAGGCATGTACCCGCGAACCCGGCGGCTGAACTCGACGCTGCGGCCGAGGTAGAAACGGTTCCGGCACATGCGGCCTCTGCTTCGACCTCCGCAGCTGCGCCAGCTCCCGCCCCCGATCCTTGGGCGGGATTGTCCGCGGAAGACGCCGACACCCACCGCAAGGCGCAACGCTTCGCACGCCTGCTGGTCGATGAAATCAAGCTGTACAACCAGGCAAAGGTAGCCGAGGGCCGGCGCAACAAAGATCTGTACGACCGCCTAAAGGAAGATATCGACAAGAGCCGTGGTACGTTTCAGAAGCGCTACGGCAGCACGGCCGCGGCGAGCGCGGACTATTTTCAACATGAGTTGCTGCGCAGTCTGGCTGAAGATGACGTTTCCATCATGGGGTCGAATTTCCGCCACTAGTTTCGGGGCTCGATCTGGCTGTAGCGTGTCTCCAGGAAAAAGAAAAGTAGTGCGATCGGGTTCGAAGTGTTGGTGGGTGCTGTCAGCTGCGGTTTCTTGCGGCGTCTTCGGCGTTCTGCTTCCAGCGGCAGAGGCACGGTCTCGATCTGCGTCCAATTCTTTTCAAAGCCAGGCAGACGCGCCTCAGCCCACGCGAACGTCGCAAGCTGCCGCAACTGGCGGCAAAACCAACAACACAAACCAGGCTGCAACCAACAAGGGGACTGCGGCCAAAAAGCCCGCAGCCAGCATTGCCCAGCGCCGCTCGGCAACCGCCCGAAAGTCCCGCGCAGTCTCGCCCCGCGTCCGCCGCATGCGGCAGGCGTTTGTGGCATCGGCCAGCCTACGTCCCATGGCGCAACAGCTTCTGCAGGATCGCTCTTTGGCGGCCTACGCCGGCATTCAGGCTTACGCGCGATCCCATGCCAAAGAAGACGCAGGAGCGTTAGCCTGGCTCGTGTTGGGCTATGCTTACGTGCTTGATCGGGACTATGCTAAAGCGATTGATCCGCTGAATCGCGCCAAGATCCACGCGGGAGATCTGGGAGATTACGTCGCCTATTATCTCGGAACCTCCTACCTGCAGACCGGACGCACGGCCGAGGCCTTGGCAACATTGGCCGGCTTTGCGAAGGCACATCCGGATTCGTTGCTGGTGCGAGACGCCCAGGTAAGCTATGCCGACGCGCTTTTGCTCGAAGGGCAAGCGGCGGAAGCGGCATTCTTATTGGAGCAAAGCCGGTCGCCGGTACGCTCCGATTTGGAATTTGCCTTGGGGCGGGCTTACGCCGCGTCGGGCCAAAACGTAAAGGCTGCGGCAATATTCGAGAACATCTACTACACGATGCCAACCAGCGCCGAAGCTGATGCGGCATACGCCGAGTTGAAGAAGCTTCCGTTCGTGCCGCCCGCCAGCGTCGCCCAACGCAAGACCCGCGCGGACGGATTGATGAACCGGCATCGCTATGCCGAAGCCGCGGACGAATACCGCACTCTTTCCGAGGAAGCCACCGCTGTCGATCGGCCCCCGATTCAACTTGCCCTGGCGGACGCGTTGCATCGCGGTGGCAGGAATCGTGACGCCAAGCAAGTCCTGGCGTTGCTGGGCGGCGAAAGCGGCGAAGTGAACGCCCAGCGCCTCTATCTGCTGGGTCAAATCGCCTGGGCCGCCAACGACAATGACGCCTTCTACCGCTCGGTGGGTGATTTACGTCTGTCTGCGCCAACCAGTCCCTGGCTGGAGCAGGCGCTGCTCTCGGCGGCCAATCTGCATCTCGTTCATCATGAGTACGACCAGGCGCTGGATGCCTTCCGGGAAGCTCAGCAGCGTTTTCCCAGCGGCGCGCGTGCATCGTACTCGCATTGGAAGGCAGCCTGGCTCACGCTACGTCAGGGACGCAACGAGGAAGCCAAGAAATTGTTCGACGAGCAGATCGCTGTGTACGCTTCCGGCGCGGAAACGCCTGCGGCTCTGTATTGGCGCGCCCGTCTGGCGGAGGAAGACAACCAACTCCTCATGGCTCGCGCGTTTTATCAGAAGCTCTCTGACCGCTATCGCAACTTCTACTACGCGGAGTTAGGCAGGCAGCGGATGAAGCATCTGCCCTCGCCCGTGCCCAGCGATACAACCACAACTTATGCTCTGCTCGATCGCGTACCGCCGCTCGACCGCAACTTTAGAGTGACGGAATCACAACCGCCGCCGGATGAACTGCACGTACAGAAAGCGCAATTGCTGGGCAACGGCGGACTGGTCGATTTTGCCGTGCGCGAACTGCAGTACGCCGCCGCAGCCGATGGCGGCAGTTGGGGCCCATCGGAAACCGCGCAATTGTATGTGGAGACAGGCCACTACAACCAGGCCATCGAACTCATGAAGCATTCCACGCCCAATTATTTCGCCCTCGACATTCCCGATCTGCCGCGCAAATACTGGGAAGCGCTCTTTCCTAAAGCGTATTGGAATGATTTAAAACGCTCGTCGGCAGCCAATGGACTGGATCCCTACCTGGTTGCGTCACTGATCCGGCAGGAGTCCGAATTCAATCCCAACGCGGTTTCGCGCGCCAACGCAGTCGGGCTGATGCAGTTGTTGCCCAAGACCGGCAAAGCCGTAGCCAAGGAAGTAAAGCTGAAACGCTATAACGCCAGCCAGCTATACACCCCCGCAGTGAACCTGCAGTTAGGCACGCGTTATTTCAAGGGCATGGTCGATCGCTTCGGCGGCTCGTTCGAATACGCACTGGCCGCCTACAACGCGGGATCGGATCGCGTTGAAGACTGGCTCGGCCAGGGCAAGTATCGAGATCCGCAGGAGTTCGTGGAATCGATTCCCTTCACCGAAACCCGCGAGTATGTGCAGGCCATTCTGCGCAATGCCAGCGTGTACAAGCAGATTTACGGAACACCGTAAGTGTCAGGAACGGCGCGACTGTTCGGACAGTAGATAAAATGGATTGACCGCGCGAAATCGAATGCCTCGCCTGCGTCCTTCGCGCCACACCACGAGCGACAAGAGTAGGAACACCAAACTCAATGCTAGTTCGACAAAGGCACGTATATTGGCGCGGCGAGGTTCCCCAATTGTCGTCGGCGGGGCACTCTTCTTCATTGTGATCCAGTAGACTTGCCTATCCCACATGCTCATCTGGACGCGGCCCGGTCCGGGTTCCAAATCATTCGTCAACCTGAGATTCTGAGACCAAGACCGGATTTTCTCCAAGTCGTCATAGGAGATCCGTTTCGGAAGGTTGGCGTGTATCCAATGGCTCTCATTCCAAAGGTAAATGACGTAGGGATCCCTTTCCAATGCTACTCCCACGTCCATAACCTTTGTGGGCCCAAAAATCGGGGCCCCTGCGATGAAGAAACCGTCTAAGAGGAATGCCCACGCGATGAGCAGCAGCGCTAGCGCGTTGCTGGGGTCGGTCCATGTCTGGCCCGAGGTACCGGCCAGAAACGCAAACGCGACAAACACTAGCGCAAGAATCAGAAGCGAAACGGAACCCGACACCGGCGCGACCCGGTTGCTGTATGCATAGATCGCAAGCGCCAGAAGAATGCAACCCGCGTATACCGCCCCCGCCGGACGACTGCACACCGACCAACCGTCCTTGGGCCAAAGCTCCACTCGCACGACTCCTATCCGAATAAGACACCGGAATAACGAGTTTAGGCTCGTACAGCCTCAGGTGGGCACCTAACCAGGGTAACCCTAAGTTGAGGACCACCTGAAGATTCGAGTTCAGTTTATTTGAGCGCCATCGCCGGCGCTCGATTTTGTGAAGCAGAACCTCCAGCACCAATAGCCCCGCGCCCAACCACAATCGCCTTGTCCGCCATACTAAATACTGGCCCCCTACCGAAACGGATTAACAATCCGCACCCCATCGATCTCCCGGCCATCTTGCATATCTTCTGAGAACAGTATGGGGCAACCGGACTGCTTGGCGGTACGGACGACCAGCGCGTCCCAGAAGGAAAAGCTGTGCAGTCGATGCAGATCGATTGCGGCCAGAATGTCCGCCAGTTCCGGTGCCGCGACGTCGAACTCTGCCAGCAGTTCAACCTTTCGGCGGCCAATGGCCGCATCTACCCGCAACTTCCGCGTGACGGTCACGAAATATTCCTGCAGCACTTGCATCGAGACCACGCCCGTTCCCGCGCGGCGATGCTCGGCCAGCAGAGCTAGCGCACGGCTCTGTTTTGCGGGCGCAGCTTTGTCGTCGGAGTAGACGAGAACGTTGGTGTCGAAGAAACTACGAGCGGGCATCGTCTTGCCGGGAGTGAATTTCGTCGCGATTGAAGCGCCAGCCGCGAGAGTTGCCCTTGCCCGAGAGCCGCTTGAACTCCTCGATACTTCGTTCCGGGTCGTCCACGCCTGCCAGCGTTTGCAGGTAGTCCCTAATCAATTGATTGAGGCTCTTGCCGAGGGCCCCCGCTTTTTTGCGGGCGCGAGCCAGCACCTGCTCATCCACAGACAGCGTTACATTCATGAACGCAGTATAAGTGCACACGTAGCATGTGTCAACAAGACTCCCACGTCAACACGGCTTCAGTTTGGCTGAGACTCTTCGCGGCCGCGTGATTTGTGAAACAGTATTTCCAGTATCAGCAATCCCGCCCCCACCACAATCGCGCTGTCCGCCAGATTGAAAACCGGCCACTGATACTGCTTCACGTAGAACAGCAGAAAGTCGACCACGCGTCCGCTGGTCAGGCGATCCCAAAGATTACCCAACGCTCCTCCCATAATCAGCGACAAGCCGATGCCGGTGACCGCGTGAGCCGGATGATTTTTCCAGAGCAGAACTGAGACCACCACCAATGCAATCGCCGAAAACCCGATCAGCAATACCGTTTTCCACGGTCCCGCCGAGTCGGCGAACAGGCTGAAGGCCGCGCCAGTGTTCTCGGTGTGCGTGATGCGGAAAAAGCCCGGGATCACCTGGATGTGAGCGTAGAGGCCAATACGCCGGGCTACAGTTTGTTTCGTCCAGCGGTCAAGCAGGACAATGACGATAGCGATGAGTAGGTAGAGCGTCCGCACGGAGTTCTTGGTCATCCGGAATATGGGCCTCGAAACATCTTAAACTGCCGGGGTCGCACGGCGCTCGCCCTTGCGATCTCTGCCAACTGGCCGCGGCCTCACTAACGGGTCGCTGCCACTTGATGAAAGCAGCCACCGCCAAGCTCACCAGATCGGCTAGCCTGCCCTTCCGACCTCTTTGTTTACCCTTCCGGCACTTTTTCTTTGTTCAGATTCGGCAAGTGCGTTTATTCTGGTGCGGCTTCTCGTTCCGCTCTTTGCGCAGAACGCAATGAGTGGAACTCCCAACATCCGCAATATGTCGGCGAAATGTGCGCATGAAGCTTCTAAAACGCTGGAAAGGCCGGACCCTGCTGTTCTTGGCGGTAGTCGGGCCGGGGATCATTACCGCGAACGTCGACAACGATGCCGGCGGCATCCTGACATACTCGCAAGCGGGGGCGCAATACGGACTTCTTCTTCTCTGGACCATGATCCCCATCACGCTGGCGCTGATCGTGGTGCAGGAGATGAGCGCACGCATGGGCGCAGTAACCGGCAAGGGCCTGAGCGACCTGATCCGCGAAGAGTTCGGGTTCCGCATCACTTTTCTGATGATGCTGGGAATCCTGATCATCAACTTCGGCAACGTCGTTACTGAATTTATCGGCATTGCCACCAGCCTGGAGTTGTTCGGCCTTTCGCGCTACGTGACCGTTCCGGTGTGCGCCCTGATCGTTTGGCTGATCGTGGTGAAGGGCCAGTACAAGAGTGTCGAGAAGGTGTTCCTCGCGGCGTCGTTCTTCTATATCACTTACATCTTTGCCGGAGCGCTTGCGCATCCAGTGTGGAAGGACGCGGCGCTCGCCACCATCAAGCCCCCTGCGTTGCACGCCTTTCGCCAGCAGGCATACCTGTTTATGGTGATTGGCGTGGTAGGCACGACGATTGCCCCCTGGATGCAGTTCTATCTTCAGTCTTCGATTGTGGAAAAAGGCGTAACGCGGCGCGGACTCCAGGCTTCGCGCTGGGATGTGATCACGGGCTGCATTTTTACGGATGTGGTGGCCTGGTTCATCATCGTAGCCTGCGCCGCGACGCTGTATGTGCACGGCTACCGCGACATCAAATATGCGGCGGACGCGGCGCAGGCGCTCAAGCCCCTGGCCGGGCAATACGCTTACATCCTTTTTGCCGTGGGATTGTTCAACGCTTCGCTGTTCGCGGCATCGATTCTGCCGCTTTCTACGGCGTACACGGTGTGCGAAGGGCTGGGATTTGAGTCCGGCGTGGACAAGAAGTTCAGCGAGGCTCCGTTCTTCTATTGGCTGTACACCCTTTTGATTGTGGCCGGCGCAGCCGTACTTCTGATACCGCGCCTGCCTCTGGTGAAGATCGCGATATTGTCTCAGGTGGTGAACGGCGTGGTGCTTCCCTTTGTGCTGATTTTCATGCTGTTGCTGATCAACAAGAAGGAACTCATGGGGAAGTACGTGAACACGCGCTCGTTCAATGCCGTGGCTTGGGTCACTACGGTCCTAATGATTGGGCTGACGATTGCGTACTTCTGGACGCTGAAGGGCGGCTAGAACAAATCGTCCAGACTGTCTAGGCTTCGGCAACGTTAGAGGAGTCTTCCAGCCGCCAAGTCCTTCACCAGTGACGCATCGGCCTCGAGAAAATCATAGGACGGCAGCTCTTTGGGATCTAACCACCGAAGGTCGCGGAAGATGCGGTTTTCGATTTCCCCGTCATATTCCCGGACGACGAAGAATCGCAGCTCAACCGCGGCTCCATTTGGATAGGTATGGCGCAAGCGGGCGATCTCGTCGCCGATCTTGGCTCGAATGCCTAATTCCTCGTCCAGCTCCCGGCGGAGCGCGTCGCGAGGCTGCTCGCCCGCTTCAATTTTTCCCCCGGGAAATTCCCACTTGAGCGGCATGGTCTGATGCCGTGTGCGCTGGCAGACCAGTAGTTTGCCCTTTTGTTCGATCACGGCCGCAACGACTTGTTTCATGATTTGGACACAGTAGCAGCCTGAAGAGCGCTGGCGACGGGATCCACGCACCCCGTAAACGTAAATGCGAAGGCGGCAACGCCCGGAGTGCAGACAAGTTCCAGCTCGTGCTCACCGAATTCGTGATTGTCCACCAGAAAATACATGCGCGCGGAGTCAACCACCACGTAGCTTTCGCCGGCAGCGCGAAAGCGCGTGTCTTTCGTGGCTTGGTTGCGCGTGATCGGCTTGCGGTCCTGCAGCAGCAGAACTTCCGCCGAGCCTCCCCGAGGCGATGCCATGACCAGATTGACAGTCGAGGCTTCGTACTTCAACTTCAGCGAGTGCAAGCCTTCTTCGGCCGCTTCGAAATATTCGGCAGTCGAAGCCCAGCGTCCGTTGGCATAAAAGAAATTCTCTTCGACTTCGCCGGCAAACTCGTAATCGCCAACCTGATCCTCCATGAAGCCGCCTTCGTTGCCGATCTTCCCGCGACGATGGCCCAGGTAGAGTTCGCCCGAAGGCCGGTAGCAGACTGCACCCGGATGATCCTCCTCTCGCAGTGGTTCCATGATTGCCGGAAGCGCCCGCTTCGCATCAACTTCGTGAATCAGCCCCTGAATCGTCTGCTCGCATTCCCGGTATCCGCCTTCGCCAAAGTGCCCGTAGCGCAGATAACCGTCATGATCGAGCAGATACTTCGTTGGCCAGTAGCGGTTGGCGAATGCCTTCCAGATTTCGCGATTGCTATCCACCACAATCGGATAAGTCAGGCCAAACTCGAGAAGGCTCCGCTCCACGTTGGACTCGTACTGCGCAAACATGAACTCCGGAGTGTGCACGCCGATCACCGTCAACCCCAGGCTTTGATAGCGCTCGTGCCAGGCTTGAACATAAGGCAGCGTGCGAATGCAGTTCACGCAAGTGTAGTCCCAGAAATCCACTAGCACGACGCGGCCACGCAACTGCCGAAAGCTGAGCGGCGGAGAATTCAGCCACAAGCGCCCAATTTCCGGCGCGCGCACCTGGCCCTTTTCCACTTTCATTGAAACTTCTCTAACTTGCTCCCTACCACCTCGGCGCAGTACTGGACAAGGTTCTGGTCCTCGGGGCCAAATGCCGCCGCGAAATGACTATCGATGTCGAGTTCGCCGGAGACTTGTTTCCCTACAAAAACCGGCACAACAATTTCGGACTTGGTTTCCAGGGAACACGCGAGGTATCGCGGGTCTTTGCTTACGTCGTCTACGATGATCGTCTTCCCGCTGGAGGCCGCAGCCCCGCAAATGCCTTGGTTCAGTGGTATGCGTGTGTGTGGAGTCATAGCGCCCATAAACGCACTCAGCACCAGGATGGGCGGTTGGGCGCCGGGCTCGAGCATGTAAAAACCCACCCAGTTGTATTTGAGCATGCGATCATGCAAAATCTTGCAGACGCCTTCCATAAGAGCCTTCGCGCTGGGTGCGGCTTCAGCCAGTTGGGTGATTTCGTTGCGGACCTCTTCAATTCTCGTTGCGACGGGCATGAGAAGAATCTTAACTCAGAGTGGGAGATTCGCGGCTGTGGAAGATGAAACGCCGGTAATCTAGCGGATTCCTTCCGGCAAGCGAAGAGTTCGGGTTGGATTGCAAAAGTCAGCCTGTCCCGGGCCGCGGAAAAGCGTGGGCGCGGGCGTGTTAAGGTATTCGTCCCGAACGCCGCCACCCCGTCTAAGTCTCCCACGCCCGCGAGAATGACCGTCGCGCTGGGCTGCAAGCATGCGATACGACGCGTGTGTGGTTCGACGACATTGCATCTTTCAACTACGGCCTGATGCGGTTGAGCGCTGCCTTGAGTGCGTCGATTGCCAACTGGGCGGCGTGTGTCGAGGCCTGGGGCACGCCCCCGACCCCAGCGATTACATCCTCGCGCCGCAGGTTTCCTGCTTCGTGTAGCGTCTTGCCCATAATCAATTCCGTCAACACCGAGCCACACGCGATCGCCGCTACGCATCCCTTGGCCTTGAATTGAGCGTCGGCGATGCGCCCTGCACTGACTTTCAGAGTCAAACGCAACACGTCTCCGCAAGCGGGATTTTCAATTTCTGCCGCGGCGTCCGCACCCGAAATGTCGCCTGCATTGCGCGGATTCTGAAAGTGATCGAGCAACTGCGCGGAATACATATGCCGTCTAATTGTAAACGGCAGGCGCTGGTCGGCAAACTCACACCGGCAGATTCACACCCGCGGACCGGTGCCCTCGGGAAAGTAGATCCTCCAGCCGCGCTCGCGGGCGTAGGACTCGAGATCAGGATTCGGATTGACCGCGAAGGGATGCTTCGCCATCTTTAGCATTTCCGTATCCCAGCGCGCATTGCCGAACGCGGCTTCGACCTCCTTCTTCGCCACTTCGCGGAGTGCCTGCGGCTTACCCGGTCCGGAAGGCACGCGGATCAGACGATTGGTGACAATGCCATCATCGATTTCGACCTTTGCCGCGAGGATACGGCTTTCGAGTATGCCGAAATGTTTCATCCCGGCGCGAATCACCCATTCGTTCGAAGAAGAGACGGCCCAGACCTCGCAGCCGTTTTCTTGCAAGCTGTGGACGAGTTCGCGCATCTCGGGGAAGATTTGCGCCGCGAAGAACTGGTCGAAGAAGAGCGCGGCAGCGTCCATCATCCTCAACTCCGAAATCCCCTGGTGCATGGTCACCATTTCGCCGCACATCGTCGTTTCATCGACCTCGCCACGCTTATAAGCGGCGTAACGCTCTCGCAAAGATCGTCCGAGCGCAACCTGATCGGAAATACCGGGCACAACGCCACCGTCACGCAGCTCCCAATCGAAAAATCGCTCTCCCGCATCGCCGGACCACAGCGTGCCGTCGCAGTCAAATGCAGCCACACGCGGCTGAAGGCGCAGGACCGACTCGAGAAATTCGTAGGTGGCGGGTTGAAATGTTTGCGCCTCTGCGGCACCCATAGAACGACGATAACCTGATCCGGGAAAGCGTGCAATTGCGCCTCACCCGTCAGGAAGAGCCCGCCAGCAGCCCCGCGTAGTCCTCTGGAGTGTTGATATTCAGAGCAACGAGAGGATCGTCGACACGGAAGTATTGGATGCGCTCTTGGTGTTCGTGTTCAATGTCGCGGGCGATCGACGTGGGCGGGACCCGGAGAAAGGCTTCCATCATTTCGCGGCCTACAATGTAGGGGTGGCCGTGCTTACGGGAAAACTCCGGCACGACCGCCCAGATCTTCTGATCTGCGGCTTCGAAAGCAGCGCGCAGCGTTTGGATGGTTGCGGCGCTTGCCGGGGGCCGGTCGACCAAAGTGATCATCGCTGCATCGCGGCCATGGTTCAGAACCTCATGCAGACCGATTTGAAGCGAACTGAACTGGCCACGGCCGGGATCAGGGTTCACCACGAGCGACGCCCCGTGAGCATAAATAATGGGCGCCAGCGCAGCTTCGTTCTTTCCCACAACGACCAAGACGAAGTCAGCCAGCGAAAGCGAACGAATCGCCGACGAAAGAAATGTCTCACTGGTCGGCGCTTGCCCGGCTGCTGGCGGCGGCCACGGCAGCAGAGCTTTGTCCCGGCCCATGCGCGAAGAATCTCCGGCGGCGAGGATCACGCCGGCGAAGCTGGGAGCGCGGCTCATGGTGCGAAGATAGCAGGAATGGCGAAGAATTGCCGCATTCCAGGGAAAACCAGGATACGGCAAAAAAGCATGGAGGCGCCGATACCGATCAACGATTCACTCCTGCTGATCGAACGCCGTTGCTGGCGCGTCCGCCGCATCGTTCGCCTCGTTTTGTGAATTTTGCGCATGGAACCAGCTCATGTGAGGCAGAGCGGCGTTCGCATGTCGCCGGATCGCGATCAACTCTGCGGTGATCGCAACCGCAATCTCTTCGGGCGTAATGGCGCCGATGTCGAGTCCGACGGGGGCGTGGACCCGGTCGAACAGATGCGCGGGCAGTCCTTCTTTCTGCAGCGTTTTAAAAATCTCGATTACCTTGCGCTTGGAGCCGATCATGCCAATGTAGCGGGCGCGTGTCTGCACCGCCCAGCGCAGAACGCGCATGTCGTCGCGGTGACCGCGAGTTACGATCACGATATAAGAAGTCTCGTTAGGGTCGAGCTTCTGCGTGGCCTCATCGAAATCGAGCGCGTGAACTTCGCGAGCGGCCGGGAACCGGTCTTTGGTGGCATAGGAAGTGCGGTCGTCCGTGACGATTAAATCAAATCCTGCGTTAGAAGCCGCCTGGCAAAGATTGATAGCAACGTGACCTGCACCGAATATATAAAGTAACGCTGGAGGTAAGACAGGCTCAATGAAAACTTCGAGCGTACCGCCGCAGACCAAGCCGGTGTCGTACTTCGGGTCTTGGTTGAGGTCGAAAGTGAGGGTCCGGGGCTTTTCGGATTCCATGACCTCGCGGGCGGCTTGCCACACGTCAGCCTCGACGCAACCGCCACCAATCGTGCCCATGATCGAGCCGTCGTCTCGTACCAGCATTTTGGCTGTCCGAAACGATGGAA
>Ga0302326_10002078_pt1 | contig 49390 bp, 39 predicted proteins | sample Palsa_T0_3_FD_202264 | JGI IMG/M metagenome (GOLD analysis project Ga0302326, IMG submission 202264) | Peat permafrost microbial communities from Stordalen Mire near Abisko, Sweden - Palsa_T0_3 | ecosystem: Environmental > Terrestrial > Soil > Palsa > Peat permafrost | place: Sweden: Abisko... | reverse complement strand
GTACGGCGCTACTCACTCAAGCGCTCTCCTTCAACATGGCATTAGTAGGCCCGCCGCTGGTACTCACCGGCGTGCTCCTCTTCCGATGGGTTGATGACGGGCGTATGAAGAACCTGGGGCGCGTGGGCATCGGCCTCGGCCTGATGCTCATGGCGCTCGGCGGGCTTTTGCATACGCTCGGGCCCGTCGAGAACGCACCGTTACTGCGCCCGGTCTTGGGCGCGCTTGCCGGTGACCCAGTGCTTGCTGCATTTATCGCCGCAGCACTCACCTGGGCGTGCCACTCGAGCATCGCGATCGTGCTCCTCGTCGCATCCTTCGCGGCCACGCATGTCGTGAGCCCAAGCGGGGCTCTGGCTCTTGTGCTTGGCGCCAACCTGGGCGGTGCCTTGCCGGCACTCATCGACGCCTCCACCGCCGCCGCGCGGCGCCTGCCCCTCGGCAACCTGCTGGTGCGGGCGGCGGGCGTAGTGGTGGCGCTGCCGTTCCTGGGCGCCATTACCGATGTCCTCACGAAAATCGATCCGGCGCCCGGTCGCGTGATCGTCAATTTTCATCTGGCCTTCAACCTCGCACTCGCAGCCGTATTCCTCGGCCTCGTAGGCGGCCTCGCGCGCCTGCTGGTGCGTTTGTTGCCCGATCCGCCACCGCCCGCCGATCCTGGTCGGCCGGTCCACCTCGATGTTGCCGCGCTCGATTCGGCCACGGTGGCACTGGCCAACGCCGCCCGGGAGACGCTGCGCATGGCGGATATGGTGGAGGCGATGCTGCAGGATGCGCTCGAGGTCATCCGCCACGGCGATCGCGGACGCGCCGCGGCCGCGGCTCAATCGAACCGTTGCGTCAACCGCTTGGGGACCGCCATCCGGCGCTACCTCGCAGACGTCGGCGATGAGCAGACTCTCGACGACCAGTTCGAAGGTGCGCGGGGCCAGGATATCCTGTCGGTCGTCATCAATCTGGAACACGTCGCTGACATCGTTACGAACAGTCTGGTCGAATTTTCCCTCAAGAGCTCCAAGCGCGGCGAGACACTCGCGGCCGAGGAACTCGAGACGATCACTGCCATGCAGGCGGCGCTGCACGAGAGTCTGCGCCTCAGCCTCGCCGTGTTCCTGCACGCGGAGCCCCGGGATGCCGAACGTCTGGTTGCACGCAAAGCAATTTTTCGTGAATTCGAGGCTGCCGCAACGACATTGAGTGTGCGCCTGCTTCGCAGTGCTGCTGCGGCAAGCCGGCAAGCAGACACCGACACAACCGAACGAGTGGCGCAGGAAACGGGACTCTTTCTGCGGATCGTGCGCGACTTGCGCCGCATCCATTCGCACCTCGCAAGCTTCGCTTATCCCGCCTTGATTCGAGCGCGTAGCGGGGAGTTGCGCGCTGACCTGGCTGACTCGACCGACAGTGGCGGCGCGCATTTGCCGGTTCCAGGCGGGACGGAGGGTAATGAGAATCCCGCAGTCCCTGTGCGCGGGGCGGATGACGGAACGGGCTGAGGGGCGCCGAGCTTGGGTGAAGGCAGATTGCGGATGCGAAGAGAATCCGCAGCGAGGCTTACGTAATTGAGCGCGGGTGCAGAAACGATGCAGTGCCTTGAGGCCGCACCCACGCTGCGTCCGTTCTGGCCTCAGCGGGGCTGAGCCACCACCGCGTTCACGACTTCCGTGACGCCAGGCTCCTTACGTGCGATCGACTCAGCGGTGTAGATCTCCATGCTGGAACTCACCAAACCGTGCAGATAGACCACATGATCCATCGTCTGCACTGTGATGGTGTTTGGCTCCAAGTCCAGGCGTTGGCGAAACTGTGCCACGACGTCCGCAGTGATCTTCTCGTCACCGGAGCAGCCGCGGACTCCGCATTTCTCGTACGTGTTGTATATCGCACACCCGCAGAGCGCGCTGGTGAGGATAAGGACAAGAGCCGCTCCACACAGTGTTCTGCGCATGGCAACAAGCCTGTGAACGGACATCGCGATTATGGGGCAGGAAGCGTGCTCATGACCGCGGCACCATAGGTACCGGCGGTTGCCTTTAGGCAAGCCGCCGCGCAGAGATCGGCGAACTGCTGCTGTTACGCTTCTCATCGACGTTCTCCCCTTCCGAATAGCAGGGGATGCGCTCACTGAGTTGACCCGGTTAGACCCCGTGGAAGCCCATTCGTGCCAAGCGGCTCGGTGTCCTCGCCCGGCCAAAAAAGCGGCAGGCGTGGCTGTCCGAGTGCAGAATTCGGGCTACGGAAGGTCCTGATCGGCTTGAGGGAGAATCAGGCGGAAGTTGAACTTCAGGCATTTCAATGGACTGCGCTTCATTGATCGTTAAGATTCTCTGAATGCTGCCATGCATATTTCTGCCTTTGCTGTAACTTGCGGAATTGGCAGGATGACGGCATCGCGGGGGTAAGACGAACACACACCCGCCGCGAGCCGAGCGCACAAAGGAGCCGCCCATGCCTACCCGTATGCCAGGTCGAAATGGTCTCTTCGTTCCCGGACCCACCAACGTGCCCGATCGGGTGCAGCGGGCGATGCTGGTCGCGATGGAGGACCACCGCTCATCGAAGTTTCCCGAGCTGTCCATGAGCGTGCTGCGCGATCTTAAAAAGGTCTTTAAGACCGAGACCGGCCAGGCGTTCATCTTTCCGTCCTCGGGGACCGGCGCGTGGGAGGCGGCCTTCAGCAACACGCTGTCCCCGGGGGACAAGGTACTGGCATCGCGCTTCGGTCAGTTCAGCCACCTCTGGATCGATATGGCGCAGCGTCTCGGTTACGACGTCGAGGTTGTGGACGTCGAATGGGGTGAGGGCGTGCCGCTGGAGCGCTACGAGCAGATCCTGCGCGCCGACAAGCGACACGAGATCAAGGCGGTGCTCGCCTGTCACAACGAGACTGCCACCGGTGTCACCAGCGATATCGCCGGAGTGCGCAAAGCGTTGGACGAGGCGCATCATCCCGCGCTGCTGTACGTCGATGCGGTCAGCTCGCTCGCCAGCATCGACTTTCGCATGGACGAGTGGCAGATCGATCTGGCGGTGTCAGGCTCGCAAAAGGGTCTTATGCTGCCAGCCGGGCTGGGCATACTGGGCGTAAGTCAGAAAGCGCTGCAGGCGATGCCGAACGCCAAGTCCCGGCGCTGCTACTTCGACCTGGCCGACATGATCAAGGCCAATGCGAGCGGCTACTTCCCGTATACCCCCGCGCTGCCAATGCTCTACGGCCTACGCGAATCGCTCAACATGATCTTCGAGGAAGGACTGGACACGATCTTCGCCCGCCAACATTACCTGGCGCAAGGCGTGCGCGCTGCGGTGATGGAAGGGTGGCGACTTAAGCTATGTGCGCGCTCACCGAAGTGGTACTCCGACACCGTGAGTGCGGTCCTCTTGCCCGAGGGGATCAACGGCGCGCATGTGATCGATGTTGCGTTCCGCCGCTACAATCTCGCACTGGGCGCGGGTCTTGCGAGGCTGGCGGGCAAGGTATTTCGCATCGGACATCTCGGGGACTTGAACGAGATCATGTTGATGGGCGCGATCGCCGGGGCCGAGATGGCGATGCTCGATGTCGGCGTCGGGCTCACCCCTGGCAGCGCGGTGGCGGCCGCCTCGAACTATTGGCGCACGCACGATCCCATAGCGAAGAAGAAAGTGAGCCAGGAACAGCAGTTCTACGCGGCGCATTCGACCGGGTCGATTCACGGTTGACGGTATGAGCGAGCACATCGTTTTTCTCGACCGCGCCTCGCTCCGCGCCAAGCTGCGCCGGCCAGCTTTTCCGCATACCTGGCAGGACTACCCGGTCACCTCGGTGGGTGAGTTGCCGCAGCGTCTGCAGGAGGCCACCGTGGCCATTACTAACAAGGTGCCGCTGCGGGAGGAGACGCTGCGTGCCCTGCCGAAGCTGAAAATGATCGCCATCGCGGCTACCGGCTATGACGTCGTGGATACCGAGTATTGCAAGGCGCATCACATTGCGGTGGCCAACATCCGTAACTACGCGGTGCACACGGTTCCGGAACACGCGTTCGCGCTCATTACCGCGCTGCGCCGCAATCTCCTGGCTTATCGCGCCGACGTGGAGCGCGGCCGATGGCAACAGGTCGAGCAGTTCTGTTTCATCGATCACCCGATCAGGGATCTGTATGGCGCAACCCTCGGCATCATCGGCGAGGGCGCACTCGGGCAGGCAACTGCGCACATCGCGCGCGGCTTCGGGATGCGCGTGCTGTTCGCCGACCACGCTCCGCCGAAAAGTGCCGGCGTGGAGTTCACGCCATTCGAGCAGGTGCTGACGCAGAGCGATGTGATATCGCTGCACGTGCCCCTTGCTGCGGAGACGCGCAACCTGATTGGCGCCGCAGAACTACGCAAGATGAAGCCTACCGCCATTCTGATCAACACCTCGCGCGGTGGGCTGGTGGACGAGACGGCGCTGGTTACGGCGCTGCAAGAAGGATGGATCGCGGGCGCCGGATTTGACGTGCTCACCACTGAGCCGCCGAAACAAGGCAACCCCTTGCTGCAGCTGCGCATGCCCAATTTCATTCTCACTCCGCACGTGGCCTGGGCAAGCGAAGGTGCGATGCAGTTCCTCGCCGATCAGCTGATCGACAACATTGAGGCTTACGTGGCCGGCAGGCCGCAGCACCTGCTGACCTGATTCAGTACTCGAGTTGGTACATCAATCCGATGGTGCTGCCCGGATCATTGTCCGGAGTCGTGCCCTGGATGGCGGTGCCGTTACCCAGTCGGGTCTGCAGCTTCAGGTGCTTGGACAGGTCCACGTCGACTTCCACTTGGCTGTACCCGGTCGTGCTTTGCTTGGCGCCGATGAACACACGGCTGTTCACGTAACGTCCCGCTTCGACCGCTGCACCGGTGCTCTGTCCCGTGACCGGGTTCGTGGTACCGCTGCCCACTGACAGCCGGTCGAGCCCGAGGGACTTCTGTACCTTGGCGAGCGGGTTGGGCCCGCTGCCGCCCACGCCGCTCAGGCTGGCAAGCGCGACACCGATTTGCGCGATCTGCAGCGCCGTCAGCTGCGAGGCACTCTCGCCGAATAGCAGCCGGGCGAGGATCTCATCCTCGGGCAGCTGCGGAGTGCTGCTCAAGGTGAATTGCGGTGCGGTGGCGAGACCGGTGATATGCAGCGTCACGGTTGCGCTGGCGGCGGTGGCCTGTGCGGTGAAGTCCAGGCTCGGGTCGATGTTGTTCCTGAGTCCCGCGCCGTTGAAGCTCACGTGCCCGTTGGTAAAGAACAGTTGCGTGCTCGCAAGGGTGAAGGTGCCGCGAAGCATGTCGAAGCCGCCGGTGACACTCGGGCTGGCGGTCGTGCCGCCGATGTGCAGGTCACCGCCGAGCTCGGCGGCGAGCCCGCGGCCCTGCACCAGGATCTCGCGTGGGGCGTGCAAGGACAGATCGAGCCCGATGATGAGCGGGTTCTCAGGCGCACCGGGTGGTGCCTGACCCGGCCGGCGGACATCGAGTACCGCCACATCCGGGGGCAGGGCATTCGGAATGCCGATTACGGTACGGTGCAGGTTGATCGTGCCGGACAGATCGATCCGCTCACGCAACGTTCCCACCACCTTGAGATTGCTGTCCAGAATGGTGGTCAGAAGATCGCTCGTGATCGGCTGGGCATTGCTCGCAGTCAGCTGCAGCTCCACCGGGATCTTCGGCTGCAGCAGACCGATCGTCCCGGTCAGCGTCAGCTGCCCCGCAGCGGCGTGTGCCACCAGGCTCACGATCCGCACCGCGCCGTGGCTGCCGATGAGGTGGGCGGTGATCCCGGACAGATGCAAGCCCTGGGTGTAGTCGCGCAGATCCCCTTGCGCGAGATCGGCGGTGCCGCTGATCTGTGGTGAGGCCGGATCGCCGGTCACCGTGGCATTGACGGTTAGCGTGCCGGTCGCGCGTTCGCCCTTGGATTCCAGCAATGGGTTAGCGAGTGCCGCATCCAGCTTGCCGTCGAGCTTCAGGTCCAAGGTCCCCCCGGCGCTCAACGGTGCGCTGCCCGTGAGTTTGAGCTGTGAGGCATCACCGGCATCGAGTTGCGCCTCGATTTGCGCAGCGTGTCCGTCAAGGCGCGCGCTCGCACGGGCATCCAGAGCGTGCAGATTGCGTGACGCGGCCCCGGCGAAGCGCAGGGACGACGCCTTCACGGACACCTGTCCTGAGGGCGCCGACAAGGAGCCCTCGAGCTGCGCCTGCGCATCCACGCTCCCCTGTGCGAGGAGCTCCGGTACGAAGGCATTGACCAGGTCCCAATCCACTTGGTGCACGGAGGCCCGAACATCCAGTGCCGGGGAGAACCGACCGTCGAGCTCGATGACGGCGCGCCGGACACCGAGCTTCAGGTGACTGATCGCAAGTCCGTCTGCGAATGCCAGCTTGGCGGGCCCCAGCAGGCGCAGTGTCTGCTCGTGGTAGTGGGCCTCGAGAGCTCGCAGGGTGAGGGCATGCGCATCGAGATTGAGCTGCGCAGTGGCGTTGAGTCTGGCGGGCTCACCCTTAAGGTCGGGCGATTGCGCGGCCAGTTCCAGCGACAGCGCATCGACAGGCCCCTCGGCGCTCAGATGCACGCTGGCGGGGACATCGGCGAAAAGGAGGTCCTTGGCATCGAGAGTCAGCCGCGCGTGGGTCTTGCGTTCCGCAGGCTTGAACGTCAGCTCCCCGCTGATGCGGCCTGCGATCTGCGTGCCGAGGAACGGCTGCAGGTCCGCCAGCCGACCCAGGCTGAGGCGTACGCTGCCCCCTTGTGGGGTGAGGTTGGCGGCCGTCGTCAGATCCGCCTGCAGCTGCGCGCTTTTCCACGCCGAGTGCTGCACTACGACGTGGAAAGCTCCGGCAGCGCGCTCGAGGGAGGCCTCGAGCTGCAGCGGCGCGCCGCTGAATTGCCCCCGCGCCTGCAGCGTTGCTTTCAACTGCGAGGGCAGGCCGCGGGCTCTGACACTCGCCTGGATCGTTTCGCGTGGCGCGCCGCGGAAACCGACGCTGGCAGTCAGCTGCGACTGAGCGCTCAGCGAGCCGACCGGACCGTCGACCGAACCCTTCAGCTGCAGCGTGCCGCCTAGCGCGGTTGAGATCGCGGCAAGGTTTGAAACTTGGGCCTCGTAATGCGCCCGCACCGATTGCACAAACGGGCCGGTGCCGCTACCGCGCACCAGATTGCCAGCGGCGGAAACCGACACGGTGCGCCCGCTCAGTGTCAGCCGCTCGACGTCAATAGAATCGCGGGAAAGCGTCGCCGCGAATCGCAGCCGCGAGGGGCCCGAGAGCATCGCTTCAAGCAGGCTCGGCCCCGCGGCCAACTCGGTACTGGCATCTAGATCGACCCGAGTGGAGGCGGAGCCCTCGCTGAGCGTCCCCCTGAGCTCGCCTCGCCCACGCAGGCTCGCCCCGAGTAGCGTGGCGAAGGCGTTGAGGTCCGGCAGATGCAGATCGAAGCTCGCGCTTGGCGCTCCGGCGGTGACCAAGGCGGCTTTGAGAGAAAACAGACGATGATCCGCCGTGAGCTGCACCCGCCGCTGCGGGTCGCTCAGACGCATCGCGGCGTTCACCTGCAGTGGGGAATCCGCGAACAGTCGCGGCTGTGGTCCTGGAAGGGTTATGCCGTCGGCCCTCGCGTGCAGCGCGAGATTGTCGTGGTCGGCGTTCATGCTGCCATCGAGTACCGCCACCCGTGTGCTGGTGGCAACTTCCAGCGACTCGATCCGCAAGCGCCCGTCTGCGCGTGCTGCGGTGAGCGGGCCATGCCAGTTCCCGTTGATCGCGATGCGCTGCCAGGAGAGTCCTGGGCGCAAAGTCATGGCGGGCGCCTCCACGCTCCAGGCGAGCTCGGCGGACTCATGGTTCAGGTCCACGCTGCCTTCAGCCCGGGCGCGCAGTTCGCCCGCGCGCGCTGCGAAGTCAATGCGCTCAGCGCCGCGCGGACCGTTCAGGCTCGCTGTGACTGACAGCGCGCCCAGGCCCGGAATCGCCAGCAGGCTCTCCAGCGCGCCGCCGGCAGGCTCTTCGAGCTTGAGCCTCGCGTCCATGCGCGTCGGATCAAAGCGCAGCGTGAGCTCGTAGTCGCCCTCCTGGCCATCAATGCGCCGTGCGCTGAGGCTTGCCTCGGCATCCTTGAGCGATCGCAGATGCGCCGTACCGCTAAGGCTGAGCGTGGCACGCGCCCCGGCGAGCTGCGTACCCAGCTCGAGCGTGCCAATCGACAGTTGCTCGACATCGATGCGGGGCAGGGTGCTGTTCGCATTGTCATCTCGCGACGGCTCGATCAGCGGCGCGCGCTCGATGGTCAGACGCGCGATCCGCAACGTTGCGACATCTATGTGGCGCGCGATGAGCGCCAAGGGCGACCACTTGAGCGATACGCCCTGGGCGGTGAGCCAGATGCCGTGCGCATCAGAGAGCTGCAGCTGTTCGAGCTCGAGCGCGGCCGGAAACGAGCCCGACAGCCCGGCGAGCCGTACCCGGCCATCGGTCAGGCGCGCGGTTTCCCGCTCGAGCAATGCCCGCCCGCGCTGCGTGTTGCCGGCGATCAGGATCGCCGCGGCGAGGAGGAGTGTGAGCAGCAGCACCGAGGCGCAGGTCCAGATTACGATTCGTACGGCGCGACGCATCAGAAAGCCTGCCCCAGGCCGATGTAGACCTCGAAGCGATCGTCATTGCTGCGACGGTAGGTCGGCACGGCAAAATCAAGCCGCAACGGGCCGATCGATGTGTAGTAGCGCACCCCGGCACCGACACCGATCGCCCAGCAGCTCTCACTATTCTCTACGGGGCCGGCTCCCGGCAACGGCAAGCTCGAGCTGCAGCGCCGGGCATGAATCAGTGCTGACACTTGATTGGTGTTCTCGCCCGCCTCCCCGGCGTCAGCGAACACGGCCATGCCGAAATTCGTGCCGATGCGTTGGCGGAACTCGGCGTTGACTGCGGCGATGGAAGTGGCACCGATCGGATTGCCGTCGGCGAACTCCGGTCCCACGGATTGATAACGATAGCCGCGTACCGTGCCGCTCCCACCGACGTAGAGGCGCTGATCAGGCGGCAGATCCGGAACGCTGTAGACCTGCCCGTCGACGTGCTCTACGACCTCCGAGGCGCCGAGCGCGCTTCCGCCGAGCCATCGCAGCGCCAGCACGCTGCGTCCCGGCTCGCTCCCCAACAGCCGCTTAAGATCCAGATAGTCGGCGAGGCTGGCCTGGGTGACATAGAAGACCGAATCGGGTCGCCCGCGTGAGAGGGTCGGTGCGAAGTTGAGCGAGGCCCGCAGACCATGGGTGGGGTCGAGCACCGGTGAGGGCAGCTCGGTCGAGTCATAGGATAGGCTGAGCGGGAGCGCAAACAGTGTGTAGACGTTCGTGATGCCTTCCTGAACGATAGTCTCATGTACGCCAGAGACCCCGATCCCAGCGCGCCAGTTGGAAGACAGTTTGCGTGTCAGTGTCACTCCCGAGTTCTCGGCCGTCTGGTCGTAGGCCTGCAGGTCCTGCTTGATGGCACCCACCGCAAACTGCAGCGCCTGGTCGCGATGTCCGAACTCCGGGATGATGTACTTGGCGCTGGTGTCATAGCCGAGACCGGTGGTAGCGGTGCCGCCGAGATTGATCACCGAGGCCGACAGGTTGAGCTGCTCGCCGTTGCCACGCACGTTACGATCGCTCCAGGTCATTCCGACGCTGCCGCCAAGATCGCTCGAGTAGCCGGCGTTCACGCCGATGGCGTGCCGCGAGCGCTCCGTCACACGCAGGATGACCGGCACGCGCAGCGCCTCATCAGGGCTCTCCCCGAGCCGCACGCTGACAGCGGCAAAGACGCCGAGCGCCAGCAGATCCTTGCGGGCCCGTTCTACCTCCAGGGCGCTGTAGGGTTGACCGGTATGCAGCAACAGTCGCCGGCGCACGAACGACTCGTGCACGCGCTTGAGTCCGTCGATGCGTATCTCGCCGATCTGTACCTTAGGTCCTGTCACCACGTGAAAGCTTACGTTCAGAACGTGATTGGCCGGATCCTCGTACGCCACCGGCGGATCGATCTTGGTGAACGCGTAGCCCTGATTCTCGAGCGTCGTCAGCAAGCGCGCCCCACCGTCGAGCACCTCGGCGGCGCGCGCCGGGGCACCGGCCTTCAGCCCGAGGCTCTCGCGCGCAGCGTCCGGGAGGGAGCCTTCGATGTCGATGCGGCCGAGATGATAGAGGGGCCCAAGATCAAAGCTGACCTTGCATACGGCGTCGGACCCGTGCGGCAGCGCGGACAGCGTGTCGCCGAGCTCCGGTGCGTCGAGCTTCAAACCGTTGATCGTGATGTTGACCGTGCCCTGGTAATAGCCGTAGCTCTGTAGAACGGTCGTCAGGCGGTCGATGTCACCACGCGCACGCGCAATCAGGCTGAACGCATTGGCGGGTGCGGAGGTGCGCAGCGTCACCAGCTGCGAGGTCGCTTTCAGCGTCGCATCGAAGGCGGCGTCTCGGGTCGATGCCAGCTCCACGCGATAGGGCTGCGGATCAGCGGCGACCCCGACTGACGCGTACACCGTGGTTCCCATGAGCAGAAGCAGCGCGTGGCGCAAGTGCGACGATATCCTTGGAACACGGGGCATATATATCGTCGTTAGGCTCTCATCGCCACATCGGTCTTGCTTGGAGACTGGCGCATGTGCAAAGGGTTGCATGCGCCGAGGGCCAGAATGGTGCCCTGACTTGAGAACGGCAAGCGGCATGCCCCGCGCAGTGCCGGCCAGCGAAGTAAGCTACACCCGGGCCTGCGGCCACGGCTGACGGGCAAACGAGCAGGGCCAGGAGCATGGGGAGCGCGGATGCGGCTTGAGCTGAACACGATTCAGCCGATTCCACTGGATGAACGGCACGGCACGGCCCGGGATCTGTTCACGGTGTGGTTCGGCTCCAATCTCATGTTGCTGACCATCGTCACCGGGGGACTGGCGGTGACGGTGTTTGCGCTGCCGTTCGTGTGGGCGGTCGTAGGGCTCGCCATCGGCAACCTTGTCGGGGCGGTGTTCATGGCGCTGCACGCGGCGCAGGGTCCGTGGCTCGGGGTGCCGCAAATGGTGCAGACGCGCGGACAGTTCGGCTCGCTCGGCTCGCTGCTGGTGGTGGGGATCGTCATTGTCATGTACGTGGGGTTTCTGTCATCGAATCTGGTGCTGGGCGGGCAGGCGTTGGTCAGCATTGCCCCGGCGGTGTCGGAGACCCCAGGGATCGTCCTGCTCGCGCTCCTGAGCGTCTTCGCCGCGATCTATGGCTACGACACCATCCATGGCTACACGCGTCTGATGAGCGTGCTGTCGGGTCTGGCGCTGCTCGTGGCCGCGGGATGGATCATCTGGGTGCACGGACTACCTGCCGATTTCCTGAGGCGCAATGCTTTCAACTGGCCGGGGTTCCTGTCGGCGATCTCCGCCGCCGCGCTCTGGCAGATCGCCTACGCCCCGTACGTTTCCGACTACTCGCGCTACATGCCACGCGATAGCGGTGCGCGCGATGCATTCTGGGCCAGCTACTGGGGATGCACGCTCGGATCCTTCCTGCCGATGGTTCTGGGCGTCATCGTGGGCCTGGCCGCGCCGGGCAGCAATCTGGTCGCCGGATTAGCCGAGCTGACGGGTGGTATTGCAGCGCCGGTACTGATTATCTTCTGCATCGGCATGGCGGCGGCGACCGCCATGAACCTGTATTGTGGGGCGCTCTCCACGCTGACGGTCGGGCAGACTCTGATTCCCACATGGTCGCCGGGTCCCCGGGCGCGTATCTGCACCGTGATTGTGCTCTTGCTGCTCTCGCTCCTCGGCGCACTCCTTGGCAAGGCGGCGTTTCTACATTACTACGAGGGGTTCATTCTGCTGTTGCTGTACGTGTTGGTCCCATGGACCGCCATAAATCTCGTCGATTACTACCTGCTGCGCCGGGGTCAGTACGACGTTGCCTCGTTCTTCCGTCAGGACGGGGGCATCTACGGGCGGGTCAACGCCGCGGCAGTCGCCTGCTACCTGCTGGGGATTCTGGTACAGCTGCCCTTCATCGCATCCTCGCTCTACACCGGCAGCGTGGCCCGTTCGCTGGGCGGGGTCGACGTGTCCTGGATCGTCGGCCTGGCAGTCACCTCGCCCGTGTACTTCTTCATTGCGCGATCTTCCCGGGCCCGCGCCGCGGCACCCCATTCCGGGCGCTGAAGGCGGCCCGCGATGGCAGAACCGCCGGGTTCGGCTATGATGCAGCCACGCTGGTGCGTGCCCGGATCCGACCTTTTAGACAATGCCTTACGAAGACACTGCCGAAACAGACTTACTTATTCTCGTCGACGCCGCCGACCGCGAGGTCGGTTATATGGACAAGAGCGCCTGTCATGACGGCGCTGGGGTGCTGCATCGGGCCTTCTCTCTGCTGATCTTCAACGGCGAGGGCGAGTTGCTGTTGCAGCAGCGCGCGGGCTCCAAGCGTCTGTGGCCGCATTACTGGTCGAACAGCGTCTGCAGCCACCCACGCCGCTCGGAATCGCTGCACACGGCCATCCACCGCCGGCTGCACGAGGAGCTTGGGATCCGCTGCCCGCTGCAGTTCCTGTTCAAGTTTCAGTATCAGGCCCAGTTCGACCACGCCGGGGGCGAGCGTGAGCTATGCTCCGTCTATATCGGTCGCTCAAACGCACCCGTGAGGAGCGACCCGGACGAGATCCAGGCCTGGCGCTGGATCAGTCCCGAGGCACTGCATGAGGAATTGGCTGCCTCGGGGGTGGAAAGGTTCACCCCTTGGTTCAGACTGGAATGGGAGCGGATCTGGCGCGATCATCGCGCCGAGCTGCTGGCTTTGAGATAGGAGACACTGTTGAGCGTACCACTGATTCAGGCGTATCGAGTCGGCCGCTATATTGCCGGCCGCAGACTGCGCGGCGTGAAGCGTTACCCGCTGGTGCTCATGCTCGAGCCGCTGTTCCAATGCAACCTGGCCTGTGCTGGTTGCGGCAAGATCGACTATCCGAAGGAGATCCTGCAGAAGCGCATGAGCGTGGCGGATGCGCTGCGCGCCGTCGACGAGTGCGATGCACCGATGGTGTCCATCCCGGGCGGGGAGCCGCTGATCCACCGCGAGATGCCCGAGCTCGTGGCCGCGATCGTGGCGCGGCGCAAGTTCGTGTACCTGTGCACCAACGCGATCCTGCTGCCTAAGCACATCGACGAATACCAGCCCTCGCGCTATCTGACCTTCTCCATTCACCTGGATGGCAAGCGCGAGCGTCACGACGAATCGGTCTGCCAGGAGGGTGTGTACGACAAGGCGATCGCAGCGATACGCCTGGCCCGCTCGCGTGGGTTCCGTGTCACGGCCAACTGCACCTTATTCAGCGGGGAGGACCCGAGCGAGGTGGCGGAATTCTTCGACGAGGCCATGGCGCTCGGCATCGAGGGGATCACCGTCTCCCCCGGCTACAGCTACCAGCACGCTCCGCGCCAGGACGTGTTCATGGGCCGCAACATCAGCAAGTCCCTGTTCCGCGAGATCTTCAAGCGCCGGGGTCGCGCAGAGCCTGCCACCGGTCGCCGGCGGCGCTGGGCGTTCAACCACTCCGCGCTGTTTCTGGATTTTCTCGCCGGCAATCAGTCCTATCAGTGCACGCCGTGGAGTACCCCGACCTACAACATCTTCGGCTGGCAGCGGCCGTGCTACCTGCTGACCGATGAGGGGCACGCGGACAGCTTCCGCTCCCTGATGCAGGACACGGACTGGGACGCCTACGGAGTGGGGCGCAACCCCGCCTGTGATAACTGCATGGCGCACTGTGGCTTCGAGGGCACGGCGGTGAACGATGCATTCAGCCATCCGCTTAAGGCGCTCGTGACCTCGATCCGGGGTCCGCGAACCGCCGGACCCATGGCCCCCGACCCGCCAATCCTGTATCAGGGCCGCGAGCGGCGTGTCGAGACGACGATCGCCGTGTCCGCCGTGACACGCGCCAAGCGAGCCTCCGAAGTCGACAGCGTCCACTAGCCGTGCACAGCTCGCAGGCGCCCGCGTGAACCGGCCACTTGGAGCGACGCCGTCCGCGTCCGAGCCAGTACCCCAGCACGAGGCGTTTCCAGCGCTGCTGAAGTCATGGCAGGCACGCATGGAAGTCGCGCTGGCGGCGCGGCTGCCCGCGGCTGACGCTGTCCCCGCACGCCTGCACCAGGCCATGCGCTACAGCGCCTTGGGTGGCGGCAAGCGCGTGCGGCCGGCGCTGGTGTTTGCCACGGCGCGCACGCTCGGACTCACCGAAGCGGATGTTGAGGCGATCGCCTGTGCAATCGAGTTCGTACACGTGTACTCGCTGGTCCACGATGATCTTCCAGCGATGGACGACGACGATCTGCGCCGCGGTCGTCCGACCTGCCACAAGGCGTTCGACGAGGCGACCGCGATACTCGCCGGTGACGCGTTGCAGTCGCTCGCTTTCCAGGTTTTGGCGACCGACCAGACGCTGGTCGTGAAGCCCGCCACGCGCTTGCGGCTGATCGCGTTGTTGGGGGAGGCGAGTGGCACCTGTGGCATGGCCGGGGGACAGGCGATCGATCTGGCCGCGCAGGGCCGGCAGCTCGATATCGGTCAGGTCGAGGACATGCACGCGCGCAAGACCGGCGCCCTGATTCGCGCCAGCGTGCTGATGCCGGCCACGTGCCTGCCCTCACTCGAGCCCGCCCTCTATGATGCACTGGCCGGATTCGTGGCCCCAATAGGCCTTGCGTTCCAGATCCAGGACGACCTGCTCGATGTGCTCGGGGACGTCACGACGCTTGGCAAGGCCGCCGGCGCCGACAGCGTGCGCGCCAAACCCACACATCCTGCGGTACTCGGTGTCGAGGCATCCCAGGAGCGCGTGGGGCTGCTGCATGCGCAGGCCCGACATTCACTCTCGCCCTTCGGCGAACGGGCAGCGCCGCTGTGTGATCTGGCGGCGTGGCTGCTGGCGCGCAGCTACTGAAAAGCCTAGGTCTGGTGCGCAAAGGTCGGCTGGGCGGACCTCTCAGACCACGCGATCCTGCGAAGTCCTATAGACATAGTGCAGAGCGATGGCCCGCTCGAGCGTACCGAGCTGTGTAGTATACCCGCAACGTCAAATTGCCCTTCCCCGGCGCGGTGCCAATTGCGACCCGCCAACTCATGCGAGACACTGTCTGGATGGAGTCCCGAATCTCAGATGAAGCGTATCAGGAGCAGATTCTCCCGCACGTGTCACGCACGTTCGCGCTGACGATCCCGCAATTGCCGCCCGCGCTGCGTGTCGGGGTCACCAACGCCTACCTGCTCTGTCGCATTGCCGACACAATCGAGGATCAGACGAGCGGCTCGGCCGCCGCCAGGCTCGGGCTGCTGCACCGCTTCGTGGCGGTGTTGTGCGGGCGCGAGGACGCCGGGCAGCTGGCGCGCGAGCTCCTGCCGCGGCTCTCCGAACACACCTTGCCCGCCGAGCGCGAACTGATCCTCAACGCCGATCGCATCGTGCGCCTGACGGCGGCCCTGGATGCCCCGCAGCGCGCCGCGATCGAGCGCTGTGTGGAACTCATGTGCGAGGGCATGCATCAGTTCCAGCGCACCGCGAGCCTGGAGGGGCTCGCGCGCATGAGCGACCTCGACGAATACTGCTACTACGTGGCCGGCGTGGTCGGAGAGATGTTGACGGAGCTCTTCTGTGCCTACTCCCCTGCCATCGAGCGCCAGCGCGCAGGTCTTCAGAAGCTCTGCGTCTCCTTCGCCGAGGGACTGCAGATGACCAACATCCTCAAGGACGTGTGGGAGGATCGTCAGCGCGGGGCGTGCTGGCTGCCGCGGGAGGTCTTTGCCCGCTACGGCGTCGAGGAGTTGCGCGAGCTGCGCCCGGAGCGACAGCCCCCGGGCTTTCATGCGGGCATGCTCGAGCTGGTCGGGGTCGCACATGCGCACCTTCGTAACGCGTTGTCCTTCACGCTCTTGATACCGGGCACTGAAGTCGGCATCCGTCGCTTCTGCCTGTGGGCCATCGGGCTTGCGGTCCTGACGCTGCGCAAGATCGCGCACACGCCAGGATTCACCGCGGGCAATCAGGTGAAGCTCACGCACGCGGCCGTCGGCATCACGCAGCTTCTGAGCAACGCCGCGATCGGCCGGGACTGGCTGCTGCGGGGACTGTTCGGGCTCGCCGCCACCGGCCTGCCGCTGGCAACGCTCGGTCCCGTGCTCGCTCCGGCGAGGATGCCGCCATCGGACCTGCGCGCACTGGCGGAATCCGTGCACGACGAATCGCATGCGACAGAGCTTGATCTGCGCCGCGAGGGGAGTTCGGGCCGGTGAGCCGCATACCGCCGCTGTCTGAGGCGCCGTTCGCGGAGGTTCATCCTTCCCCGCCGGCGAAGATCGCGCGCTTCGTACGCGAGTCTGCGCTGGGGCGGGCCATCGCAGCCTCTCGCAGCGCGCTCAGCGCTGCGCAGAGCAAGCAGGGCTACTGGCTGTTCGAGCTGGAGGCTGACTGCACGATTCCCGCCGAATACATCCTCATGCTGCACTTTCTCGGCGAGCCCGATCCGGCGCTCGAGGCACGCCTCGCCGTTTACCTGCGGGCACGCCAGGGCGCGCACGGCGGATGGCCGCTGTATCACGGTGGTGAGCTCGATATCAGCTGCTCGGTGAAGGCCTACTACGCACTGAAGATCGCCGGTGATGACCCCGACGCGGCGCACATGGTACGGGCGCGCAACGCGATACTCGCGCGCGGCGGTGCGGCGCGCGCCAACGTTTTCACGCGCATCACGCTCGCACTCTTCGGGCAGGTGCCCTGGCGCGCGGTTCCCTACATCCCCGTGGAGACCATGCTGCTGCCGCGCTGGTTTCCGTTTCACGTGGAGAAGGTGTCGTACTGGTCGCGCACGGTCATGGTGCCGCTCTTCATTCTGTGCACCCGCCGTGCACGGGCACAGAATCCGCGCCAGGTGGGGGTCGCGGAGCTTTTCGTCACCCCGCCTGAACAGGAGCGGCATTACTTCCGCGTGCCCGAAGGGCCCGACGGCAGACTGGCGCGCATCTTTCTGCTCGTCGATCGCTGCGCGCGCCGCCTCGATCCGCTGGTCCCCAAGGCGCTGCGCCGGCGCGCCGAGGCGCGCGCGTTGACCTGGACGCTCGAGCGGCTGAACGGCGAGGATGGCCTTGGCGCAATCTTCCCCGCAATGGTCAATGCGCTCGAGGTGTTCGCGGTGCTCGGCTACCCGCGAGATGATCCGCAGCGCGTGACCGCGCGGCGCGCCCTGGAGAAGCTGCTGGTGAAGCAGGGCGGCAGCGCCTATTGCCAGCCTTGCGTGTCCCCGGTCTGGGACACCGCGCTCGCCGTGCTCGCGATGCAGGAGGAGGGGAGCCTCGAGTCGGTCGCAAACGCGGAGCGGGCCCTCGCATGGCTCAAGAGCCAGCAGCTGCTGGTCGAGCCGGGGGACTGGCAGCGCAAACGCCCGAAACTTCGCGGCGGCGGCTGGCCGTTCCAGTTCGGCAACAGCTTCTATCCGGATCTGGACGACACGGCCGCCATCGTCTGGGGCATGCAACGTGCGCGCGATCTTGAGCCGTACGAGGAGCCGATCAAGCGTGCGCTCGACTGGCTGGTCGGCATGCAGAGCCAGAATGGCGGCTTCGCCGCTTTCGATGTCGACAACACGCACTACCGGTTGAACCACATTCCGTTCGCCGATCACGGTGCGTTGCTCGATCCGCCCACGAGCGATGTCACCGCGCGCGTGATCACGGTGCTCGCCGTGGCGGATCGTCCCGAGGACCGCGAGCCCCTGGCGCGTGCCATCGCGTTTCTGCGCCGTGAGCAGGAGCCCGACGGCTCGTGGTTCGGGCGTTGGGGAAGCAACTACATCTATGGCACCTGGTCGGTGCTGATGGCCTTTGCACAAGCGCGCATCCGCGGCGACGACGAGACGGTCGCGCGTGCGGTGCGCTGGCTCAACTCCTGGCAGAATCCCGATGGCGGCTGGGGGGAGAGCAACGATACCTACACGCAGACCCCGGCGCAGCGGCGTCCCGTGGCGAGTACCTCGTTCCAGACGGCCTGGGCGCTGCTGGGGCTCATGGCCGCCGGACAGGCGCGCTCGGAGGCGGTACGCCGCGGCATCGAGTACCTGCAAAGAACCCAGGGCGAGAACGGGCTGTGGAATGACCCGGGCTTCACCGCCCCGGGGTTCCCGAGAGTGTTCTATCTCAGATACCACGGCTACAGCGCCTATTTCCCGCTCTGGGCGCTGGCGGTGTACCGCAACCTGCTGCGCATCGCAGGCACTCATTGACGAGGGCGCTCGTGGGCGTCGTGTGCGCACTGCGCAGCGAAGCACGCCATCTGGGCCACACGCTCTCAAGACACCCACACCTCGATGCGCTCCCTGACGGGCTGCTCCTCGCTGTGACCGGGATCGGTTGCGCGGCGGCCGCTGCCGGGGCGCAGAGCCTGGTTGCCTCGGGGGCGGCTGGGCTGGCGAGCTTCGGGCTGGCAGGGGGGCTCGACCCGGCGCTGCCCGCCGGCACGATCTTTCTGCCGAGTGAGGTCGCGGCACAGGATGGTGCGCTCTTCAGCACTGATGCACCCTGGCGCGCACGTGTGCGTGCGGCCCTGAACAGCCGTGCGCCGATTGATACCGGCCGCCTCGTGACAACGCGCCATCCGGTCGCCGCGGTTGCCGAGAAGGCGGCGCTCTTTCAGGCGAGCGGCGCGCGCGCGGTGGACATGGAGAGCTTCGGCGTCGCCGAGGTCGCCGGCAGCTGCGGGGTGCCTTTCATCGCAGTCCGCGTGATCGTCGATGCTGCCGGTGAGCCGCTTCCCCAGGCGGTGATCGCGGCAACCGATGCCGCCGGACACACGTCTTTGTGGCAGCTGCTCGGGCAGCTGGCTCGACGCCCGCGTGAGCTGCGCTCCCTGGTACGGCTCGCCCACGGCTATCACAGGGCCAATCGCTCGCTCGCGGCCGTGGCGCGCACGGGCGCCTTGGCGCTCTTCGCAACGGCTGCAGAGCTGCCGTGAGGGCGCTGCTGACCGGAGGCACCGGCTTTGTCGGCGCGGCGGTCGCCCGCGCGCTGCTGCGCGAGGGCTGGCAGGTACGCGCACTGGTGCGCCCCAACGCCGATCGGCGCAACCTCGCGAACCTTGCGCTCGAGAGCGCGCTCGGTGAGCTTGCCGATGCGGGCTCACTCGAGCGCGCCGCGCAGGGGTGCGAGGCGCTGTTTCATGTGGCGGCAGACTATCGCCTCGGCGCCCGCAAGCCCGAGGAGCTCTACCGGACCAATGTCGAGGGCACGCGCAACGTGCTCAATGCGGCGCGTACCGCCAAGGTCGGGCGGGTCGTCTACACCAGCAGTGTCGCCACCATCGGGCTGCCGCAGGATGGCTCGCCCGGAGACGAGACGACCCCGGTTGCCCTCACCGACATGATTGGTCACTACAAGCGCTCGAAGTTCCTGGCCGAGCAGCTCGCACGCGAGGCCGCGCGCGCGGGACATCCCGTGGTGATCGTCAATCCGTCGACGCCGATCGGTCCCGGGGACGTCAAGCCCACACCGACGGGCCAGATGGTGCGCGATGCGGCCCTGGGACGCATGCCGGCTTACGTCGACACGGGACTGAACATCGTGCATGTCGATGACGTGGCGGCTGGGCACCTGCTGGCCTGGCAGCACGGACGCGCCGGGGAGTGCTATATCCTCGGCGGTGAGAACTTGAGCCTGCGCGCGATCCTCACCGAGATCGCCGAGATCGTAGGACGCCGGCCGCCGCGCGTGCGCCTTTCGGCGGCGGCGCTCTTGCCGGTGGCCGTGGTGGCGGAGGGGCTCGCCCGCCTCACCGGTGGCACGACCCGTATCACCGTCGAAGGCATACGCCTGGCACGAAAGCGCATGTTCTTCTCCAGCGCCAAGGCCGCGCGCGAGCTCGGCTATGCGGCCCGTCCGGCGCACGCGGCGTTCGTCGACGCCATACGCTGGCTCGAGGAGCAGGGGCTGCTGACCCAGCGCAACCTGAGCGCGGCGCGGCGGCCTTAGTCCCTAGGGCCGCCCGCCTCGTCCCGGGTACCAGTTCCAGCGCCCGCCCAGGGCCATCGCGGCAGGCACGATCAGTGCCCGGATCAGCGTCGCATCGACCAGCACTGCGACGCACAGCCCAAGTCCGGTCATCTTCAGCACCGGCAACTGCGCACCGACGAAGGCACCGAATACCACCACCATGATCAGACCCGCACCGGTGATCACCGGGGCCACGGCGGCGAGCCCCTCGATCGTGGCACGGTTGTTGTCGCCATCGCGACGGTATTCCTGCTGGATGCGAAACAGCAGGAACAGCTCGTAGTCCATCGACAGTCCGAAGCTCAGGCAGAACACCATGAGCGGAATCTCCAGCGGGATCGCCGTGAAGGGATGCTCCAGTCCCACCAGCCCGTTCAGCCACCCGAGCTGAAATACCGCCACCACGGCGCCGATGCCCGCAGCCACCGCCAGCAGGTTCATGAGCACGGCGGTGATCGGCAGCAGCAGGGAACGGAAGGCCGCGAACAGCATCACGAGTGTTGCGCACACGACGAACCCAAAAATGCGCGGCAGGCTCCTGAACATGTAGTCGTTGAAATCGTTGTGCTCCGCGGGTGTCCCCGCCACCATGAGGCTAAATGGGCCTGCGGGTGCGTGCGCGGCAAGCTGTGCCGAAAGGCTCCCGATCTGCGCAGCGTTCAGATGCTCCGCCGGTGTCACCTCGAACAGTCCCGCACGGCGATCGTGGCTCAGGAACAGCTCCGCGATCTGCGGATAGTCGATGAGTGCCTGCGCGGGGTCCGAGTAGAGTTCGGCGTAGTCATCGGCACCGAGCCCCTTCTGCAGGTTGACGGGCGAGTTCACATCGGCGATCCGCGGGTCCGCCTCGAGCTTGGCGCCATAGGCCAGTAGCGCATCCAGGTGCGAGGCGGCGAGCAGCGGCTGTCCATCGGTCGTGTGCACGATCAGGTAGATCGCAAGCCCGGCATTCTCGCTGCGGATGGCGGTGAGCATTTCCGCACCCACGCGCGCCTCCATCGCCTGGGGCAGGAACCAGCGCTCATTGGAGAAGCCGCTATTGGCGCGCAGCGCCGGCGCTGCGATGCCGAGGGCGCAGCCCCCGGCGAGCAGCAGCGTCACCAGCGGATGGCGCACGACCCACCCGCCAAGGCCGCGCCAGAACGCCAGCAGACGTCCGCGGCCGCCGCGGCGCGGCAGGACGGGCAGCCAGTCGATGCGCGGACCGAGGAGCACCAGCGCTGCGGGCAGCAGCGTCAGGGCCGCGAGCACCGACACGCAAACCACCAGCGCCCCGCCGATGCCGACGCTGCGCGTCTCGAGCAGCGGACTGAACAGCAGTCCCAGGAGCCCGATGATGACGGTGAGGCCCGACCAGGAGATGGTGCGCCCGGCGCGACCGACGGTGGCCGCGACGGTTTCAGCGACACCGGCGACGGGGGCTTGCTCGCGATAGTGCGTGACCATGAGGAGCGAGTAGTCGATGCCGATCGCGAGCCCGATCATGGTGACGACGTTACCGAGAAGGTTGGAGACGGGCATGAGGAGCGCGAGCACAAACGCCAGCCCGAGAGAGACGGTGGTTGTGGAGAGCCCGGTGAGAAAGGGCAGGCTGGCTGCCACCAACGTGCCAAAGGCCACCAGCAGGATCGCCAGGGTGAGTGGCAGCGCGTGCTTCTCCGCGCGATCACCGCCGGTGGCGCTCCAGGTGTTGATGTCGTAGTCGGCGGCGGCCGATCCGGTGACGGCAACGCGCGCGGCGGGGTCCGACTCCCGCAGCGCGGCCGTCAACGGCGCCAGCGCGCGCCGCACCGCGATGACCGCCTGTTGACGACCCGCGATGTCCGATGCGGGCAAACCCACCAGCAACATCGTCACGTGGCCGTCGCGCGAGCGCAGGCGCGCCTCGCGGTCGTCCGCGAAACTGGTCACCTTGCGCACGCCGGGAAGCACCGCCAGTGCGCGCGTGGTGTGCTGCAGCCAGCTGAAGTACGCCTTCTCATCGACCTTCAGGTGCGGGGCGCTCACGCCCACCACCAGCGGATCGATGAATGGATTGCTGAACTCGGTACGCAGCACCTGCCCGGCGCGATGCGAGGGGCTGCCCGGCACGCCGCCTTCGACCCCGACGGTCACCGCGTTAAGTTGATGGGCTCCCCAGGCGCCGAAGGCGATCACGACGACCCAGGCCGCGAGGAACCACCAGGGATAGCGCGCCACGGTGCGGCCGAGCCGCAGGAATGGGTCAGTCAAGCGGCACCGGCGCTTTTCCCGACACGCTCAGCCAATCCACGCTATCCAGTGCAAGAGATGCTCCCAAGGCTGCCGCGCTGCGTGCGTAGCCTATTTCATTTTGGTGAGCTGGCAAGGAGACGGGTAAACTGTCGTACAAACAAATATTTGCGTTCGCCCCCGTATCGCATGTCCGACGCCATTCCACGGACCTCCGCAGGTGCGGCGGCATCCCCTTGGGATGCGCGCCTGGCGCGAAGGCTGGTTCAGCCCCTCAAGCATAGCCCGGTCACGCCCAATCACCTGACCAGTGTGCGCCTGATGTTCGGGGTCGCCGCCGCGGCGGCCTTCACGCAAGGCAGTTACGGCTGGATGAACCTCGGGGCGCTCCTGCTGGTCGTGTCGAATTTTCTGGACCATGCGGATGGGGAGCTGGCACGTCTGAGCGGCAAGAGCAGTCGCCTCGGCCACGCGTACGACCTGGCCAGCGATACGGCGGTCACCATTCTGCTGTTCGCGAGTATCGGGGCGGGGGTTGGCAAGAGCTCCGCGCGGTTGCTGCACGTGCCGCCGCTCGCCCTCGGAGTGCTGGCCGGTGTTGCCGTGGCGCTGATCTTCTACCTGCGCATGCGCATCGAGAGCGTGGCGGGGAAGGCTGCGAGCCGGCAGGCCCAGGCCGGGGGCTTCGAGACCGAGGACGTGCTCTACCTCATGCCGCTCGTGACCCTGGGCAATGCCTGCGCGCCGTTTCTCATCGCCGCAGCCATCGGTGCCCCGCTGTTCGCCGGCTGGGTGCTCATCGACTATCGACGCGTAATGCGCACGCTGCGGCAATGATGTCGGCCCTCGCCGCACGCCTGGCCGGCCTTGAGATGCCTGAGCTGCGGCGGCAGTTCCTCTCGCAGGGCAAGTTCGTGTACCTGCCGCAGTTCCTGCCGGCCGAGCTGACCGCGCAGCTCATCGGCGCTGCGGATGCGTCCCGCGCGGCGATCAATCGCAATTACCTCCCCGGGCACAAGCAGGGCGGCAGCGTCAGCCGCCACTCGATCGATGAGCTCGCCCCGGTCATCGCGCAGCTGTATCGCGCGGCCGAGCTGCTCTCGTGGCTGGGCGAGCTCGCCGGCGAGCCGCTGCAGGTTTCTCCGCCGGAGGACCCACATGCCTACGCGCTGTACTACTACACGCAGCCGGGCGATCACGTCGGCTGGCATTACGACACCTCCTACTACGCCGGACGCCGCTACACGGCACTCCTGGGCGTGCTCGATGAATCCTCCTGCCGCCTGGACTATCAGCTGCACACGCGCGCACGCAACACCGCGCGCGTGTCCGGTTCGCTGCAGATTGCTCCCGGGGGATTGGTGTTCTTCGACGGCGACGCGCTGCGCCACCGCATCACCCCGCTCGGTGCCGGCGAGCGACGTGTGTCGCTGACTTTCGAGTACCTCACTGACCCGCGCATGCACCGCTTCTGGCGCCTGGTGTCGAATCTGAAGGACTCGTTTGCGTATTTCGGATTCCGGCAGGTGTTTCGTGGCCAGCGCGTCGGCGGGCGCGCAGGCCGCGCAGGCGGCGGCTGAGCATGTCGCGCGCCGCGCCATGGCTCCTGGCCGCAGGAGCCGTGCTGTTCATCCTGATCCTCGCCTCGCACGACTTCGTTGCGGTCCTGAAGCTTGTGGCGCTCACCGGGTGGGGGCTGCTCGCGGTCGCGCTCTTTCACCTGCTGCCGTTGGTGCTCGATGCTGCCGCGATGCGGGTGTTGTTCGCCGCCGGTCGCGCCCGTGCCATGGTTGATGCGCTGCTGGTGCGCTGGATCGGGGAGTCCGCCAACAGCCTCATGCCCGCCGGGATGATCGGCGGGCCGCTGCTCATGATCAGGCAGCTGACGCAGCGCGGCACGCCCCCGGCCGAGGCCGTGGCCGCCATTACCATCAGTACGACGCTGCAGAGCCTGGCGCAGATCCTGTTCGCACTCCTGGGCGTGGCGCTGGTGGGTGCCCGGGCGGCGCATCTGCCCGCAAGGGGAGCCTGGCCGGCGGTGTTGGTCGGCGCAGCCGTCCTCGTGGTGATGCCGGTCGCGTTCTACCTGTTGCAGCGGCGTGGCCTGTTCGCAGGCGTGGCGCAGCTGGCGCAGCGCTTCGCGCACGCGCGCGACTGGTCTGACCTGGTGCGCCGTGCCGAGGACATCGACCGGGCGCTCGGGGAGACCTACCGTCGGCGCGCCAGGGTATGGATGAGCTTCCTTCTGAATCTTGTCGGCTGGCTCGTCGGTACGGGCGAGGTCTGGCTCGCGCTGCGGCTGCTCGGCTCTCCTGTCAGCTGGAGCGATGCGCTGCTGCTCGAGAGTCTCGGCCAGGCCGTGCGCAGCGCAGCGTTCGCGATCCCCGCCTCGCTCGGAGTACAGGAGGGCGGCTACCTGTTGCTCGCGCCGCTGGTCGGTTTGCGGCCTGATGTTGCCCTGGGCCTGTCCCTGGTCAAGCGGGCACGGGAGCTGTTACTCGCCATCCCGGGCCTCATTTACCTGCACTTCTGCGAGCGGGCCTTCCGCCGCGCACCCGCCCCCGCAGCCAGCGACTGAAGCGCCGATCAAGCTTGCGGACGCGGCTCGCAGCCGGCCGCAATTCTGTACTATGCGTACCCGTCTCAAATAATCCGCGACTCGCATGCGCGCCATAATTCTCGCCGCCGGGGTCGGCCTGCGCTTACAACAACCCGAACCGCAGCTGCCCAAGTGCCTGCTGCAGTTCGGCGGCCGCAGCCTCCTTGAGCGGCATCTGCACCTGCTCGGGCGCGCCGGCGTTGAGGAGGTGGTGGTGGTGCTCGGCTTTCATTACCAGATGGTTGAGGCACATCTGGCGAGCGTGGGTGCGCCGCTGCGACCGCAGATCGTGCTGAATCCGCGCTTTGAGCTCGGCAGTGTCCTCAGCCTGGATACGGCAGCCGCCGCGCTGACCGGTGGGGGCGAAGTCCTGATCATGGACGCCGACGTGCTCTATCACGAGCGCATCATGGCCGCGCTGGTCGCCGGAGAGGAACCGGTGAATCGTATCCTGATCGACCGCGAGTTCGAGGCGGGGGCCGAGCCGGTCAAGGTGTGCGTGCGCGCGGGCGTGCCTTTTGAGCTGCGCAAGCAGCTCGGCGCCGATCTACGCTACGACACCATCGGCGAGTCGGTGGGATTCTTCCGCTTCAGCGAGCCAGGTGCGCGCCGTTTGGCGCAGATAACCGGCGACTATGTGGCCAGCGGACGCGCCGGCCAGCCGCACGAGGAGGCGGTGCGCGACATGGTGCGCGAAGCGATCCAGCCCTTCGAGGTCACAGACATCACCGGCACGCCGTGGATCGAGATCGACTTCCCCGATGACGTGCAGCGGGCCGAGCGCGATATCCTGCCGCGGCTGTAGGGCGCTACCATCATGAGCGATTCGTCAAGCCGTGACGGTGCCGGGTGGACCGAGCGGGCGGAGGACATGCGCATACGAGCGATGCGTCAGATCGGAGCCGGCGCAGGACGTGCGCCGTAACCGCGACCGTGCGCGCTCTTGCGGCTGCCGTGTTGACGATGCTGCTGCCGTGTGCGGCGGCCATCGCGCAGCTGCCCGGGCCGAACGCACCCGAGCAGGTCGCACCCATCCCGCCTGACACGCCGCTGCCGCCTGCGCCGCCAGCTGAGCCTGCGCAGCCGAGCGGGCTTGCGCGCTGGCTGAATCCCTCGACCGCCCCGTTCATCCCGGTACCGGAGATAGCCACCGATCCGAACGGCGGTACGACCTTGGGTCTGCTGCCGGTATGGCTGAGCACCAACGATGAGCACCAGATCGACCGGATCATCGCGCCGGACGTGCTGCACAACACCTACTTCGGCTATGGCATGCATGCGCGTCTGTACGAGTACCCTTCCGAGGACCAGCAGTGGTCGGCCACGGTGGGCATCAAGGAGCGGGTGGAGCGCGAGCTTGATCTCGAGTACCAGATCGGCCGCGAGCGCAACGAGCGCTGGTCCTTCACCACCAGTCTGATCTCCGATCGCTCCGGAACACCGCGTTTCTACGGAATCGGTAATCGCACGACCGAATCGGCCGAGAGCAACTACACCGCCCAGCAGCAGCTGGCGGACGGCCAGATCGGGCTGAACCTGTCGCACACCTGGCAGCTGGCCTATACGGTGCGGGCCCGCTTTATGGACGTACTGCCCGGAACCCTGCCCGGCATCGATTCGATACAACAGCTTTACGGCAACGCCGAGCTTGGCAGCGGGCGCGAATTCCTGCAGCGGCTGTCATTGGCCTACGACACGCGTGATGACCTGACCATCCCGCGCCATGGCATGCAGTGGATCGTCTATACCGGGGTGGCCACGCGGGATTGTTTCTTCAACGAGCAGCTCTACAAGGAGGCGGGCTTCGACGGGCGCATGTTCTGGCCGGTGTTCGCCGATACGGTACTCGCGGCACACATGTCGCTGCGCTACCTCCTGAGCGATCACAACACCCCCTTCTGGACACTGAACACGCTCGGCGGGGAGAGCAGCGTGTTGGGGAGCGAGGAGCCGCTGCGCGGTTACGGCGCGGGCCGCTATACCGACAAAGACGGCTACGCGACCTCGCTGGAATTGCGCCACCAGGTCTTCTCCTTCGGTGCGCTCTCGAGCCGCGTTGACATTGAGGTGACCCCGTTCGTAGATGCCGGACGCGTGTTCGCCGACTCCAGCACGTTTCCCCTCGCGCACGTGCACGCCATCGGCGGGGTCGGCTTTCGCGGCATCGCGCGCCCGTTCGTGGTCGGGTACGTGGATGTCGGCTACGGCAGCGAGGGCGCGGCGGTGTTCACCGGGATCAACTACCCATTCTAGAAGCCCGCCAGTCGCGCGGCCCATTTAGCCCCAGACCTGGGGCATTGGCTCACGTCAGCATCAGCGCGACTGCGTACGCGCGTGACGGGACTTATATACCTGACTCCCAATGAGTGAGAATAAGCCGTGATCCTGACGTACCGCTACCGTTTGCTGCCGCTTAAGAGCCAGCATCGTGCACTGGAGCGGATCTGCGCAGCACAACGCGAGCTGCACAACGCAGCGCTTGAGGAGCGGATCGACTGCTATCGCAAGACGGGCAAGACGCGCACCTACATCGACCAGTGCAAGGCATTAACGACGTGCCGGCGGGAGGTGCCAGAGATGGGTGCACTGCCGGTGAGCCTGCAACGCTGGACGCTGAAGCGGCTGGACGATGCGTTTCAGGGGTTCTTCCGGCGCCTGAAGGCGCGCAAAGGGAAGGCTGGCTTTCCCCGCTTCCGCGGCAAGGGGCGCGGGGAAGAACGTCTCGAACATGGTTCGTCATCCGACCCTGGCGCGTTCGATTGCGGATGCGTCATGGTCGCGGTTCATCTCGATGCTGGACTACAAAGCTGAGAAGGCTGGTAGCTATCTGATTCGAGTCGACCCGAGAAACACAAGTCAGAAATGCTCAGGCTGCGGTGAGCTCGTACCGAAAGTGCTGGCCGTGCGGACACATGCGTGTCCAACCTGCGGTCTGGCGATCGACCGGGATCACAACGCCAGCCTGAACATTCTCCGCGCCGGGATTGGCGCGGGGGCGCTTAACGTGATCGGCTGCGATGAGCGTGCGCCCGGAAACATGTGCTGACTCCCCGCAGGGGCTAAGTATAAATCCAGCCAGCGCGCCAGGAACGCGTATTCGGAGGGCAGCCATGCGCCCACGCGGTACGGTACCGGTGTGCCAGTTTCCACGCGCGCACCTCGTCGGGGTCTTAAGCGGAACTGCAGTCTAGCGGCGCAGGCCGACATGGGCCGGTGCCTCGTTTGCTCACGCCGCAATCACAGGGCTCATCCTAATATGCCGGGTAGCACGGAATTGTTTCAGCCATTCATGAGCGATCTCGGCATCATCTTCTACGTCGTCGGTGCCCTCTTTACCCTGTATGTCGTCGCGGCGACCTGGCGCTCGAGCGACTCGGACGCGCGACTGCGCGAGCGCCGTCCGGGTAAGTTTCCGTAGCACCTCCTTGGCTCCCGGGGCTATAGTTCACCGCTGAATCCAAGGCGGTGACTGATGCGGCGCAGTACCTGTGCCTGCCGCACCAGATCTCCGGAACCGAGGGCCTCCCAGCACCGTCTGAGGGAGTTCCAGTCGTAGTTTGCCTATCGAGTGCCCCCCGGCGCACAGATACCATCCACTTCATCGCAAGGAGATTCCACGATGAACGCTGCCATTAGAGAAGCCCAGACCTCGCGCACCGTCACCCAGTTCCTGGAAGCCCCAAAGAAGCTGCTGATCGACGGCAAGTGGGTCCCGGCGGCCTCTGGCAAGACCTTCGATGTCATGAATCCGGCAACCGGAGCGACCATCGCCCGTGCAGCGGAAGGCGACAAGGCCGATATCGACAGCGCCGTAAAGGCGGCGCGTCGCGCCCTGGAATCCGGACCCTGGCCCGCGCTGACACCCTCACAGCGGGGCAAGCTGGTGTGGCGGATCGGGGATCTCATTTCCAAGTACAACGACGAGCTCGCCGAGCTCGAATCGCTCGACAACGGCAAGCCGCTCGGCGTGGCGCGCGCCGCGGACGTGCCGCTGGCCGCGGACATCTTCCAGTACATGGCGGGCTGGTGCACGAAGATCGAGGGCAAGACCATCCCGCTCTCGGTGCTCTACACCCCGGGTGCCAAGTACCACTCCTACACGCGGCCCGAGCCGATCGGCGTCGTCGGACAGATCATCCCGTGGAACTTCCCGCTGCTGATGGCGGCGTGGAAGCTCGCCCCGGCGCTCGCGACCGGCTGCACCGTGGTGTTGAAGGTGGCCGAGGAGACCCCGCTCAGTGCGCTGCGCCTCGGGGAGATCCTCCTGGAGGCGGGCCTGCCGCCGGGGGTGGTCAACATCGTCACCGGTTTCGGTGAGACCGCCGGTGCGGCGCTCGCTGCGCACCCCGGTGTCGACAAGGTCGCCTTCACCGGATCGACCGAGGTCGGCCGCCTGATCGTGCAGGCCGCGGCGCGCGACCTGAAGCACGTGTCGCTCGAGCTCGGTGGCAAGTCCCCGAACATCATCCTCGAGGATGCGGACCTGGACGTCGCGATCCCCGGCGCGGCGAGTGCGATTTTCTTCAACCACGGCCAGTGCTGCTGCGCCGGCTCGCGCCTGTACGTACACGAGCGGCTGTTCGACCGGGTGGTCGCAGGGGTGTCCGATCAGGCCAAGGCGATCAAGCTCGGCTCCGGACTCGATCCGAGCACGCAGATGGGGCCGATGGTCTCTGAGATCCAGCGTGATCGGGTGTGCAGCTACCTGGAGTTCGGCAAGCAGGAAGGTGCGCGCGCGGTGACGGGCGGCAAGGCGCGCGAGGGGTCAGGCTACTTTGTCGAGCCGACCGTATTTGTGGATACCAAGCCCGGCATGAAGATCGTGAAAGAGGAGATCTTCGGTCCCGTGGTGACCGTGACACCTTTCGCTAAAGCCGACGATGCGCTCGTGCACGAGGCCAACGACACGATCTACGGACTCGCCGCCGGCATCTGGACGCGCGACGTCAGCAAGGCGCATGCCCTGGCGGCGCGGCTGAAGGCTGGCACAGTATGGATCAACTGCTACAACATCTTCGATGCCGCCTTGCCATTTGGCGGATACAAGCAGTCCGGATGGGGGCGGGAGATGGGAGAGGCGGTGCTCGAGAACTATCTGGCGACCAAGGCGGTCACCATCGCTCTGTAGCAGCGCCCGCTTAAGCTTCGGCAGATGGCTCCGCCCTCACGGCGGGGCCTTCTGGCGTGCGCGAACGCAACGTGCGCCTACATACCCCTCGGAGGCTGCGGCCTGCAGTCCGCTGGCCGAAGTCTAAGAAGTCGTTGCCGGAAGAGCCGGTGGCTCAAGAAAGAACGGTCTCGGAGGCGGCAGGGAGCGAGTCGAGCGGTTGCGAACGGGGGGGAAAGTTGCCATCCCTGGCCAACCTGATCCGTCCTGGAGACTACTCAGCCGTTCGCACCTTTCGGATCACTTCGCGCCGCCTCGAGACCGTTAACAAAGCGTCACACCGGGTTGGGGGGCAAACCCGGAAGACGCGATTCGAGCCACATCGGCATGCATGGGCACCGCTTGCGGTGCACGTGCGTCAACAATCTGGACGGCGCTCTGCAGCAGCTCGTCAATGGTCACGGGACGCAGCGGACTGAAGTGCGCGAGCCCCACGGCCAGAGGCAGCGCAGGCACATCGCTGCTGCGATCGCGGCGCCGGATGCGCAGCGAGACCGCGCTGCGCGAGGCGAGCTCGGTGTCCGTGGTGAGCGCGGCGAACTCACGGGTGCTCAGCCGCCCAAGCACGTCATATATTCCGTACCCGGGAAAGAGGTCGCGTAGGAAGTTGCCCATCTGGCGCACCAGCAGGTTCTCCGACTGGTCGGGGCGGAATTTGCCCACGCGGAAATAAACGAGGTGTGCCGCCTGGCCGTCCCGGGTGGCCAGATCCAGAAGGCGGGTGGCCGTCTGCATGAAGCCGCGTCGATTGTGCAACCCGGTGACTTCGTCCGTGAGCGCCGCCGAGCGCAGTGACTGCACGAGGTCGAGCAGTGCGCGCATTTGCACCGCCACACGCTGCCCCTTGGTCAATCCTCGGACCCGCAGCAGGTCGGAGAGCAGTCGCGCCATGCGACTCTCGTCACCGTCCATGACGGCATCGCGCAGGCCGCTCGCGAGCTCCAAAGCCCGTGCCGAGGCCACAGTGCCTGCTGGGGGCCGTGAGACCAGAGCCGATTCCATTGCTGCAAACGCCTCCTCATTCACCTGCGGCGTAAGCATAGGCGCCGGGCAGTTTGCGGCCGCGCCAGTGCACCGCCCGCCTGCGCGTCGGCTAAGGACCCTGCGCGCTGTCAGGAAGCTCCTACAGGCCGCCGCAGCCGCCTCCAGGTAGCTTCCCCGCAGTAGTTCGACTCCTACGGGCTTGGCGAGCCATCCCGACCGGTCAGGCGGTGAGATTGCGCATACACTCCGAAGGCGTACACGTCTTAAGAACCCTCGAGGAGCAAGTTATGGACAGCGGCGGTAAGAATCAGAGCAGCAATCGCAACGGCGCACGCGCGGCTGGCTATGACACCCAATCCCTCAAAGATGCCGCGCGCGATGCGGCGCGGCGTGCAGCGGGCAACCCGGAGATGGAAAAGCTCATCGCCGATGTCGAGGAGCTCATCAGCCGCCTCGGAGAGCCGCGCGATCCGGCCACAGCGCATCTGTGCGCACGCGTGGCCGAGGCGGTCGCCAACGCGCGGCGCGCGCTCAACGAGCGTGCGGCCCAGGTGCAGCGTCAGGCCCAGGAGGCCCTCGCTGCCGGGGACAGCTACGTGCGCGCGCAGCCCTGGGAATCGATCGGCGTGGCGGCGGCGGCCGGACTGGTGGTCGGCCTGCTGTTATTTCGCCGCTGAAGCGGTGAGGGTCCAAACTGACGCAAGTGCGCAAGCGGGTGCCTGAGGACATCGGCAACGGCGCGCTCGCGAGGAGCTGGTGGCCGAGCGCATCGCGAGATGATTGCCTACTTCGCTCCGCGCGACCCGACCACGCGGGGAGAGTGTTAGAAGAAGTGCTCGCGAACGAGGAAGAGCACGCCGAGGACCTGGCCAGCATGCTCCGCGGACTGGATGCGGCGCGGCGCGCAGGACGTTCCTGAAGTAGCACGCGCGCGTCGCGCCGCTCACGCACGCGCGCGCACGCCCACGGTATGATGCGTGCACCCATGAATTCCATTGCCCGTCAGATGCTGGTTGCCGCGTTGCTGCTCGCGGCGGTGATCGGACTGTTCGTCGCCGCACAGTCCGGTCAGCATCGCCTGGAGGAGGCGAGCCGGCACGTGCAGGTGGCCGCGCAGCGCAACGATGCGCTCGGAGAGCTCTGGCAGTTGGTGCGGCAGGCCGAGAGCAGCGAGCGCGGCTACATCCTGCTCGATAAGCCGGAGTACCTGGTTCCCTACCAGGAGGCCGCCGGCAATCTGCCGCAGGCGCTGCAGCGGCTCGCGCAGGCGTATGCGGATGCTCCGGCGCCGTTGCGCGCCGACAGCGATGAGATCAGGCGCCTGAGTGAGCTGAAGTTCGAGGAAATGCGCGCGACGCTCGAAGCCAACCGCACGCGCGGCACGAGCGCGGCGCTCGAGCTGATCCGCACCGAGGCCGGGCTGCGCACCATGGGACAGCTCGATGACCACGTGCGGGAAATCCGTACCCGCGGCACGCGTGCGTTGCTCGACTCGACTGGCACGTGGCAGACCAACCGCTGGGTGAACCTGGCGACCACGAGCACCGCCCTGGTCGCCAGTGCGGCGCTGTTGCTGCTGCTGATCCGCCTCGGCGTGCGCCACTTGCGCTCGAAGGAGCTCGAGGCGGCCGAGCTCGAGCGGCGCCGCGCCGAGCTCGAGGCGCTCGTGGCGCGCCGCACGGAGGAGCTATCGGAGCTCTCGACGCACCTGCAGTCGCTCGCCGAGCGGGAGAAGGCCGCGCTGTCGCGCGAGCTGCATGATGAGCTCGGCGGCCTGCTGGTCGCTGCCCGCATGGATGTCTCCTGGGTGGAAGAACGCGTAGCGAGCGGGGACCCTGATGTGCAGTCGCATTTCAAGCGCGTGCATGCAGCGCTGCAGTCGGGTGTGGAGCTCAAACGCCGGGTGGTGGAGAACCTGCGTCCCTCGCTCCTCGACAATCTCGGGCTGTTTCCTGCGCTGCGCTGGCAGGTCGCCGACAGCTGCGGGAGGGCGGGACTGAAGTGCACCGAGCGCTACCCGCCCGAGGAGCTGCAACTGACTCCGGAGGCCTCGATCGCGGTGTTCCGGATTGTCCAGGAGGCGCTCACCAACATCGTCAAGCACGCGCACGCACACAGCGTCGAGGTCTGTCTGGAGTGTCGCGCCTCCTGGATCAATGTGCGCATTCGCGATGATGGCGTCGGGCTGCCAAGGCCGCAGCCGCTGCGCACGCACGGACTGGCGGCGATGCGCCATCGCGTGAACGGCCTCGGCGGTCAGTGGCAGCTGCGCGCTGCGCCCGGCGGCGGGACCGAGATCGAAGTGCGCCTGCCTGCCGATCGGGTGCTGGCGCACACGGCCCCGGTGGGCGCGGAAGGCCTCACCTGTCAGTGAGCCTCGTGCGCGCAGCGCTTGCGGGCGATCCCCGTCAGCAGCGACGGCAGGCGGAAGTAGTCGCGGGATTTGTCCAGAAACGCCTCGACTCCGAAGGTCTCCGCCTCGCGCCGGTATTCCGGCAGTCCGAAGTTCGAGAGGATGATGATCTTCGGGCGCGTGCTCGCGCGCGCCAGCTGGCGCAGCACGCCAAAGCCGGTGCCGGTGCGCAGATGCAGGTCGAGGATCAACACATCCGGGCTGGTTGTCGCGATGCCATCCAGGGCTTCCGCCTCGGTATCCGCAGTACCGACCAGAGCCACGTCCGGCAGGCACCCGATGAGCTCCGCGAGCCTCGCGGAGAGCAACACCGAGTCCTCGACCAGAAGAACCCGTAACGAAGGGCTGGGCGACATAAGGTGCGGCACAAAATCCTTTGCCCCGTGCGGCGGGAGCGCCAGCACGTCCTTCTCACAAGCCTAGTGCGCTGCGCTATGCGGATGATGCCGGTAACGACCCCCTTGCCCTGTCAGTCGAAGCTGACCTGCAGCGCAAGCCTTACTGCACCAGCCCGTTGCGCAGCGCATAGGTCGTAAGATCGGCATTGGTGTCGAGCTTCATCTTCTCGAGCACCCGCGCCCGATAAGTGCTTACGGTCTTGACGCTGATGCACAGCTCGTGGGCGATCTCCGAAACGCTGCGCCCGACCGCGAGTTTGCACAGGATCTGGAATTCCCGCTGCGAGAGCGCTGCGTGCAGCGGGCGATCGGCGGGCTCATCAAGCGCGCTCACCAGCATTTCCGTCAACGCGGCGCTCACGAAGCGCCGCCCGGCAAGCACGGTGTGCACCGCGCGCATGAACTCCTCGGGCGCCTGATCCTTGGAGAGATAGCCGGAAGCGCCGCCGCGCAGCGCATAGATGGCGTACTGTTTCTCGGCGAACGCGCTGATTACCAGCACGCGTGTGTCCGGGTGGCCGGAGCGGATGTGTCTGAGGATGTCGATGCCGCTGCGATCGGGCATGTTGATGTCGAGCACCACGAGATCCCACGGTCCCTCGCGCAGGCGCTGCAGCGTTTCAGCACCGCTTGCGGCCTCGGCGATGGCCTCGATCGAGCGGTCCTGCTCCAGCCAGCGTCGCAGCCCGGCGCGGATCATGGCGTGATCGTCGGCGATTAGAACCTTAGCCATTGAGCCTCCAGACCGGAGCGCGTATCAGCGCGCTCCGCTTCATCTGTTTCATCTGTGCCTTCAGGCGCGGACACTACCGGGTCTGCCGCCCCCTGCAGAGTACGCCATCCGGCTGACTCACCGTAGGCATAATCCTACACCGGTCGGCGCTCTCCCGCAGCGGCGCAAAGGGGCCCAAAACGGGTTAACCCTCCTGGGTAGGCGGGGGATTACAAGCTGACAGGCGCGGCGAGGACACCGCGCGGATCGGGGGCATGCGAGGCTTCGGGCCGGTCATGGGTTGTTGAAGGAGTTGATGAAATGAATCGCCACTCGCATCGCAGAGGTGCCTTCGCAGCCGTCGCTGTAGCGGTAGCCGGGCTAGCGCTGGGCGCGACCACTGCACAGATCGATCAGCGCGTCGATGGCGCACTGAATCGCTTCTACTCTCAGAACGAGCAGCATAAGGACCTGGCGCAGAAGGCTGCCGCGGTCCTCGTGTTCCCGCGTATTACCAAGGCCGGCGCTGGCGTCGGCGGTGAATACGGTGAGGGTGCCCTTGAGGTAAACGGCAAGACGGTCGGCTACTACAAGGTGACGGGTGCCTCCGTCGGAGCGACACTCGGCGCGGCGCGCCGTAGTGAGGTCATCCTGTTCATGACGGACGCCGCACGCGACAAGTTCATGAGCAGCCACGACTTCACCTTAGGCGCCGATGCCGGCGTAGCGGTGATGAGAAAGGGCGCCGGTGCCGATTACGACACCGAGACGTTACGCAAGCCCGTGCTGGCCTTCGTTTTCGGCGAGCATGGACTGATCGCCGACGCATCGCTCGAGGGCGCGAAGATCAGTAAGCTCCCGCCGCAATAGTCCCTCCGGCCGGGTCCATCTCCCCCCGGTGGGCCCGGCCTTTCTTTCCCAGACGACCTTCGCGGACTGCGACCGCACGCCCTCGGGCCCCGCGGCGCAGGGCGCGGCAGCCGCTCACGGCATGCGAAAATCCGCCGCGACCACCTCCAGCAGTGTCGGACCGCGACGCTCCAGTGCAGCACGCAGCGCTTCAGTAAGCGCTGCCGCCTCGTGCACGCGTACGCCGTGGGCGCCGCAGGCGCCGGCCAGCGCTACGAAGTCGGGATTGCGCCCCACGACGTCGATCGGTGCGATGCCGGCGGCGCGCATGTCATCGCGGATCTGTCCCAGTGCAGCGTTATTCCACACGATGATCGGAAGCGTGAGAGCGTGCTCCACTGCCGTCATGAGGTCCTGCAAGGTGAACTGCACGCCGAAGTCCCCGGCCAGCGCCACGACCGGCCGCTGCGCATGCGCAAGTTTTGCGCCGATGGCCGCGGGCAGCGCGTAACCGAGCGTGCCGTACCCGGAAGGGTGAAACCACAGGCCCGCTCGCTCGACCGGAAAGGCGTAGCTGCCGAGGTAGGCGACCTGCGTCATGTCGGTGAAGACGATGGTCTCGGCCGGAAGCGCGGCGCGCAATGCACGCAGCACGCCGAGCATGACACGCGCGGGGGCATCGAGCTGCGCGTCGATGCGCGCGCGGTGCGCGGCCGCATCACCCTCGCGGCTGCGCCAGCCGCTGCGGCTTTTCACCTCGCGCGCGAGCAGCTCGAGGCTCTGCGCCGCATCGCCGTGGATCTTGATGGCCGCCCCGTAGTGATCGGAGAGCTTCGCCTCGTCGACGTCGATGCGTATCAGGGGCCCGTTCATGGCAAGGCGCGTGGTGGTAAACACATCGGTCTCGGAGAGCTCGGTGCCCGCGGCGATCACGACATCGGCCTCTGCCACCAGTTTCTGGGTTGCAGCAAAGGGCAGGCTGGCGCCGAGACTGGCCGGGTGGCTCTCGGGGATGATGCCTTTGCCGGCTACCGTGGTCACGACATACGTATCGAGCGCCTGTGCCAGATGCGTGAGCGCCGCGCTGGCCGCGCGCGCGCCGCCGCCTGCGATGATCAGCGGCCGCCGTGCGCCGCTTAGGAGCCCCAGGGCTGCCTCGATGGAGCCGCGCGGCGGCGAGGGCGCCACGAGGGCGCGCGGGAACACTTGCGGGCGCAGCGCGGTGGGTTCGGCAATCAGATCGAGGGGTATATCCAGATACGCCGGTCGCGTACGCGCGCTGCGCATGGCAGCGAAGGCGCTGCGCAGGTGATCGCGCACCTGCAGGTCGCTGCGGGCGCTACCTGCGAAGCCGGTGACCTGCGCGGCGAGTGCGCGCTGGTCGGCGATCTCGTGCAAGACGCCCCAGCCTTGAGCGAACGAGGCGCGGATCGGTGCGCTCGCAACCAACAGCAACGGCACGGAGTCTGAATAGGCCTGCGCGAGCGCGGTGAGCGCGTTCGTGACTCCGGGGCCCGAGATGACAAACGCCGCCGCCGCAGTGCCGCTCGCGCGCGCATAGCCGTCGGCGGCAAAGACGGCATTCTGCTCGTGCCGCACCAGCACGTGGCGCACCTGCGCGAGCCCGAGCCCGCGATACAGCTCGATGTTGTGCACCCCGGGGATGCCGAGCACCGTGTTGATGCCGTTGGCGACGAGCGTCTCGACAACGTAGCGTCCGACGGTCCACGCAGCGGCGCTCATGATGCTTGAAATGTTAACACTGCACACGCACAGTTCGTGCATGAAGTTCGCGGCGCTGGTGAATCGCATCGGTGGTGATGGCGCCGATGCGTGGCACACTCACTACGAGGCGCTCGCCGCGCGTGAGCGCGGTGATGATGTGATCATTCTGAGCGTCGGGGATCCGGACCTGGAGACGCCGGCGCCGGTTCTCGAGCGGGCCATCGCGCAGCTGCGCGCGGGCGATACGCACTATGTCCCGGCCGCCGGACGGCTGAGCCTGCGCGCGGCGATCGCACGCGCGCACGCCGCGCGCAGCGGTCAGTCAGTGGATGCCGAGCAGGTGGTCTATTGCTCCGGGGCGCAAAACGCGCTGTTCATCGCCTCGCTGTGTCTTGCCGGTCCGGGCGATGAGGTCGTGACGCCCGAACCGTTCTACCCCACGTACCCGGCCACCATCGAGGTGTCCGGGGCGCGCCTGGTGCGCGCGCCGGCGAGCGCCACATTGCGTCCGGATGTGGCGGCGCTCGCATCGCTGATCACCCCACGCACGCGCGCACTGCTGTGGGCGAGTCCCAACAACCCAAGCGGGGTGGTGTTGAACGAGCAGGAGCTGCTGCAAATCGCCGAGCTCGCGCGCCGCCACGACCTGTGGCTGATCGTGGACGAGGTATACGCAGGTCTTGCGCCCGGCGGGCGTGTGCCGGGCCTTGCGGCGCGCATGCCCGAGCGCGTGGTGACGCTCGGCAGCCTGTCGAAGTCACACGCCATGACCGGCTGGCGCGCCGGCTGGCTCATCGGGCCACGCGAGCTCGCCGTGCATGCCGAGCACATGACGATGTGCATGCTGTTCGGCTTGCCGGGGTTCATCCAGGAAGCGGCGATGACCGCGCTCGCCATGGCGCCCGAAGCGCAGGCACGCGTGCGCGAGTACTGCGCGGTGCGTCAGCGGCGCCTCACCGAGGGCTTGCGCGGCATCGCGCAGCTGCGTCCCCTGCAGCCGGATGCGGGCATGTTCATGCTCATCGACGTAAGCGCCACCGGACTTACCGGGACACAGTTCATGCGCGAGCTATATGCCTCGCACGGTGTGTCGGTCATGGGCGGCGCGGCCTTCGGAGCGGCGGCGGCTCGCTACGTGCGGGTGTGTTTCGCGACCGAGGAGCCGCTGCTGGATGAAGCCTGCCGGCGGCTGCGAGCCTTCTGCGAGCGGCGGGTGGGGCGGCCGCACGCGTAAGCTGCGCCTTTCAGTGTCGCGCAACTGACATCTGGTCGGCCGGGAACAGCAGCTTTCGATACGCCTGTGCGAGCTTAGGCAGCGCAGCGGAGGCAACGTAGTGGGCGGAGACCGTCTGGCGCGCCTGAACGCCGAGCCGCGAACGCAGCTCGGCCGATGCAACCAGCTGTGATATCGCATTGGCCAAGGCGGGGGCGTTGCCTACCGGCACAATGAGTACGCCTCCTTCGGCTGCCATTTCCGGTACCGCCCCTACTGGGGTTGCAATGCAGGCCATACCGGCTGCCATCGCTTCGACCAGCGAATTGGGAAAACCTTCCCCGTGCGAGGGAAGCAGGAAAATCTCACAGCGCTGCATCCATGCCAGTACCTGGCGGTGCTCCATTGGACCCTCCATCCGAACCGCGCCGGCGATCCCCGAGTCGGCAATGCGCTTCTGCAGCGACTGCGGGACGGCGATCATCTGGAAGTCCACCTCGCAGCCGCGCTCCTTCAGCTGCCCGATCGCACCCAGCACCTCCTCGGTACCCTTGCGACGCGCTTCTTGGCCGATGATAAACAGGCAGGTTGGTCGGGTGGCGGGCGGGCGGGGCGGTGCAGCAGAATCAATCTCGTGCATCCAGTTCGGCAGCAGCACGATTTCGCCGATACGGCCTGCAGCGCGGACGTAGTTGCTCGCGAAGACCGATTGCGCGATCACGACATCCGGTAGCCGCAGCACGGCAGCGATAAGCCGTCGCTCGATGCTGGAGGCTCCGCCATGAAAGATGTCGAACGCGCCGCCGATCCGGAACAGGACCGGGCGACGCAGGATTCGCGCCATCGCAGCGTAGAGGGCGGCCTCCCAGAAGACCTGGTAGTCGGAGGCCTGAATCTGCACGAGGTCGATCCGACCGCCGATGACCGCGAAGGGAAACTTCAAAAGATGCCAGAGCGTTACCAGGGCGCCGCGCACGATGCGCCCGATCCCACCGCGCAGCACTGCGCGATAGCCCCAGTTTTCCGAGACGTTCTTCTTTGGGGGTCGGGATGTGGTGAATGGAACGAATTCAAATTCGACGTTGAGCGGAGAAGCCATCAGATTCTGCATGAACGTCGTGACGCCACCCTTGCTTGGTGGCATCGGGCCGACCAGCATGACAGTAGGTCGACTAGCAGACTTCACTCGTTGGTGTCCGACTGGCTGAGGATAATCATACATATTATTAGCAAACCGCCCGGGTAAAACGTGCCCGAGCGCGCGGTTTATCTTGTCGGCTTGGGCGAAACAGGAATGCTTAAGGTTCGCGCGAATGACTTGCTTTGAAAGGCCAAAACACGATTGGGCGAGCCGCCCACTGGGCAAGTCGTAGTTCGACACCGAGAAGTTCATCACGCCGTTCGGCCGCGGCATCTGCCGCGGAAAGCATCAGCGCCTTTCGGATCGAATCGGGATACTTGAGTGCGCTCGAGAAGATGGCGCCGAACTCAAGGCACGCGCGCGAGCACCGCGCGGTACCTCAGCGGCGCTTCACGAACCGGGGGGTCCCCGCGCGGGCGGGAACGCACTCAGCGCAAAGGGCTAGCTCTTGGCGGGGATACTGCCGTTTGGCGTGAGCTTGTCGATCACCGCCGGCAGCGCCTGCGACAGCTTCGCCGAGAGTTCCTGCGGGTTCATGCCCGCCTTTGCGGCCAGCTGGGCGAGCACACCGCTGCCGAACACCTGGCTGATCTGCGCCGGTGAGATCGCCTGGTTCGGGCCATTGGCAATCCATGAGCGGGCGACGCCCCCAAGTCCTTGCTGCTCAAGCTGCGTCACGACTCCCTGGATGCCGCCGTGCTGCTGAATCAGCGAGTTCACCACGGTAGCCATCTCGGCGCCGATGAGGCCGCCCACTAATCCGTCCAACAGGCTCATGAGCCCTCCTAAGCGTTGGGTGCGAGGCGTGCATTGTCCTGCAGAGCGTTGCGTCCACTCAAGGTACCCACGGCGAATCGCGGCCGAGCGCAATTTATTATATTATTACGACGACATTAAAAAGACGCACGCTCCCGGGGCGCCGCACTGCAGCAGCGCTACGCCCCGCGCGTGGATGGGAAGCGATGATGAGACAGGTGCGGACGCTGGGTCTGCTGGGCACTGGGGTCATCGGTGGCGGTTGGGCGGCGCGCGCGCTGCACTTCGGCATCGACGTGGTGGCGGCGGATCTTAATCCGAAGATGGAGCAGTGGATTCGCGGCGCGGTGGCCAACGCCGACGTGGCACTCGCACGGCTGATCTGCGCGCCGCTCCCGCCGAAGGGCAAGCTGTCCTTCACCACCGATCTGAATGCCATGGCGGCCCAGGTGGACTTCATACAGGAGAACATTCCCGAGCAGCTCGAGCTCAAACAGCGGGTGCTGGCGCAGGTGAGCGAGCACGCACCGGCGGACGTGCTCATCGCCTCGAGCACCTCGGGTCTGATGCCCACCGACCTGCAGCGCGACATGCGCGCTCCCGAGCGGCTGCTGGTCGCGCATCCTTTCAACCCCGTGTACCTGCTGCCGCTCGTGGAGCTGGTCGGCGGCCGGCAAACCGCGCCCGCAGCGCTCGAGGCGGCGGCGCGCTTCTTCACTTACATCGGCATGCACCCGCTCACGGTACGCCGCGAGGTGCCCGGCCACCTCACCGACCGCCTGCAGGAGGCGCTGTGGCGCGAGATCCTGCACATGGTCAACGAGGACGTCGCAACGACCGGCGAGCTCGATGACTCGATCATCTACGGGCCCGGGCTGCGCTGGGCGGCGATGGGAACCAATCTGATCTACCACCTCGCCGGCGGTGAGACCGGCATGCGCCACATGCTCAAGCAGTTCGGGCCATGCCTGAAGTGGCCGTGGACCAAGCTCGAGGCACCCGAGCTTACCGAGTCGCTGATCGACAAGATGGTCGCCGGAACACAGGCGCAGGCCGCCGGTCGCTCGATCCGTGAGCTCGAGCGGCTGCGTGATGACTACCTGGTGGCGATCCAGCAGGTCCTGCGGGAATACAACATCGGTGCCGGTGCGACGCTGCGTGCGCTCGAGGAGCGCCTGTACGAGAGCGCCGCCGCAGCCGCGCGGCCGCAGCTTGCCGCCGCCGCCGCCGATCCCACGCAGGGCGCACCGCTGCGACTGCTTGAGACCTGGGTGCGCCCCGAGTGGATCGACTACAACGGGCACATGACGGATTTTCGCTACCTGCAGGTGTTCGGGGAGGCGACCGATGCGCTGTTCAGGTATGCCGGAATCGACGATGCCTACCGCGCCTCCGGGCGCGCGATGTATACGGTCGAGAGCCAGCTCAGCCATCGGGCCGAGGCACATTCGCAGGACCCCCTTTACGTCGCGACACAGGTGCTGGAGGTCGACGCGAAACGGGTGCGGCTGCGGCACAACCTGCACCGCACGCGCGATGCGCAGCTGGTGGCGACGGCCGAGCAGCTCTATCTGCACGTGAGCACTCCTGCCGGCAAGGTGGCGCCGATGGATGAGGCGGTGCGCGCGCGCCTGGCGGGCATCCAGGCGGTGAGGCGGTAAGCCGGCGTGCCCAAGGTCGTCGATCACGAGCAGCGACGCGATGAAATCGCGCTGGTCGCCTGCCGCGCCGTGGCACAGCACGGCTTCGAGCAGGCGACGATAGTGCGCATCGCGCGCGCGGCGGGCTACACCACCGGCATGGTGGCGCATTACTTCGACACCAAGCAGGATATCATCGTCGCAGCGCTGCGCCTGATCCTGCGGCGCATCGAGCAGCGGCTGACCCCAAGTGGCGCTGCAGGCAACCCGGAGCTGCTCGCGCTGCTGACTGAGGCGTTGCCGGTGGACGAGACCCGCTACATCGAGTGCGCATTCTGGATCGCATTCTGGGGGCAGGTGCCGGCCGACCGACGCCTGAAGCGCATCAACGCCTGGTTGCACCGCGCGTACCTGCGCCTGTTCGAGCGCTGTCTGGCGCGCGGCTGGGCCGAGTGGCGGGACTGGAGCCCGGCCACGCGCGAGCACGTGCTGCATTCAGTGGTCACTTTCATCAACGGCATCACCGCCAGCACCGTGGCGAACCGCAGCGACTGGCCCGCGGCGCGCCAGATCGGGCAGCTGCAGTTGCAGCTACAGTTGCTGCATGCGTGGGCGGTGGGTGTCGCGGCATCGAAGACTGCAGCGCCAAAGAGTGCCGCGGTGCTGAAAAAAAGCCGCAAGGCATCCGCCTGAGGAGAAGCGATGGACTTTGCCCTCACCGAAGAACAGCAGCTGATCGTCGCGACCACGCGCGAATTCGTGCGCCGCGAGCTCGTGCCGCACGAGCGCGAGATCGAGGACACCGGCGTGCTGCGCGAAGAGCTCTTGCACGAGTTGCGGGACAAGGCGATTGCCGCCGGCCTGTACGCAGCCAACATGCCCACCGAGGTGGGCGGGGGCGGACTCGAGGGCGTCAGCTGGGCGCTGTACGAGAAGGAACTCGGCCATACGAGCTACGCGCTGCAGTACGGCTGCGTGGCGCGCCCGTCGAACATCCTCCTGGCGTGCACAGGCGAGCAGCGCGAGCGCTACCTGCTGCCCACCGTGCGTGGCGCGCGCGTTGAGTGCCTGGCCATGACCGAGCCGCAGGCGGGCTCGGACCTGCGCAGCATGCGTACCACGGCGCTCGAGCAGGGCGGGGACTTCATCATCAATGGGACCAAGCACTTCATCAGCCATGCCGACCACGCTGACTTCGCCATCTTGTTCGCAGCCAGCGGGGAAGAGGACACCGCGCGCGGCAGGAAGAAGCGGATCACCGCCTTTCTGGTCGACATGGGCACTCCGGGCTTCGAAGTGCTTCCCGGCTATCGCAACGTCTCACACCGCGGCTACAACAACAGCATCCTGCAGTTCAGCGACTGCCGGGTGCCGAGCTCTGCGGTGCTGGGAGAGGTGCATCGCGGCTTCGAGGTGGCCAACACCTGGCTCGGCGCGACGCGCCTGCAGGTGGCGGCCAACTGCCTCGGCCGTGCGGAGCGGGCTCTGGAGTGCGCCAAGCAGTGGGCGGTCGACCGGGTGCAGTTCGGACAGCCGATCGGCAAGTTCCAGGGGGTGGCGTTCAAGCTCGCCGACATGGCGGTCGAGCTGCGCGCCGCGGAGCTTTTGACGCTGGAAGCGGCCTGGAAGCTCGAGCACAAGAGCGCCACCGACGCGGACATGGCTATCGCCAAGGTGAAGGCCACCGAGATGCTGGCCATGGTGGCCGATGAGGCGCTCCAGATCCACGGTGGCATGGGACTCATGACCGAAATGCCGCTCGAGCGCATCTGGCGCGACGCGCGCATCGAGCGTATCTGGGACGGCACCAGCGAGGTGCAGCGTCACATCATCTCGCGCGCACTGCTGCGGCCGCTCGGGGGCTGAAGCGGGAGGTTACTTGCCCTTCCAGACCGGCTTGCGCTTCTCGGTGAAGGCGCGCGCGCCTTCCTTGAGGTCCTCCGAGTTGATCACCTGCTGCACGGCGGCGAGGCTGTCGTGCACTTCGAAAGCCGGGTGTTCGGCCACCGTCTCAGTGTGTCGCAGCAGCTGCTTGATGGCCGGGAACAACAGCGGAGGCCCCGCGGCGAGCTGCTGCGCGATCTCGCGCGCCTTGGCCATGGCCTGTCCCTGCGGCACGACGTGGTTGGCGAGCCCCCAGTGTTTGGCCTCGGGGGCCTCCATCCAGCGTCCGGTCATGAGGAATTCGACCGCGACGTGGTAGGGGATGCGCCGCCGCAGCTTGATGGTGCCGGCATCGGCAAGCACGCCGACGTTGATCTCCGGCAGCGCGAATCTTGCGTGCTCTTCCATGACGATGATGTCGGTGCCGAGGACGATCTCGAATCCTCCGCCGCAGGCAATGCCATTGACGGCCGCGATCAGCGGCTTGTCGAGATTGCGCGGATAGTTCAGGCCGCCGAAGCCGCCGACGCCCCAGTCCGCATCGGAGGCTTCCCCGGCGGCTGCGGCCTTCAGGTCCCAGCCCGGAGAGAAGAAGCGCTCCCCGGCGCCGGTGATGATCGCAACTCGCAGCGCCTTATCGTCGCGGAACGCGCTGAATACCTCGTTCAGCCGGCGACTCGCGGCGAGGTCGATGGCGTTCGCTTTGGGCCGGTCGATGGTCACTTCCAGAACCGCGCCGTTGGTTACGGTCTTGATACCGTCGGACATAGTCAATCTCCTTGGGCGAGGCGGATCAGCGCGTCGACCGCCACCGCGCCCAGTCCGCGCGGGCGCACGATGACGGGATTCAGATCGAGCTCTGCGAGGCGCTCAAGATTGGCGCTAGCGTAGCGCGTGCACGCGAGCGCCGCCTGCACGAGCGCGGCGACATCGCCCGGCGCGCGGCCGCGATAGCCGCCCATGAGCTTGGCCACCTTGAGCCTGCCGAGCGCTGCGCCGATGGCGGGGGCGTCGAAGGGCGGCAACAGCGTCACGCTGTCGCGCAACAGCTCGGTGAGCACGCCTCCGGCGCCGAGCACGAGCAGCTGGCCGAACTGCGGGTCGGCGCTCATGCCGATGAGAATCTCCGCGACCCCGTCGGTCACCATCTCCTCGACCAGCACGCTCTCGGAGAGTCCCGCGAGGCGCTCGGCGGCGGCGGCGGCCTCCGCGCGAGTGCGCACGTTCAGCACCACGCCGCCCACATCCGACTTGTGCTCGAGCGCAGACCCGGCTGCCTTGATGACGACCGGAAAACCGAGCGCCGCGGCGGCCTCGGCCGCCTCACGCAGCGGCACGAGCCGCGAGCGTGGCACCGGCACCCCGAAGGCCGCGAGCGCCTGCTTCGCCTGGTACTCCCCGAGCCCCTGCGCTGCCGTCGGCGGCCTGCGTGCCCGGCGCAGCTCGAGCGCCGGCCCGCGCTTCCAGAGCACACCGACCGCGGCGGCCAGATCGAGCGCCTCGAGCGCCTCGCGCTGACCCTGCAGCGGCACGATTCCGGCTGCGAGACACCGCTCGCGCGTGGCTGAGGAGAGTGACTCGGGGAGCGATGAGATCACCACGGCGCGCGTCGTCGTCCCTGGCAGCGCCGCCGCGAACTCATCGATCACGCGCACGTAGGTCGAATCATCCGCGACCGCCGGCGGCGGGCAGTCGAGCAGAAAGGCCACGGCGTCGAAACCGGCGTTCAAGGCCGCACTGAACATGGCGCGCTGGCGCGGATAATCGAACCACACGTGAGTGTGGAAATCGAACGGATTCGAGACGTGCACCCGCTCGCTGAGGATCTCCTGCAGGCGTGCGGCAGCGGGGGCGGGAATCGGGGCGAAGTCGAGCGCCAGGTGGCGCGCTGCGTCCGCGGTCATCGCCATGTCACCACCGGAGGCGCCCATGGCGAGTAAGCGCCGCCCGGGCAGGGGCCCCCCGAGGTGAAAGATCTTGAGCGTCTCGCACAACGTTGCGAGGGACTCGCAGCGGGCGATGCCGGCCTGCGCACAGAACGCATCGAACGCTGCGTCCGCTCCGGCCAGCGCGCCGGTATGCGTACGCACCGTGCGACTCGCCGCCTCGGTGCGACCGCTCTTCACCAGCGCGATGGGCTTGCCGGCGCGCGTGGCGCGGGCGGCGGCCTGAGCGAAGCGCGCCATGTCGCGTACGCCCTCGAGGTACAGCCCGATGGCGCTCACGCGCTCATCAAGGCACATGAGCTCGATGAGGTCCTCGGCTGCCAGGCGCGTCTGGTTGCCGACCGTGAGTGCGTAACCGATCGGCAGCGAGCGGTCGCTGTAGAGCAGGTTCAGCGCCAGCGTGCCGCTCTGGCAGATGAGCGCGACGCCGCGCTCGCGGCGCCGGCCGACCACCTGGTCAGGCCAGAGGGCGGCGCCGTCGAAGAAGTTCACGAAGCCGTAGCAGTTGGGTCCGAAGAAGGGCAGCTCGCCCGCGCCCGCCACCAGCTCACGCGTCAGGCGCTCGCCCTCTTCGGTACCCGCTTCCGAGAAGCCGGCCGCGAAGCACACGAAGCCGCCGGCCCCGCGCCGCGCGAGTGCTGCGGCTATGGCCGGCACCTCGCGGTTAGGCGCTGCGATGAAGGTCGCATCCGGGGCTGCCGGCAGCTCCTCGACGCTGCGGAAATAGTGCTGGGCGGCGCTGGATGGCCGGCTCGGATGCAGCCGCCACAGCTCCCCCGTATAGCCGATCGCACCGCTGGCGCGCTGCGCGGCGTCCGCCCAGTCCCCGCCGATGAGTGCGAGCGTGCGCGGAGCGAGCAGGCGCTGCAGCGCGTCCCGGCTCATGAGGCGCGGCTGCTGGGACGCAACTCCATCCGGCGCGATAGGGGGCCTTCCGCCTGCAGCGTGGCGCTCGATTGCTCGAGCTGCGCGAGCGCAGCGCTCACCGGCTCGGGGAAGGGCGCGACGCTCACCGTGCCCTCGTGCTGGCGCACGTGCAGCAGCATCGCCTCCGCCGTGGCTGCAACCCCGCTGTGCCCGGCGCGCAGCAGCTCGAAGGCCGCGTGGATGCGCTTGCGGTCGCTGCCGAGGAGGCGTGTCCTCACTTCTGCCGTGTCGGACTGCTTCACCTCCTGAAGATAGTGGAAGTGCATCTCTACGGTGTAGAGCGTGCAGCCGCTACGCGTACGGTAGGCCTCATCCAGGCCAACGCGATCCATCAGGGCATCGATCGCCTCGCTGATGATCACCGCGTAGTAGGCATCGCGCAGGTGGCCGTTGTAGTCGATCCACTCCGGCCGGATCGCGGTGCGGTAGATCGGGATGCCCGCCACGTTCAGTGCAGCCGCAGCCGCTCGCGGGTCTGGGCCGCGCTCAGGATGCGCGCCCCCATGGACTCGATGATGGTGCGCGCCTTCTCGACCAGCTGCGCGTTGCTCGCGTACACCCCGCGCGAGAGGTACAGGTTATCCTCGAGCCCGACGCGCACGTTGCCGCCGAGCAGGATCGACTGTGCCACCCAGGGCATCTGCATACGGCTCACTGCAAATGAGGTCCAGACGCAGTCCTCGGGGAGCGTATGCACCATGGCGAGCAGGTGGCCGACATCGGCGGGAACGCCGTAGGCGATCCCGGTGCACAGCTGGATCATCGCCGGGGCGGGAATCAGCCCCTCCTTGACCATCTGTCTGACGAACCACAGGTTCCCGGTATCGAACACTTCCAGCTCAACCTTCACTCCGAGCTCACGCAGGATGCCGGCGCCTTCGCGACAGTAGTCGGGGGTGGAGATGTAGGCGCGGTTGCCGTCGCCGAAGTTCAGCGTGCCGCAGTCGAGGGTGGCAATGTCGGGGCGGTAGAGGCCCTCGCTGCACAGGTCGATCACGTGGCGCATGCGCTCTTCCTGGGTGACGAAGTCGGTGCCTGCGGCCGGGGTGTCCTTGAGCCCCTGTTTGCCGATGCAGATGTATCCTCCCATGCCGCAGGTGAGATTCACGAGCACATCGACCTTGCTCTCGCGGATGCGCTTGACGACTTCGCGGTAGTGGCGCGTGGCCATGCTGAAGGCGCCCGTCTCCGGGTCGCGCACGTGAATGTGCACGATGGCCGCGCCGGCGCGCGCGGCCGCGATCGCAGAATCGGCGATCTGCTCGGGGGTGATGGGGCAGTGCGGACTCTTGGTAACTTTGGAATCATCGCCGGTGATGGCACAGGTGATGATGACGTCTGAGTTCATGGAAGATCCTCGCCTGTGGTGCGCGCACGGCAGGTAATATTATGGCTATAATAATATAACGTGGTGGTAGCACGCGGCAAGCTGCGTGGTTCGCAGGAGAAGCTCATGCAGACAAGCTTATTGATCGGCGGGCGGCTGGTGTCGGGCGAGGGGCCCGGGCAGCCGGTTCTCAACGCGGCGAGCGGCGCGGAAATCGCCGCGGTGCCGGAAGCGAGCGTCGCGCAGGTGCACGCCGCGGTCATGGCTGCGGAGGGTGCTTTTCCGGGCTGGGCGCGTACGGCTCCCAAAGAGCGCGCTGCGCTTATGCTGCGCATCGCCGAGCACATCGACGCGGAGGCCGGGGCGTACGCCGCCCTTGAGTCGCGCAACACCGGCAAGCCCCTCGCTGCGGTGCAGGCCGACGAGCTGCCCTCGATCGCCGACGTGTTCCGCTTCTTTGCCGGTGCCTGTCGCAGCCCCACCGGGCTTGCGGCCGGTGAGTACCTGCCCGGTCACACCAGCCTCATCCGCCGCGATCCGGTCGGGGTCGTCGGCTCGATCGCGCCCTGGAACTATCCGCTGATGATGGCGGCCTGGAAGATCGCCCCCGCCATCGCCGCCGGTAACACCCTGGTGCTCAAGCCCTCGGAACTCACGCCCCTCACGCTGCTGAAACTCGCCGCTGCGCTCGCGGAGCTGCTGCCGCCTGGGGTTGTGAATATCGTCGCGGGCCGGGGCGAGCCGGTGGGCAGCGCCCTCATCAATCACGAGCGCGTGCGCATGGTCTCCCTCACCGGTTCGGTCGCAACCGGACAGAAGGTGCTGACGGCTGCTGCGGGCAACCTCAAGCGCACCCACCTGGAACTCGGTGGCAAGGCCCCGGTGATCGTCTTCGATGATGCGGACCTCGAGGCGGTGGTGGCGGGTGTGCGCGTATTCGGCTACTACAACGCCGGCCAGGACTGCACCGCCGCCTGCCGCATGTACGCCGGCAAGCGCGTGTACGAGCGGCTGGTCGCAGATCTCACCAGCGCCGTTGAGAGCATCAAGGTCGGCGCCCAGCAGGATCCGGGCGTGGAGATGGGCCCGCTGATCTCGCGGACGCAGCGCGAGCGTGTGGCTGCGATGGTGGCGCGTGCCGCAGACCAGCCGCACGTAACGCTCACGACCGGCGGCAAGGAGCGCCCTGGCAGCGGCTTCTTCTACGAGCCGACGGTAGTGGCAGGGGCCCGCCAGGAGGACGAGATCGTGCAGCGCGAGGTGTTTGGACCGGTGGTGTCCGTGACGCCCTTCAGCGATACCGAGGAAGCGATCCGCTGGGCCAACGACTCCGAGTACGGGCTGGCCTCCTCGGTATGGACGCGTGATGTCGGCCGTGCCATGCAGGTGGCCTCGCAGCTGCAGTACGGGGCTACCTGGATCAACACCCACTTTG
>Ga0302326_10002077_pt1 | contig 49417 bp, 47 predicted proteins | sample Palsa_T0_3_FD_202264 | JGI IMG/M metagenome (GOLD analysis project Ga0302326, IMG submission 202264) | Peat permafrost microbial communities from Stordalen Mire near Abisko, Sweden - Palsa_T0_3 | ecosystem: Environmental > Terrestrial > Soil > Palsa > Peat permafrost | place: Sweden: Abisko... | reverse complement strand
AAGCCCTAACCTATGACTCATGCCCAACTCGTCGAAAAAGCCGTCCGCTGGCTGCGGCACTATCGCTGCGGCGTGGTGCTCTCCGAGCAAGCCTGCGCCAGCGGCGAGATGCCGGACGCCATCGGCTGGAAGCGCGCCAGCCACTCCGTGCTGGTGGAATGCAAAGTCGCGCGCGGAGATTTTCTGGCCGACCGCGCCAAGCCCTTTCGCCTCAAGCCGGAGCAGGGAGTCGGCAGTGAGCGCTTTTATCTGACGCCGGCGGGACTCGTGAAGCCGGAGGAATTGCCCGCAGGTTGGGGACTGCTCGAAATCCGCGGGCGCGGAGTCGAGATGCTACATGCTTCGGCCAAGAATCTGCGCAGCGCCACCGGCTTCCGATACGAAATGAATCTTCTGCTCGCCAGCCTGCGCCGCGTCGAGGTGCGCATCGAGCCCCAGAGCATCACTGATTTCCTCAAGTGGAAAAACCGCATGGCAGAATACAACCGCGGCACTCTTCCCGAGGGGCTGGCCGCCGCCGAAGACGAAGCCAACGTATTCCTCGAGCCGGATTTGAGGCAGTGAGGCGGCTGTCAGCTATCAGCTTGCGGATCTTGGACTTCTGGAGCCGGAACGGGGTCGCCGGGCTTCGCCCAGGCTTAGACAGCCGAGGCGGCTGTCTCTACATGGATCTTGCTGGCTACCAAAAAAGAAAGCCGGGCTGGTTCGCCCGGTTTCTTCTTGCGTCGAGTTGGATGCGGTTACATCGCAGCGCGGCGCGACTGGCGCTGAGTCTGCCTCTGGCTGGGTTAGGGCCAGTCCGGTCGCCCGGAATGTGCTTCCTCAGGCCAATCCTGAAACCATGCGAGGAGCGAGGAAACAGACATCAAGGTAGGTGCAAACCGGCTGCCAACCGCATACTTCAAGCGTCGATTATCGGGTGATGGATAAGTTGCTGAGTACGCAGTACTTACTGTTTGATCAACGGATGGGTTGGTGAGCTCAAGAGCACGCCGCCGCGGACCGTGGGCAAAGTCTTGCACAAGTTGCACTGTGAGCGGTGCAATACATGGAATCTCGGGAAACCATGAAATTTCTGGAGACAGAGAGAGACGTAGCAAGCTAGGTCTCTACGATGGTCTGTTTACATATCCCGGCGGCCTTCCATCGCTTTCAGCATAGTGATCTCGTCGGTGTATTCGATGTCGCTGCCCACGGGAATGCCCATGGCGATGCGCGTCACTTTCACGCCTGCGTGCTTCAGTTGCTGCGAGAGATAAGTGGCGGTGGCTTCGCCTTCGACGGTGGGATTGGTGGCGATGATGACTTCGTCGACGCGGCCCGCGTCGACGCGGGTGATGAGGTTCGAGATGCGCAACTGTTCGGGGCCGATGCCGTGCAGGGGAGAAAGTGCGCCGTGCAGGACGTGGAAGACGCCGTTGAAGTGCTTGGTTTTTTCGATGGCGGCGATGTTGGTGGGTTCCTCGACTACACAGACCATGCGCTGGTTACGGGTTGCGCTGGTGCAGTAGACGCAGGGGTCAACGTCGGTGATGTTGTTGCAGACGGAGCACAGGCGCAGGTTGATCTTGACGTCGCGCACGGCGGCGGCGAGGGCTTCGGCATCTTCTTCGCTGGAGCGGAGAATGTGAAAGGCTAGGCGCTGCGCACTTTTTGCGCCGACTCCGGGGAGCTTCTTCAGTTCGTCAATCAACCGCGACATCGGTTCGGCAAATTTGGACATAGGGAATTGAGTGATTGAGTCAATGAATCAATGAGTCATTGATTCAAGTGTTAGAGTCCGCCCATGCCGAGTCCGCCGAGCATGCCGCCGACGGTGGACTGCATGGCTCCGTCAATTTTGCGCGCGGCTTCGTTGACGGCGGCGAGAATTAAGTCCTGCAGCATCTCGACGTCTCCGGCCTTTACGGCTTCGGGATCGATGCGCAGGCTGAGTAGTTGTTTGCGGCCATCCATTTTAGCGGTTACGGCTCCGCCTCCGGAGGTTGCTTCCACGACCGTCTCCTGCATTTTTTTCTGCAGGGTCGCGTACTGCGCTTGCGCCTTCGACATCAGGTCTTGCAGGTTGAATCCGCCCATAGAACCTTTCGTTGACTCTCGGCCACGCTCTCTTAACCTTTCATTGTCATTCTGAGCGAAGCGAAGAACCTATGCAATTTGCCGGCGTCGATAAGTTGCATAGGTCCTTCGCGTCGCTCAGGATGACAAAATGTGGCGGGAGCGCTAGAAAGGGCACCGTTCCGCGCACTCATCGCTTCTCTTTGTAGTCAATCACGGTGCGAATTTCGGCGCCGAATTTTTCTCGCATGCGCTGCACGACCGGATCCTGCTCGGCGCGGCCACGGCCGCCGACTGTCGAGCCACTGGATCGCGCGGCGGCGCCATTGCGTTTGGCACCGTTGCCATCGCTTCCGTCCTGCGGCGCGACGGCTGCGCCGGGAATGATCTTCAGTTTCACCGCGCGGCCCAGAACTCCGCTCGCGGAGGCGATGGCCAGGCGTCGCGCCTCGGGGCCGACCGACATATCGATTACGGTTTGCGATTCGGAGATCTTGATCACCAGTTCGTTGGCTTGCACGCTCCACTCGCCGGCTTCGAGCATGGAGACCAGGATGCGCTGGTTGCCGTCGGTGAGCGCTTGCAGGACGGAAGATTGCAGGCGTTCCAGTTGCGATTGAGCGGGCTGTGATTGTGCCGGGGACTGAGCCGTCTGTGGTTGCGAGGGCGACGCCGCTGGCATCGGCTGATTTTGCGATTCGATACGCGGCTGCGGTTGGGGAGCGGACGGTTTTGTGGCGCTGGCCGAGACGTAGCTAGCTATGTCTCTACGATGGGCGTCTCCACGATCCAACTCGATATCTCCACGATCCCCGGCTCGCTCCGGCGCGGGGTCGCGCAGGGGAGCGGCGGAGCCCATGATTACCGGTTCTGGGGAGCCCGCCGAGGCTGGAGTTGAAGTAGCAACAATGCGAGGGCCGGGTAGCGGCGCAGTCTCGGAGGTATCTTCTTGTCGCGGGGTGCCTTTGCGCGCGGAATCGGCTGCGAACGGCGATACGAAATTCGGCCGAGGCGCGGGAGAAGGCTCTGGACGGCGGGTTTCAGCGCTTGCCGAATGGCTGCCAACGATGGCTGGCCTTGACGGAGTTCGAGGCGCAGGCGTATTCGGCGCCGCGGCCGCGTCGCTCAATAGTTGTTCGATGGGCAACAGGCGCTGGGCATGGGCCATTTTTAGCAGGCCGAGTTCGAGATGGAAACGTTGCTCCTGTTTGTATCCGAGCTCGCCGTGGGTGCGCAGCATGATCTGCAAATGGCGGGTGAGATCTTCTTCGCCGAATAATTCGGCGACGCGGGCCACGCGGTCGCGTTCTTCGCTGGAAATTTGCAGCAGGGAAGAGTCCTTCCCGGCGACCTTGGCGACGGTCGCGTTGCGCAGGAAGCGCACCATCTGGCGGGCGAAGTGTGTGGGACTGTGGCCCTCACTGATGAGGTGGTCGACCTGGCGAAGGACTTCGTCGCTCGCGCCGCGGGCAATCGCCTGCATGACTTCTTCGAGAATGTGAGCGGGGGCGGCGCCGACGAGATTGCGTACGGAGTCAGCAGTGATGTTTCCGCTGGAGGAAGCAATGGCCTGGTCAAGAATGGAGAGCGCGTCGCGCATGGAACCGTCGCCGGCTTCGGCCAGCAGGGCGAGAGCGTCGTTGTCGGCTTCGATGTTTTCCCGAGTCACGAGATCGCGAAGCTGGGCGACGATGGCGTCGAACTTCACGGCGCGGAAACTGAAATGCTGGCAGCGCGAGCGGATGGTCTGCGGAATATCTTCAGGCTGCGTGGTCGCGAGCATGAAGACGATGTGATCGGGCGGTTCCTCCAAAGTTTTGAGCAGGGCGTTGAAAGCCGCGTCGGTGATCTGGTGCGCTTCGTCGAGGATGTAGATTTTGAAACGATCGCGGGCGGGGCGGTAGCGCGCCGCCTCGCGGAGTTCACGGATTTCGTCGATGCCCCGGTTGGTGGCGGCGTCGATTTCAATGACGTCGACTGCGTTACCGGCACGGATCTCGGTGCAGGATTCGCAGACTCCGCAGGGCTCAGGAACGGGATGATCTTCTTTCGGAAGCCCGGAGCGGCAATTCAGCGCGGCGGCCAGAATGCGCGCGACGGTGGTTTTGCCGATGCCGCGATGTCCGCTGAAAATGTAGCCGTGGGCAGTGCGTCCCTGTTCGATGGCGTTCTGCAGGGTGCGGGTAACGTGCTCTTGTCCGATGACCTCGGAGAACTTCTGCGGGCGATACTTGCGGGCCAGGACGGTGTAGCTCATGAGTGGGAGATACGATTATACGTGAGGAAGGCGCGTGCGGGCGCGGGGATGGGCCAGCACGATTGACGTTTCAACCCCGGCCTCTAGCGCTGAACAAAGAGGCTGACTCCAGTTCACTCCGCAGCCCAGACAAAACAGTTGACAAAGCAGTAGATTTTAATGTATTTAACCATCACGTTACATAACATCTAGGTTAAGTACGACCATGCCTGATCATCTCACCGCTACGTTTTCAGCCCTCGCCGATCCCACGCGGCGCGCGATCCTGAGCCGCCTCACGTCGGGGGAGGCTTCGGTGACGGAACTCGCTGCGCCCTTCAAGGTGAGCATGCCCGCGATTTCGCGCCACCTGAAAGTGCTGGAGCGCGCCGGCCTGATCGCGCGTGGGCGCGACGCGCAGTGGAGGCCTTGCCGGCTCAAGGCCAGTCCGCTCAAGGACGTGGCTAGCTGGGTGGCGCACTACCGCCGCTTCTGGGAAGAAAGTTTCGAGCGGCTCGATGACTACCTGATCGAAATGAAAAAGGAACTGAAGCAGAAGGAGGGAAAATATGGCCGCAAAAAATGACACCACCCTGACTGTGACCACGCCGACAGATCGGGAGATCGTCATCACACGCGCTTTCGACGCGCCGCGCAGCCTTGTCTTCGAGGCTTACACCAACCCCGCGCACCTGCCGCACTGGATGCTGGGCCCGCAGGGCTGGACCATGCCCGTCTGCGAGATCGACCTGCGCCCGGGAGGGGCGTGGCATTTCGCCTGGAGACATTCCAACGGCACGCAGATGGAGATGCGCGGGATCTATCGCGAGGTGAAGCCGCCCGAGCGGCTGGTCTCCACTGAATCGTGGGGCGGCGACTGGCCGGAAACAATCAATACCCTGACCTTCACCGAGGAGAACGGCGTGACTACGATCACGTGCAGCATCCTCTACCCATCGAAGGATGCGCGCGACGCCGCGCTCAAAACCGGAATGAAGGAAGGCATGGCCCTGAGCTTCAACCGTCTCGCCGAACACCTGGGTGCGATGGCCCAGATTCCCTCGGCGCCATAGGCTCGAAGGCTTGCTAAAAGCGGCATACAAGCGATAGGCTTGTGCGTCGCCCGGAGCGCGGGTTCTGGCGATTGCGCCGGGCAAGCTCTAAAGGAGCGTTATCATGCAGCTGAAAATTACGAGCAAAACGGTGGACGGAATTCTGGTGATCGAGTGCAGTGGCCGGATTGTTTTTGGCGAGGAATCATCGCTGCTGCGGGAACAGGTGAAGCAGGCTATCCCGGATCACAAGAGTATTGTGCTCAACCTGGGCGAGGTCAACTACATTGATTCCGGCGGGCTGGGGACGTTGGTGGCGTTGCATACTACGGCGCTCAACGCCGGAACCACCATCAAGCTGGCGAACCTGACCAAACGGGTCGGTGATTTGTTGCAGGTGACCAAACTGCTGACCGTGTTCGACGTGAGCAACTCCGAAGGCGAGGCGATCGAATCGTTCCGCAAAGCGGCGTAGCGTGAAGTCTCCCGTCTTTGCCGCGCGGCGGCAAAGGCCTGCCCCGAGCGCCCCGGAAGGGGAGCCGAAGGGATGGGACGCGCCCGGCCACGATTCCGCAGGCGGCGGCCACTTTTCTGCAAATGCTCTCGAAAGTTGTTTTCCTTCTTTGTCTGCTGATTAGCGCAAGCGGATTGGTCTCCCCGCCCGTGGCTCTGGCGGCGGGGCTGGTCTTTGGGCTGTTTTTTCCTCATCCCTACGGCTCCCAGGCGAAAACCCTTTCCAAATATCTTTTGCAGGCCTCGGTGGTGGGGCTGGGTTTCGGCATGAATCTGCACCAGTTGGTTCGGGTAGGACGCAGCGGATTTCTTTACACCGTAGTGGGCATCAGCTTCGCGATGCTAGCGGGGATGGGCCTGGGCGCGTTGCTCGGCGTGCGGAGAATTCCGGCATTTCTGATTTCTACGGGCACGGCGATTTGTGGCGGCAGCGCCATTGCCGCCGTGGGTCCGATCACGCGGGCCAGCGACGAGGAAATGGCGGTGTCGCTGGGCACGGTGTTTGTGCTGAATTCGGTGGCGCTGCTGATTTTTCCTGCGATCGGAGCGGCGCTGAAGCTGACACAATCGCAGTTTGGATTGTGGGCCGCGCTGGCGATTCATGACACCAGTTCGGTGGTGGGTGCGGCGGCCAAGTATGGTGCGGAAGCGCTGGCCGTGGCGACTACCGTGAAGCTGGCGCGGGCGTTGTGGATTGTCCCGCTGGCACTGGCGACTGCAGTGGCGCGGCATGCTAAGGCGAAGATTCCGTGGCCGTGGTTCATTGCGCTGTTCTGCCTGGCGGCGGTTTGCAACACGTATCTTCCTGGCGGAGCGCATGCGTACGGGATCTTGGTAATGGTGGCGAAGATTGGGCTGACAGTGACACTGTTTTTGATTGGCAGCGGAATTTCCGTGGCGACGGTCAAGCAGGTGGGACATCGGCCGATGCTGCTGGGGATAGTTTTGTGGTTGCTGGTTTCGGTGGGATCGTTGTGGCTGATTCGTGCGGGGTGGATTGGGCTGTGAAGAGAAACGTTTCACCACGGAGACGCAGAGGCACAGAGAAAAGCAGATCGTTGAACGATAGTTCCAACGATGCTTCGAATGATATTTCTCCGCCGCTTCGCCGTGGATCGAAAAAAGCGGGTGAAGATCATTCGGCAAAAATCCGTATGCGGATCGAGGCCACGATTCGCGCGATTCCAAAGGGGAGGGTTTCGACTTACGGTGGCGTCGCCCGGGCCGCGGGATCTCCCGGCGCGGCGCGGCTGGTGGCGCGGGTTCTGAATCGCGGGTTCGGATTGCCCTGGCAGCGGGTGTTGGGAGCGGGTGGAGAAATCAAGCTGCGCGGGGATTCGGCCATTGAGCAGCGGCTGCGGCTGGAGGCTGAGGGCGTGCGGTTTCGCGGGCGGAAGGTGGATATGAAGCAGTGCGAGTGGAAGTTTGGGCGGGCGGGGCGACGGAAATAGGACCTTACGCCCGCATCGCAGTTGGTTTAATGGCCCGAGAAATGGGACTTTGCTGGCGCGGTCTTCTTTATGAGGTAAGCTTGATGCGGATTTCTCACCTGACCATTCGCGGCTCAATCATGACTGTGCTTGTGACAATGGGATTTCTGGGAGTTCTTTTTGGCCAACCGAATGGGGTTGCGCCCGAGCCTAAATTCACAGAGCTCTCTAGCGAGGACCGTGCGCGGCTCGAACAGCAAAGAGCAGTCGTTGCGACCGCTGCTAACCACCAATTAGGCGCAATGCTCACTAAGACCAAGAGCGACCTGCCTATTCTTCAGAGGATAATTGACGACCGAGTATTCAAGAAGTCCCAGACATACGAGTTGCAGTGCCTCGGCGTCGCGTTCGGAGATGTTCTGGCGAGCGAGCTACCTTTGCGATGGGTAATGGTCACGGACGAGTACGGAACTGATCCGACGTTGCGGTTCAAGGAGACGACCGTGCAAATCAATGCGCTCACCATGATTTCCAAGCGAGTCGAACGAGACGAGGCGGTAAATATCTTCGAACTTCTGCGTCTAACGCGCGAGCAACTCGCTGACCACGAGAAAAGAAATCACTGACGATCACCAGGCTTCGCCTGGCTGGACAGCCGGGGCCGCCATCCCCACATGGTTTGGTTACTTTTTGAACTGCTGGTCGATCTCTACCTGATAGCCCGTGACCATCTTGTTCGTCTCATTCGCCATGCCCACAACCGCCATCAACTCTTTGAACATGGCGTCGGTCATGCCTTTTTTCTGCGCGGAGACGGTGTGTGAGGCGATGCAGTAGCCGCACTGGTTGGTCACGCTGACGGCGACGTAGATCAATTCTTTGGTCAGCGGATCGAGCGCGCCGGGGGACATGATCTGCTTGATGTCTTCCCAGGTGCGCTTCAGCGTGGCGGGATCGTGGGCGATGGCCTTCCAGAAATTGTTGATCCAGTCGGTCTTGCGGGTGGTCATGATGTCGTCGTAGACGGCGCGGACTTCGGGGCTGGCGTCGGCGTATTCGATTAGGCCTAGGGTCGACATGGGATCTCTTTCTTTGCGAATAAGAAGGCAATAGGGATGCGAGCCAAACGCGCGATTTATTCGCCCGCAAAAACCGCGGGCGATTCGCGCGGCTCGCCCAGGTCCTTCGGTGAGCAAAAAGCGCTCACCTCAGGATGACAACAAATCTTTCTGCGCTCACGTCGGCAACTCTCCATTGAGCAGCTTGCCCAACTGCGCTGCCGGAACGCGGATGCCTACGTAGAACTGGCCGAACAGGGCGTAGACGGCGCTGACATGGTCGAAGCGCATTTCGTAGATCAGCTTTTTGAAGACCAGCGGATCTTCGGCGAAGAGATCGACGCCCCACTCCCAGTCGTCGAAGCCGATCGAGCCGGTGATGATCTGCTTGACCTCGCCGGCGTAGCGGCGGCCCACGAGGCCGTGTTCGTTCATCTGGCGGGCGCGCTCTTCGATGGGCAGCGTGTACCAGTTCTGCTCTTCGCCGCGGCGACGGTCCATGGGATAGAAGCAAGCGTAGCGGTGCGGCGGAATCTCCGGATAGAGACGCGGGCGCATGGCTTCTTTCTGGCGCGCGAGGGTGTCGGCGATTTCGCGTTTCCATTCGTCGGAGTGCGGCTCGATGCCGCGCTCGACCAACGCCTTATAAACTTTCACGGTGGATTCGTAGAGACTCAGCTCGATGATGGAGAGATACGAAGTCGTCGGCTCGAGATAGTCGCTGAGGCGCAGATTGGCGAGGCTGAGTTCGGCCTGATTCAAATCGGCGAAGGACTCGCGGAAGTGGATGAACATGAGATCGCCCTTGTGCCCGAGGAGCGAGTAGATTGCGGATTGGCCGGGCGAGTGCTGCTCCAGCGTGGCGAGTGCCGTTGCAGCTTCCGCCGCGATGGCTGATTTTTCAGCGTCCGGCAGGGCACGCCAGGCGGAGCGGCGGAAGCGCATCATCTGGTGCAGGACGCTGTAGCCTTCGGTGGTGAGCGGGACGGCTGGGATCTCGGTTACGATTTTCGGTGTGGGTTGGTGAGTGGTTGTCATGGTTTGCATTGTCCGGCTTGTTTACCGTGGCAAGCGTCCATTGTACCGGGAGAGGCTCATGTGGGGACAGCAGCCCCCGGCCGTCCGGTCGAGCAAAGGTCGACTGGTTTCTTCGCTCGGCCGACAAGCTGAGGCAAGCAAGCTAGCCACGTCTCGTGAGGGATTGACAGTCGCGGCTTTGGCGAGTGAGACGTTGCAAGCGACGTCTCTACGGTATAACTATGGGCATGGGAACAAGGCCGCGCGGGTCTAGCTTCGTTCTGCTTTTCGTGGTGCTCGGCGCGATCCCGCTGATGGGGCAGAACGAGCGGCTGTGGGTTTTGCGCGCGCCGGGCGAGATGGTGGAGTACGATCCCGCCACTCTTACAGTCAAACCGCCGGCTGCGAATCCGCCGGTCAAAGTTCCCGCCGAGGCGTGGAAATCTCCGCAGGGCGTTTCGGTCAATCATCAAGGACAGATTCTGTTTTCGCCCGCGGTTTCGTTGCCGCTCGCGGAGACCGATGCCGATACTCCGCACAGAACGTGGTTGTGGAACGGCAAGGCGGTAACTTCGTTAGACGTGGGCGTGAGCAGAAGGACGGCAACGGCAGGATCGAATGTGGCGATCACGGAGTCGGCCGCGAGCGTCTATCTTTCCGCGGACGGGCAGCATCTGTTCTGGTTTGCCAACGAGGCGCGCCGGCTGCAACGCGAAGAGATGGACCTTTCCACGGCCACCACTTGGCAAGCGTGGCAAACGGATCTGGAGGGCAACGCGCGGCAAGATATTGCTTCGTCAACGCTGCCCGATTGCCGCTGCACGACCGGGAGCTGTGAGGAAACGTGCCCTTACATTGTCGCTTGGGCCCCTGAAGACGGCATCGGCAAGTTTTTTCTCGTGACTCAGTTCACCGCAGGACAAACCGGGCCGACCTACAAGGCAAGCATGCGCTACCAGCAAGATGCGGGGAAGTGGGTGGCGAATCCTCTCGCGTTGCCGCTGCAGCGGGTGCTGGACGCGGCTTCCGACGGGAACGTGATTGTCGAGGCGATTCCCGACAGCGGTTGCTGCGGATGGGTGAATCAGAGCGACGACCAGACCCTGCTGCGAATCCGAGACAAGACTCTCGTGTTATTCGATGAACTGGCCACGTTCAAGAATCCGGACTACGACGTCAGCTTCTACACGTCGAATGCGCGCGTGCAGCCCAGCCTCGGCGCAGTTGCGATGACGCTGGTTTCGACCGCGGAAACCAACAAGCCGATTCAGCTGGCGGAGCAGGGACAGGCCAGCCTCGAAGAAACGCAGCGCATTCATAAAGCGCTGGAAGAACTGCCCGCGGTCGAAGTGAAAAACGTTGAGGACTCGCCGAAGCGAATCGCGTATCTTCCTCGTGCCACGCTGGTGGGGTGGATCAGCGATAAAGAAATTCTGGTCGTCGAGGCGCATCTGCTGGTTGCGTATAACGTGAGCACCGGGGTGCGGCGTAAGTCGACAATTCGCGTCGAAGATGCGGCGCACGTGTTTCTGCGTTAGCTCTTCCTCTGGCCGGCGCGGTAAATCGTCCAACCAATAAAATTTGCTCCCAGCACCACCAGCGCGATTTTCAAGGAATATTTCCAGACGCTGGCAACGGCAATCACCGGCGATACCGAGAGCAGAACAAAGAGCAGAGTCACGGCAAACGCCGCTGCTGCGCCCAGACGCAGCCACAGGCCGGGGCGCAGCCCTTTAGCTTTCGGTGAAAAAAGCGGGATCGCGAACAAGGCCAGGTAAGCCATGCCATAGAAGGTCCAGGCCCAGATCTGCAGCAGAGAAAAAGCTTCCTGATTGCGGGCGCCGACTAGCACAGCGGTGCTGGCGGCGAGCGCCACACCGCCCATGAACAAAATCGAATTGACCGGTGTGCGGTACTTCGCATGCAGAACGGTGAACCAGCGCGGCAAGAGATGGTCCCAGCCCGCCACCAGCGGCAGCCGCGTGTTGCTGGAAAAGTACAGAGTGTAGCTGCAAATGTAGTTCAACAGCAGGAGAAGAATCGCGATGGAAACCAGCGGACCGGCTAAACCAAAGACGCCGAGTCCGCGGCTGAGGGCCTGAGGGATAGGGCCGATCACGTCGATCGCGTCCGGAGAAACGAAGGCGAGAATTGCGCTGGTTCCGAGAATATATAGAAGCGCGATGAGCGGTGCCGTGAAAAGAATGGAACGGGCCAGGTTTCGTCCGGGGTTGCGCGACTCTCCGGCGAAGATCGCGATGATTTCGAATCCGGACAAGGCCCCGAACGTCATCTTGCTGAAAACGCTGAGGCTAAAAAAAGTAAAAGGCGGCAGAACAAGGGGCAGTGGGTTGTAGTGCGGCAGAGTTCGGTGGCGCACGTGAAAAAATGGCAGCGCGATCAGCACACCGAGGATAAGAACCGTGAAGATGCTGCCGGCGTTGCTCACCCACTTGCCCACGCTGAGGCCGAGCCGCGCGACCACCATCATCCCAGCGATCAGCACGATGGATCCGCCCACCAGCAGGAGCGGGCTGGATGCAATCCACTCGCCGCTCGGTCCGATCGCGTAGGAGATGTAGGTGGTGGTCACGAGCGCGATCTGCGAAACTTGCACCGTGGTGTTGAGCCACATGTTCCACGCCACCAGAAATCCAACGCGGTCACCAAAGGCGAGACGAGCCCACTCGTAAAGGCCGCCCTCCAGCGGCATCAATCGGTTGAGATGCGCTACCACCAGAGCCTGTGGAACGAAGAACAAAAGAATCGCGAGCAGCCACAAAACTACATGGGAACGCCCGGCCTTTACCGCGGTACCGAAGAACTCGGGCACGATGACGATCAGGATCTGTGCCAGCGCCAGGTCGGCCAGGCTCAGCTCTCGGCGCAGGACGGTGCTGTGCGCCGCGGCCTGTGATTCGGCCGCTGTCAGGCCGGTGCTGTCTGGAGATGACAATGCGCAACATTCCTTGCGGCGCTTATTTTTTCTCTGCGGGTTTCAACAGCAGGTCCTGATAATCGAAGCTGAAGTCGGCGAGCGGAGAGACCGCTGCCATCTTCGCGCTCTCGATGCTGCCGTCAGCTTTCAAAGAAAACGTCACGAAGGCGTCTTCGATGGTGCGGTCGCGCCAGTGCGCCTTGAAAGTGTCGTATTGCCAGTGCTGCAGGTCGCCGATCATTGACGGCGTGTGATCGAAAGTCATCACCAGTCCGCCGTTCTCAACGCGAATTGTGATCGGCCCATACCAGGCATCGTTGTAAACGCCGGCATACTTTTCCAGCGGCAGGGAAGGCTTTGAGTTGGCGGCGCGCGCGCCTTCGGCTTGCTTCATCGCCTCCGCGGCGTCTTTCTCCTGCGAGTCGCGGACCTCCTTACGGGCTGCGTTCCAATCCGTGGGTGGCAAATTGAAATAGTGATCGAGCACGTGATACAGGATGGACAGGAACGCGCCGCTTTCTTCGGCGTTGGTGAGCACGACCACGCCAAGGTTTTCCTCCGGCACCAGCATGACTTGAGAAACGAATCCGCCTACGCCGCCGGTGTGGCCGACCAACTCGCGGCCCTGGTAGTCGCGCAGGAACCATCCCAGGGCGTAGTCGGAAAAATGCGCCTTGAGTGCGGCCAGAGGCGGCGGAGGATTTCCTATTGGAAGAATCGTCTGTGCCGTCCACATTTCGTGCGATCGCGTTTCGCTGAACAGGCGTCCATCGCGGTCCACGAACTTGCCGCGGTTCAATTGCACCTGCACCCACTTCGCCATATCAGCGGCGCAGGAGTTGATCGACCCCGCCGGGCCAACGTTCTCCAGGGTTCCGAAGTGAATCACCTGCAGCTTGCCGTCCACGCGGGAATGCGGGAATGCGTAGTCGTCACCGGCTTTGAATGCCGCATTACTTACGTTCGAATGGCTCATGCCCAGCGGCGCGAAAATGTGCTGGCGGATATAGTCGTCCCAGGAGACGCCGGTGACCGCGGGAATAATTTGTCCGGCGGTCATGTAAAGCAAATTGTCGTAGGCAAATTTGCTGCGGAAACTGGAAGCTGGCTTCATGAAACGTAATTTGTAAACGATCTCGTCGCGCGTGTACGTGGACTGCGGCCAGAACAGCAGATCGCCTTCGCCCAGGCCCATGCCGCTGCGATGAGTCAGCAGGTCGCGGATGGTCATCTCGTGCGAAACATATGGGTCGTACATGACAAAGCCGGGCAGCCGCTGGTACACGGGATCGTCCCACGCGAGCTTGCCCTCGTCCACCAGCGTTGCGAGAGCGGCGGTGGTGAAAGCTTTGGTGTTGGACCCGATGGCGAACATGGTGTTCTCGTCGACCGGCGTGGGATCGCCCAGCTTGCGCACGCCATAACCTTTGGCCAGCACTACTTTTCCATCTTTCACGATGGCCACGGCGATGCCGGGAACATCGAAAGTCTTCATCGCAGTTGCGACATAGGCATCGAGATCGGGTTGCGAGACAGGCGAAGCTGATTGCGCCCACAATGAGCCCGCCGCCATCACTATCCACAGGCTGATGCTCCAACTTCGCGCGTATGCACGGTTCATTCTTGCCTCCAGGTACTTCATGATGACTCGACTACGACGCGGAGATTAGAACATAGAACGGAAGATTCGCGGAGACGAAAGAACAAAGCGCACTGCCGCTTCGGAAAGCAACGGTGCGCTCTCAACAGGGCGAGCAATTTTCTAATTCATCAGGTCAGACATGAGGGCGTTGATGTACAGCAGCAGGTAATCGGTCTCCAGATCAGAATTGATCAAAGCTTCAACCTCGGCAATGGGCAGCCCGATCATGTTCGACGCTGCCTGAAGCAGTTGCATCATTTCGAAGTCCGCCTGTTGGTCTGAGTGGATTTGCATTGCGCGCTCCCCGGTTTCCTTTGAATTGACAGAGATATGGAAAGCACGGGGCAGGGGAAACGACTACCGAAACCTCTCCCCCCGAAGGGTCCCGGAAATCGCCTCCGTACTGCCCCAGTTCCCGCCCGCGAACGAAGCGAGCAAGCTTGAGCGCAGTTTTTTTAGCGAATTCTCAGCGTCGAAGAGATCGGTGAAAGATAGGAAGGAAATTAGGAGCAGAGTAGACGGCAAAAGCGCGGTGCTCGTCGAAGTGGCGGCCGGCCTCGGAGCCGGACGGAAGCGTAAACGCGTCGGCGATCGTGGCCGTAGCGGGCGCCGATGTGGCCTGGGCGTGAACCACGACTGGAGCGTTGCCGCCGTGGAACGCCGCGTCTGGCAAATCCCAGTCGGGCGCAATCACGATCACGAGCATGACGACGAACACTCCCAGCAGGAGCAGCACGCTCGACCGTTTTATCGTCCACTGCGACATCAGCGAATACTTTGGGCCAGTTCGCGCCCGAAGTCAACCCCTAAAACGCCTGCTGGTGGCCGATCACGGCCGGTTCGCCGCCGTCGCCACAGAGTCTTTGGCGGGTCCGGAGGCGTGGCAGTACAATACCGCAGCTTGCTTTGGGTAAGGTCGTCATACCAGTCCGCACATACCAGGGAGACCCAGATTGTTGTACCTCAAGCCGAAAACGCTCGATGAGGCAGTTTCGCTGCTGGCGGCCGGGGGCAGTCAGATTCTAGCCGGTGGAACGGATTTTTATCCGGCCCTGGGCGATAAGCTTCCGCAAGGGACGATCGTAGATGTCTCCGCTTTGCGGGAGATTCGAGGCATCTCGATCGGCGCGGACCACATCCGGATCGGCGGACTGACCACCTGGACGGAAGTAATCCGTACGCCGCTGCCGCATTGTTTCGACGCTCTGAAAGCCGCGGCGCGTGAAGTCGGGTCTGTCCAAATTCAAAACCGCGGCACCGTGGCGGGAAATCTGTGCAACGCGTCCCCGGCCGCCGATGGAGTGCCACCGTTGCTGGCGCTGGATGCGGTGGTGGAATTGGTTTCAGCCGCGGGTCGGCGGCAAATGCCCTTGGCTGAATTCATCGTGGGAAATCGCAAAACGTCGCTGCGGCCGGACGAAATTCTCGCTGGAATTCTGATTCCGCGGACCGTAGAGAATTCGACGTCAGCTTTCCTGAAGCTGGGCGCGCGGCGCTATCTGGTAATTTCCATCTCGATGGTGGCTGCTCTGATTCAGAGCGATGATACTCGGCGCGATGATGTGGGCCGGGTTGACGATGCCCGCGTAGCGGTCGGCTCCTGTTCCGCCAGAGCGCGGCGGCTGGGCGATCTGGAAAAAGAATTGGTCGGTTTGCCGTGCGCTCCCGGAATCGGTGATGCAGTCACGAAGGCTCACCTGTCGCCGCTCTCGCCGATTGATGATGTGCGTGCCACCGCGGAATATCGCCATGACGCATCGCTTGTCCTCGTGCGGCGCGCGCTGGAAGCTTGTGTAGGGCAACGCTGATGGTGACCGGTCCGAATCTCGCAGTCGAGTCATCCGCCGAAGCAGCTGCGGTGTTGATTGCATTCTCCGTGAACGGCCGCAAGGTGGAAGTGCAGGCGTCGCCGGCAACCCGGCTTTCCCGGATACTCCGCGACCACCTGGGATTGACCGGAACCAAAGTTGGCTGCGACGCCGGCGATTGCGGCGCCTGCACCGTCCTGCTCAACGGCGAGCCAGTGTGTTCGTGTCTGGTGGCGGCAGGGCAGGCCGCTGGCTGCGAAGTTGTAACGGTCGAGGGCTTGGCGCAGCGTCCGCCACTTTATGACCGTCTGCAGAAATCCTTCCTGACGCACGGAGCCGCGCAATGCGGCGCCTGCACGCCGGGCATGCTGGTTGCGGCGACCGCACTGCTGGACAAGAATCTCGCTCCCAGCGAAGCTCAGGTTATGGACGCGATCGGCGGCGTGCTCTGTCGCTGCACGGGATATCGGAAAATTATCGACGCAATTCGCGGCGCGTGCGACGACGTGACCGTTGCCCATTCGCCGGAAGCTGGAACTGCTGTCGGGAAGCGCCTGGTTCGGCTGGATGGCAGAAAGAAAGTTGAAGGCACGGAAATTTTCGGCGCGGACGAAACTCCGGCGGGCGCGCTGGAGGTGCGAGTGATTCGTAGTCCGCACCATCGCGCCCGGTTTCAATTCGGCGATCTCGATGCATTTGTGCGGGCTCACGCCGGCGTGTGCGCGGTTTTCACTTCAAAAGATGTTCCGGGAGAAGATTGTTACGGAGTCATCGCCAGATTCGCAGATCAACCTGTGTTTGCGCATACGGAAGCACGTTTTCGAGGTGAAGCAATCGCAGCGATCGCCGGCGAAGCCGCAACGCTCGAAGCTCTCGACCCGGCAAGCTTTCCAGTCCGGTGGGAGGAGTTGCCGCCGCTGAAAATGGTGTCCGAGGCTCTGGCTGCCGGCGCACCGCAAATCCACGCTCACCGAAAAGACAACGTTCTCGTAGGGGGCAGAGTTGCCTGCGGAGATGTCGAGGAGGCTTTGGCTGCGGCCGATTTCGTCGTCGATAGCGAATACGAAACAGGCTTTGTCGAGCACGCCTGCATCGAGCCGGAAGCCGGCTTCGCGCGGCGCGTGGGTGACACCGTCGAGATCCAGGCCTGTACGCAATCGCCCTATCTGGATCGCGACGACATCGCAAAGATTCTAGGGATTCCGCCGGAGAAAGTCCGCATCATTCCCACCGCTGTCGGCGGAGGGTTCGGCACGAAGCTCGATCTTTCGGTACAGCCCTTCTTGGCGCTAGCTGCATGGAAACTGAATCGTCCCGTGCGCCTCGTTTATTCCCGGACGGAATCGATCGTGTCCACCACCAAGCGCCATCCCGCGCATCTTCGTCTGCGCGCAGGAGCCACAAGCGACGGCAAACTGACCGCTCTTGACTTTGCCGCCGACTTCAATACCGGAGCGTATTCATCGTGGGGTCCAACCGTGGCGGCGCGCGTCCCGGTGCACGCGTCGGGGCCTTATCGAGTTCCCAATTACCGCGCGGTCACGCGTGCTGTGCACACCAACTTGGTTCCCGCCGGAGCATTTCGCGGTTTCGGCGTGCCCCAGACGGCGATCGCGCAGGAGCAACTCTACGACGATCTTGCCGATCGCGTCGGCATGGACCGGCTGGAATTTCGCATATTGAACGCGCTCGACAATCATTCTCCCACCGTCACCGGGCAAGTGCTCGGTGAAGGCGTCGGTATTCGTGCCTGCTTCGAAGCGCTGCGCCCGAAGTGGCAAACTGCCCGCGCCCAGACCGCGGAGTTCAACGCGAAAGCAAACGGGCCTCTGCGCCGCGGCGTGGGCGTGGCCGGAATGTGGTACGGATGTGGCAACACGTCGCTGCCAAACCCTTCGACCGTTCGCATCGGCCTGAAGAGAGACGGCCGCATCGCACTCCACCAGGGCGCCGTGGACATTGGCCAGGGGTCGAACACGATCGTAGCTCAGATTTGCGCCGATGCGATTGGTGCGCCGATCTCACACCTGGACCTGGTCTCCGGCGACACTGCGATCACTCCAGATTGTGGAAAGACTTCTGCCTCGCGCCAGACTCTGGTAACCGGCAAGGCGGCGTTCCTGGCGGGAAAGCAATTGCGCAACGAGATATTAAAAATGGCCGGCGCTTGCGATTGTGCCACCATCCAGTTCGGCGACAGCGACGTGACCGTCAATGAAGAAAATAGGAAAGTTTCTCTTGCTCTGGAAAGCCTGCCACTCGACTCACGCGGCTACGTGATCACAACCGAAGCGACGTTCGATCCGCCAACCAGTCCGCTCGATGAAAACGGGCAGGGAATCCCTTACGCTGTCTTCGGCTTTGGCGCTCACATGGCGGAGGTTGAAGTCGACGTGGAACTCGGCACAGTGCGCGTGCTCAAGGTCACCGCGGCGCACGATGTAGGTCGCGCCATCAATCCCACATTGATTGAGGGCCAGATCGAAGGTGGCGTGGCTCAAGGTCTCGGCATGGCTCTGATGGAAGAGTTTTTCCCCGGCAAGGGAGAGAATCTGCACGACTATCTGATTCCGTCTGCGGGCGACATTCCGCCGATAGAGTCAATTCTGATCGAGGATGCCTCCTCGATCGGCCCGTTCGGCGCGAAGGGAATTGGCGAGCAGGCCGTGATCCCGACGGCGCCCGCGATTCTCAACGCGATCCATGACGCGACTGGAGTCCGCCTGCGAAAGACTCCCGCAACTCCAGATCGCCTGCGCGCAGCAATTCTCGCGGCACGCGGAGGTCGGGTTGGCTAACGACGCTACTAAAGACGCTACTAACGACGTCGCGAAATCCGCGGCCGACGACGCCATCCGCTGCGACGCCTGCCCCGTGCTCTGCTACATCAAGCCGGGACGAACCGGATCCTGCGACCGCTACGGCAATCACGAAGGAAAATTGGTGAGGCTCGATCCGCACGTAGTGCTCGATCGCGCAGTGGAACGCGGCGAGTCGGTGGTTCCGTTCCTCGATCGCAGCCGCGACTGGGACGGCACGCTGGTCAGTCACGGCGAAACTTTTGTGACCGCGATCGGCGCGGGCACGACGTATCCCGATTACAAGCCAGCGCCTTTTATTATTTCGTCGCAGGTAAAAGGCGTCGACATGGTCACCGTGGTGACCGAGGGAATTTTCAGCTACTGCGGCGTGAAAGTGAAGATCGACACGGACCGCCATCTGGGCGCGGAATGCAGCACGGTGCGCGCGCAAGGCGAAGCCGTCGGCCACGTCACCACCAGCGAATACGGGTCGCAAATGCTTTCGCTCGGAGGCGTCCGGCACCTGACCGGGGGCAGCCGGCGCGAAGGCACCGCAACCTGCGAAACTCTGCTGGATTTGTGCAATGGAAAAGCCGTCGACCTCAAAATCGACAATGGCACCAAGGTCGTAGTGCAGGCAGGCAGACCGCCGGTGGTCGACGGCGCGCGAGAAGAACGCATGCGCGTAGGCTGCGGTTCCGCCACCATCGGCATGTTTGCGAAACAATGGTTCGGTAAAGTCGACGAGGTCGTCGTCGTAGACGATCACATCACGGGTGTGCTTTCGGAACATCAAGCTGGAAAGCTGTTGGGCGTGCGCGAGACCGGAATCAAACTGAAGGGAAGGCGCTCCACGCCCGGACGATACTTTCAAGTCGCCGAACCAGGCACAACGTGGGGTGGAACCGATATCGACGACCCGCTCACAATTCTGGGAAAGTTCAATTCGAAAAAAGCGTGGCCTGGACTGCGCCTGCTGATGGTGAGCACCACCGGCGAACAGCACGCCTATTTCGAACTCGACGACGATCTCAAGCCGCACGAAAAAGAATTGCCCACGCATCTTCGCGAATCTGTCGCACGCATCAAGGAAAACTGCGAGCCGGCGCTGTGCACTGTGCTTTTCATGGGCGGCGCTGGCGGATCGCTGCGCGCCGGAGTCACGGAGAATCCCGTGAAGCTCACCAACTCTGTGCGCGATGCCCTGACCCGCGTCACCTGCGGAGGCTCGCCCGTCTACGTGTGGCCGGGCGGAGGCATCACATTTATGGCCGACGTCACCCGCATGCCGCGCAACGCGTTTGGATATGTGCCCACGCCTGCGTTAGTGGCGCCCATTGAATTCACTCTGAAGCTGGCCGACTATGCCGCGCTCGGCGGCTACGTCGAGAATGTGCGTCCGCTCAGTTCGATCGCCAGAGGTCAGCGAGGTCCGCGCCGCCTCACTGCGCGATCGGACAATCCATGGCCGCTGGCCTTGAGCGCAGGCCCTGTGAAAAAAAGAAAAAAGAAATGAACACCCGCGCCCAGATTCGATGGCTCCCCGACGGACACCGTCTGCACCTGCACGACGGCCCGATCGATTTGATTGTGGAAGCCTTCGGCGCAGCGGCTGAAGTGGAAGCGGCGTACCGCGCGGCATGCGAGCGATTCATAACGGTTCTCGATGAACTGTGCGCCGAGTTGCCGTTCTTGCGAACCGCTCTACCGGGCGTCGCGCAGAATGCAAACGGCGAAGATGGTTTTCATCCCCGTGGCGCAGTCGCGCGACGCATGACCGCGGCCACGCTCCCCTACGCAGCGCAACATTTCATCACCCCCATGGCCGCAGTGGCCGGAGCAGTAGCAGACGAGATTCTCGCCAACATGGTCGCGGCCGCCGAAATCGCTCGCGCTTACGTGAACGACGGCGGCGATATCGCGCTGCATCTCACGGCGGGCGAGAAATTCGTAGTCGGAATGGTGGAGCGCCCCGATCGTGCATCGCTTTTCGGTACGACGACGCTGGATTGTTCGCAACCGGTTCGCGGCATCGCCACCAGCGGCTGGCGTGGCCGCAGCTTCTCTCTGGGAATGGCCGACGCAGTCACCGTACTCGCCGACCGCGCCGCAACCGCGGACGCCGCCGCGACCATCATCGCCAATGCAGTAGACTTGCCGGGACATCCGCGAATTGTTCGCGTGCCCGCGCGTCAGCTTGCGCCCGACAGCGATCTCGGCGAAATTCCGGTGACGCAGGCGGTAGGAAAATTGACGGTCGCAGAAATCAACGAAGCCCTGACGAGGGGCGTTACGACTGCGGAGTCTCTGCTGCAGCAAAAATTGATACACGCCGCCGCATTGTGCCTGCAGGGCGAAACGCGGGTGGTTGGCGGAGTTTCCGCGCTCGCACCAATTGTCCGCGGTCGCGAAGGGAGCCTGGTTCATGCCTGAGGTCGTAATCCGAAAGAAGGTGATCTGCGTCGAAGAAATCTTCCACGAAGGCGGACCGATTGCCGCGCGGCCGCTACGCCGTGCCGCAGCGATCGCAATCATTCGCAATCCGTATGCGGGCTCCTACGTCGAGAATATCGCAGGCTTCATGGACGACCTCAAACCTTTGGGCCTTGAAATGGCCCGCACCCTGGTAGGCGCGCTGGGCGGCGATGCGAAGGTGGTGGAAGGCTACGGAAAAGGCGCGATCGTGGGCGCGGCCGGAGAACTCGAGCACGGCGCGCTGTGGCACGTCCCCGGCGGATACGCCATGCGCGAGGTTCTCGGCGGAGCGAAAGCGATTGTTGCGTCGAGCAAAAAAGTTGGCGGCCCCGGCACGCGTCTCGACGTTCCCATCACGCACATCAATGCATCCTACGTGCGCAGCCATTTCGACGCCATGGAAGTCGGCGTGAACGACGGCCCCCGAGCCAGCGAAATGCTGCTGGCGTTGGTTATGACCACGGGGCCGCGCATCCACGCCCGCGTCGGTGGCCTCAAAGCGTCCGAGATCAAAGGAGAAGACGGCCTGCGATGAATACGACGCCACTCATGAAAGCAAGAAGATGAAAGCAAAAATTCGAAAGATCGCGACCTTCGTCGAAGAAACGCATCGTGAAATGGATCGAGTGATCTCTCCGCCCACACGCCGCGCCGCTGCAGTCGCCGTGATCGAAAACCCATGCGCGGGAAAGTACGTGGAAGATCTCTCGGAACTAATCGCGATCGGCGAAGAGTTGGGTGAACTGCTCACGCAACGGGCGGTCGCGGCGCTCGGAATTCCCGGAGTCTCGTGCGAAAGCTATGGCAAGGCCGCGGCCGTGGGCGAGGACGGCGAGATCGAACACGCAGCGGCAATCCTGCATCCCAAGCTCGGCACTCCAGTCCGCCGCGTGCTCGGAACAGGCTCGGCGCTGATTCCTTCGTCCAAGAAGCGCGGAGGCCTGGGTGTGGTTCTCGACATCCCGCTTGGCCACAAAGATGCGGCCTATGTTCGGAGTCACTTCGATGGCATGGAAGTCCGCCTGAACGACGCGCCGCGCGCCAACGAAATCATGGTGGCGATTGCCGTGACCGATAGCGGCAGGCCCTTGCCCCGCGTCGGCGGTCTGAGCAAAGATCAGATCAAAGGCGAAGATGGCCTTCGCTAGAACTCATCGCATAAATGGTTTCGGGAAGGGCACGGCTTTAGCCGTGCCACTAAGAGGCAATAAAGACGCGGGCTTTAGCCTCTGAGGTTTCGCTCGTGTCTCGCCGACAAAGATTTCTGAGATAGATCATGCTGGTCAGGTCACAGAGGAACGTCGCGATCAGTGCGCCGTCGGCGCGCGCATCAGAAAAGAAATATCATCCACCTTGTAGAGCACGTTGCCAGAAGAATCAGGCACCGGCCTGATTGTGCCCGCCCGCACCTCATCGAACGCGGCGACCAGTCGCCCAAGCACCGTGGGCGACGCAACCGGAATATTATGCGCGCCGATCACCACTTTAACCTGAGGCGCGAGCGCGGCCAGGTGGCGAATCGAAGCGGCATAAGCGTCCAGGTCAGTTTCCGGCCGAAACAGCCAGATGGGCGCAGGATAATAAGTGTCGCCGGTAAAGAGCAGCCCGTTGCCGCGATCGATCAAAGAAATTGCGTCAGGAGTATGGCCGGGTGTCGCGATCACTTCCAGAGTGCGCCCACCAAGATCGAAGCGGTCGCCGTCGCGCGTATATGCTGTGATCTTCCAGGGCCGCGTCGCGTAAGCCTTCGAGTCAAATCCCTGCGGCAGCGTGCCACAAATCCGGTCGGGCGTGATCTCAGCCTGCGCGTCCACGCGAGACCCTCGCGCATTTTCCCGAGTGAAGTCGGTATCCATTCCGTAGATCGTGGAAAATTCCCAGTTCCCGCCGACGTGATCGTCGTGGGTGTGTGAATTCAACACAATCACCGGCAGTTTGGTCAGCTCAGCCACCACTTTCTTGACATCGCTGATTCCCATCCCCGTATCAAAGACCAACGCACGCTTCTCGCCGACAATGAGGTAGCCGATCGTTTCTTCCGCCTGATGTGGTTCGTAGATGGCGAAAACGCCGGGCACAACCTTGTAAACTTCAAACCATGGATCACTGACGGGAACGCGTTCGAGCGCTTTGTATTCCGGTCGCGGCAGCGCGCGGCACCAGTCCGGAATGGACGTCTGGGCCGCCAGCACCGGCGATGACAATATGTAGAAAGCCAGGCACGTCAGGAGAACGGCAACGATTTTGCGCACGGCACTTCTATGCATGAACAACCTCCGGCGCACGGGTTGCCGGCGGCGTGTTGCGGCTGCGCTGCACGCTGATCGCCCCATCGGTGATCACCATGCCAATGCCGGGCAAGTCGCCCTTCTGAATGCTGTCGAGCAGGTTCTTGCCCGAGGAGTGCTGCGCCGTATCGAGCAATACGAAACTCGCCTCGCGTCCCGCTGCAACTAATCCGCAGTTGAGATTCCGCATCTTTGCCGTGTTCCCGGTCGCGAGGCACACGGCTACTTCTGCTGGAATTTCTCCCAGCGACGACAGCATCGCAATCATGCGCAGAATTCCCAGCGGCTGCACCCCCGACCCTGCCGGCGAATCGGTGCCCAGAATCACGCGATGCAATTGCTTGAGTGCTCGAGCCGTACGCAACGCCAACAATCCCGCGCGCTCGTTGCCGTTGTGCACAATCTCCAGCGCGCGGCGGGATCGTCCGCATAACTCAACAATCTGATCGTCCGGCAGCGCGGTGTGCCCGCCGTTGACGTGCCCAATCACGTCCGCGTCGGTTTCGAGCACCATGTCTTTATCAATCAAGCTCGAACCTGGGATCGACGGCCCGCCCGTGTGAATCGTGCTCTGGATGCCGTATTTGCGTGCCCACTCCACCATGCGGCGTCCCGTGGTGCCATCCTTCACGCTTCCCAGTCCAACTTCACCGAGAAGTTTTACCCCGGCCGCAGCCAGTTCCTTGAAGTCGTCTTCCACCATGCCTTGCTCAAGCACCGGCGCCCCAGCATAGACCCTGACACCACCCGGACGAAAATTCTGAAAAGCCCGCTGCGCAAAGATCGCCATGGCCTTCAGCCCAACAATATCTTTCGGACGCCCCGGCGTGTGCACTTCTCCCGCCGAGATCATCGTCGTGACGCCGCCGTGCAGACAGCTGTCGATCCATCCCAGTTGATTCTGCCGCGGCGTCCAATCGCCACATACCGGATGCACGTGACTATCGATCAGTCCGGGCGCAAGCGTGGTGCCTTTAGCATCGATGCTGATCGAAGCGTCGGCAGTGTCGATGTCTTTTCCCTTGCCCACGTCCTGGATCACACCGTCAACCGCGACGACCGTATCCGCATCAAGAATGGGATGGTCGAGGTCCCCACTCAGCAGTAACCCGATATTGCGAATCACCAGCTTGGCCCGATTCGCGGATTTGTCAGAACCGTCGTAACTCATGCTGTTCTTTTGCCGTCCCTCAAGCCGCCCATCATACCCGACGTCGTCTCGAGGGAGGCTCCGCGATGCGGTTTGTCAGTACCAAAGCAAGGTGATACGCTCGGCGGAAGGTTCCGAGTTGCTATGGTTTCAGAGAAAATTATTCTTTGGGAAGTCGACACGCAGGCCGATTTCATGCTCCCCGCAGGCAAGCTCTACGTGCCCGGAGCCGAGAAACTTCTGCCCAACATCCGCCGCTTAACTGATGCGGCGCGGCAGGGTCGCGTCTTCCTCGTCTCGCACGGCTGCTTTCACACGCCGGATGATCCCGAATTCAAAATTTTCCCGCCGCATTGCGTGCAGGGAACTGCCGGAGCGGAATTCGTCCCGGAGGCGCTCACCGACAAAGTCATCCGCGTCCCCAACGACGACCACACGAAGCTGCCCGCCGATTTTTCCGCGTATCAACAAATCCTGCTGGAGAAGCAGACGCTGAATATTTTCGAGAGCCGCCACGCCGACGCGCTCGTCCACCGGTTGGGCAACCGCGCGGAGTTTGTGGTCTTCGGCGTGGTCACGGAATACTGCGTAGGCTTCGCCGCAAAAGGCTTGCTCCAGCGCGGCCGCCGGGTCGCCGTGGTCCGCGATGCCATCGAAACCCTCAAGCCGGAAGAAGGCGACAAAGCAATCGCCGAATGGCAGCAACTCGGCGCCAGGATGATCACCGCCGACCAGGCCCTGGCCGCGCTCTCAACGTCCTGAATTAATCTCAATCCGCATGCAGCGCCCCAGTCGCTCGGAAGCCGCGCTACGTGCGCGGCTTCCACCTGACATTCGGCCTGGCAATCAGATTTCCTTAGCGGTCGCCGTGGTTATGCCGCCAGGTCCAGTACTCCTTCTGTTCCTCGGGCCGGAGCCTGCGAAAATCACGGTTGGGATCGCGGTGGTTTTCCGCCGCCCAACGGTTGTAGTAAACGATCTCATCATGATTCCACACGTGGTAATCCGTGTAGTAGGGATCGTACACGCGGTAGTAATGATGTCCGCAGCCGACACTTGCCAGCGACGAAGCCAGCGCTGCCGCTAGCAGCAGCGCGCCAAAACCAGACTTACCGTTCATGCTCTCTCCTCCGACGAAAAGCGCGTCTGAAAATAATAAACCCGCGACCGCGCCAGATGTTGCTCCGCTACTAGCACGAAAGGCTCCCCTCCGAGCTGGCGTTTCCTTCCGAAGCCGCTTTCGATTCGTTGCGAATGCTTTTCAAACAGGTTGTATTTGTAATACACTGTCGTGGCTTTTGGGCCGAAGGAGATCTCAGTTGGAAAACCCCCTGCGGGCGCTGTTGGATTTGCCGGAAACCGAACGAGTCGAACGAGGACTCCAGTTTACTCCCCGGGAAATTGCCCAGCAGCCCGATAGCTGGAAGGTTACTTACCAGCGCTGCCTCAACCAGACCCAGCCTCTGCAGGCGATACTTGCTCGCGCCGGAGTAAGCGCCGCTTCCCGCACCGTATTTCTGGTCGGCGCCGGCACCTCCGACTACGCTTGCCGGGCCCTGGCTCCCTTGCTCCGCCAGCGCTGGAACTGCGACGTATGGCCCGTTCCCAGCACCACGTTGCTTACCGATTTCGACCAGTATCACCGCCCCGGCCGGGAATATTTCTGGATTTCTGTTTCCCGCTCCGGCGACAGTCCGGAGGGCGTCGCACTGCTCGAACGCGCGCTCACGCAGCACCCGGAAATCCTGCACCTGGTCATCACCTGCAATGCTCGCGGCCAGATGGCGCAGTTGTGCGGCCGCCATCCCGACCGCGCCTTCGCCCTGCTCCTGGACGAAGCCGTGAACGATCGCGGCCTGGCCATGACCAGTTCCTTCACAAACATGGTCCTCGCCGGGCAATGCCTTGCGAATCTCGAGAACTTGTCAGCTTTTGGTAAGGTCCTCGGACAAATGGTGGACGCGGGCGCTCAATTCCTTCCGCTCGCGGCCGAAACCGCTGCGACCATCACCACTCTGGGATGTCAGCGGGCCTGCTTCATTGGGTCGGACGTCCTGCGGGCCGTCGCCGACGAGTCAGCGCTGAAGGTGGTGGAACTCACGGCCGGCAGAGTCTCGACCGTCGCCGAGTCTGCGCTCGGTCTGCGCCACGGCCCCCTGTCGAGTCTGGACGGTCAGGCGCTTCTGGTCGCGTTCGTTTCCAGCGATCCTCGCCGCCGCAATTACGAGCGCGACTTGCTGAATGAAATCTGCCGCAAGCGCCTCGGCCGCGCCCGCGTCGTAGTAACCTCCGGCCCCACGGACGACGTGGCCGCTCTGGCCGACTACACACTCCAACTGACCTGCCCACCCGGCTTCGCCGATGAATATCGCGCCGTGCTCGACGTAATGCTGGGTCAGTTGCTGGGCTTGTTCGCCTCGCTGCGATGTGGTTTGAAGCCCGACCAGCCCAGCCCGAACGGCGCCATCACGCGCGTAGTTTCGCCCATCCAGACCTATTCATGAGCGCGACGAAAGTGACTTGCCGAAGCAAGAATGCGCCGGCAGCCCGTGGTTTTACTGACCCCTGGCCCCTGACCACTGCTTCTATCGAGAAGCCTTCAGCCGGTCCACCTGAGCGTCCGTATCCAGCTGCTCCTTGGTTTCCCGGTTATCCAATTCCGCCTGGCGGCGATGCGTGGCTTCGGTAGGATCTGTCCCTGCCTTCATCTCAGTCTTCTCGAGAAAGTAACGCCAGCCCTCGTGGCGGTCCGACGAGACCTGGCTCTCTTCGTATTTCTTCACGGCCGTCTCTGCATTTTGTTTACCCTTGATGACTTCCACCACGCCCGCGGACTGATAGGTCCGGACGTTATGGCGGATAACGAGGTAAGAGGTACTGGCTTCTTCGCGTGTCAGAGCGGCTCCGTCTGGGGGATGTTTCGAGAACTATGATTTCAGAACTATGATTTCGAAACTATGATTTCGAAACTATGTTTCGAGCAATAAGGTTTGGATTCAAATATCCCGGCAACAACCTGAAGCACTTGTCGGCAGACTCCGAAAAATTCTGCCGAAATATGTGCTAAACGAACGAAAGGCGATCTCCGTAGAAATCGCCTTTGTTGGAAGTTACAGGCCTACAGCGCCTGGACGTTTTCGGCTTGCCAGCCCTTGGGCCCCTTGGTCACGTCAAACTGCACTGTCTGGCCCTCCTGCAGGCTCTTGAAGCCGCCCGCTTGGATCGCTGAGAAGTGCACAAAAACATCTTCGCCAGTCTGACGGCTGATAAAGCCGTAGCCCTTGGCGTCATTGAACCACTTGACTGTTCCTTGTTCTGCCATGTTGATAAATGTTTCCTTTTCAATCAATTTACGCTGGAGAGATTCGGAGGTACTGCTGGCAGGTGACTAGCTGTTAAGGCAAGAGCTGCTCACGACCGATTCGGTCTAACGCACAGAATCATCTTACGCCCTGCATTCGCGCATAGCAAGCGAATTGTGGCGGGGCCACGCCTTTACGCCACCACGAAACGGGGCTGCCCCACCTTTCGCGGTTTTCGAAAGGTGGGAACCACGGACCGCGCCCGAGCAACTTCCTACGAAGATGGATATGTTCGGGCCTCGATTGACCAGCCCCGGAGGGGCGTCGCGACAATAGCGCCAGCGCGTTCAGCGCTGGGCAAAGTGAAAAGAAGGGAACCAAGTCCCGGACGGACGGCCGAAATCCCACCCCGCGCTATTTTTCTTCTTTCATCTTCTTGCAGACCAGCGTGGTATGCCCAGTCTTCGAATCGATCCGAGTCGTCACCGCCAGGCAACTGCAAGTCACCGTGTTGGCATTCTCCTGCTTAACGACGACGCAATGTTCGATGGTCTCGGCCGTGTCCGGAGGCGCCAGGCTTCGTATGGGAGCCGGAGTCGGACCCGCCGTAACCGGTTTCTTCGGCCCGCACCCGGCCAGCACCAAACAAGCGCCGAGCAGACTAGCCGGGAAACCCACCACCCGCCAAGCCTTCCTCATGCCATCTGTTTTCGCTCTCCCACGCCCGCTTGTCGATGGCAATCTTGATTACTGTTGCAGGATTGGAGACGTCAATGCGTCGCGGCTTGTGTGGAGCGGGCACCCTTGCCCGCCGCTTTTGACCTTGGCCTGCCTGTGAGATGAAGGAGAGCAGGCAGGATTATTCCGCTGGAATGTGGCAGGACTTTGTCTTCCCTGTGTCGTGAACGCCGTTTCAGTCGTACTCCCACGCCTCAGGCGGGTCGACCGGCGCTTCGATGTCGCCGACGATCTTGATGACGCCTTTCAAGCGGCCAATGAATTTTTCGGGTTTTCCCGTGGGCACCAGTCGCGCGACGGGCTTACCGCGCTTAGTGATAAGCACAGGTTCCCTGGTCGAGCGCACCTCGTCGACCACGGCAAAGCAATGCGTTCTGAACTCGCTTGCGGAGATGGTCTTCATAAAAATGCTCACGCTCGGCTGATGTCGGCCAGCATGCTTTGCCGCAAGATCCTGTTCGCGCGGGTCTGGTAGCCTTTGCCAGACTTCCGGAGCCACGCGATCACGTCGGCGTCCAAACGCAGCGAAACCGCCTTCTTCACCGGACGATAGAACCTACCGCGAACCGCGTCTTTCCAGGCGCCCGGGGGGAGCTCGGGGATGTCCGAGGTGTCGATCTGGTCGTCGGGAAGGGCTGCAAGTGCGGCCAACTCCTCCCTCCGTCGCGCAGCGATATCTCGTCTCGGCGCTCGCACAGCTCGTTTCGTCCTAGTAGCCCTGCGCATAGATGCGTCTCTCCCGTGGCGTCGCCTTTCGTGCGGAGAGGATTCGGATCACCTTCTCGTCCTCTTCAACAGTATGTGCAACCAGCAATACTTGTGTGCCCAGGACCATGCCAATAGTCTGCCAGCGAGCTTCACCGTCAACTTCTCGGTCATGCGTTGACACGTGGAACGGATCGTCAAAGACCAAGATTGCCATCTCGAAGCTGACCCGATGTTTGCGCCGGTTGACCCGGTTCTTGCGTTCGTCCCAGGTGAAGTCCACGGCAATGTCAGTAGATACCGATCTGTATATACATTAGTCTGTTCGTGGGGAAAAGGCAAGGGAAAGTACATTACGGTAGTGGGCTGTTTTGAATCAAAACGAATGCGCCGCTAGGTATAAGCCCGCAGCACACCCAGCCACAATGATGCAAGGGATGACAAGCCACCATTTGCTTCCTTGCTGTGCAGCCAGCAGACCCAGCACTGCCGATAGACCGACAGACGCAAAACTAATCGGCTCTCGCCAATTCTCAAATGGTGGAACGAAGATGCTGAGGAGCAGAACGACGCTAGCCGTACCTAGTTTACCGGAACGTGTCACAATGATGCCTCAGCTGCTTTTTGCTTTAATAGTCCCACCAATTCTTCGAATCTCCAGCCGGATGGGCCAAGAAATTGAAAACAGCCCATCACTTACATTACGACTCACGCCAACTTCTTCTCCCGCTTGTACTCGTCAAACTTCTCCAGAAAGCGGTCGATGTCTTTTTTCTGCAGGTAGTAAGGCGTGGACAAGCGCAGCTTGTTCGGATCTCCGCCGCGGATGCGGATCTTGTGCATCTTCCACATCCAGTTCTCCAGATCCATGCGCGGGACCGGCGGTACGTTCACGCTGACAATGGCGCAACGCAACGCGGGGTCGGGCGAAGTCCACGACTCCGCGCCGCGTTTTTTCATTTCCGCCAGAATGTAATCCGCAAGCTGGCGATGCCGGCGTTCGATGCGGTCGAGCCCTATGTCGTTTGCCATCTTCAGCGCGGCGCGCAGACCGTACAGCGCCGGCAGGTTCGAACTGCCGATCCGCTGAAATCGCTCGGCGCGAATCTTGACGTCGTCCCAGCCTTCGGTGGCAATCGTGCACCACACGCGGTCGATCACTTCGTCTCTAACATAAAGAAAGCCCGTGCCTTTAGGCGCTTGCAGCCATTTGTGTGGGCTCGAGGAATACATGTCACAGCCCAACTCGTGAACGTTAAGTCGCATCATGCCAATCACATGCGCGCCATCCACCGCGGAAAGAATGCCTTTGCTCCGCGCCAGCGCGCACAATTCCTTCGCCGGCAGCACCACGCCTGAAAACGTCGTGATGTGGCTGAAAAAGATCACGCGGGTGCGCGGAGTGATGGCGTCGTTGAACAAATTCAGAACTTGCGCCGCATCTTTCACCGGCCGTGGAAGCGCAACCTTTTTGATTACAACACCATAGCGCTTGGCCTTCAGGTCCCAGGGATGCTCGCCGCCAGGATGTTCCTGATCCGTCATCAGCACTTCGTCCCCCGGCTTCATGTCGATCCCGTTTGCAATGTAGCTGTTAGCTTCGGTAGCGTTCCGCAGCATAGCGATTTCGTCCCGGTTGCAGCCCACGAAAGCGGCGAGCGGATCGCGAAATTCGTTCCACGCGGCGTATCCCCAGATGGGATAGTCTTCCGGGTCCTGCTGGTCCATTTTTTCGGTGGTGGTGTAACCGTCAAACACCGCGCGCAGCACGGGCGCGGGGCTGGAACCGACGGTGCCGTTGTTGAGGTAAATCTCGTCCTCGGGAATGAGGAATTGGCGTCGAATTTCAGCCCAATAGGCGTTTTCGTCGCGCTCGAGCAGGGAATGGTCGGGCAACGCTGCCGGAGCTTTCTCCAGCTGAGCCAACAGGCCGCCAGGAAGCGCCAACGAGGCCGCGACTCCGGTGGTGGTGCTGACGAAGCGGCGACGGTTGAGCACAGAAACCTCCGGTTGGCGCGATTGTTATACCACGCCAGCCAGCGGATGCCGGCCACGAAAGGCTGGCAGGGCACCCAAAAGTCACGAAAAGTCACCCATACGCCGACACCGTCTGGGGAGGGTTCGGATCACGACCAGCTAGAATCCGTCGCTGCTCTCAATCCCCGGATAACCCGAAGGGCGTCTACCCGCGTCTAATTAACTAGACCAAAAGATTGGGGTTGGGTCTGTTCCGGCCGGGGTTATAATCAGCGCAAGGAGTTCTTATGAAATGCAGGTGGCTGGCAATCGTGATCGCATTGGCGGCGTTCAGCGCTGGACCCTGGACACACGCGCAAGTTCAAGATCAAGACAAAGATCAGCCGAAAGCGTCGGACTCGGAAGGCAAGCCCGCTCCTCCTCCCGCGGCGCTGCCGACTGCGGATGACAGCCAGGTAAAGCACGACGGCAGCAAGACCGACGTGGATGCCGTAGGCAACCGCAACGTGGGATGCGGACGCGGCGTGGGAAACTGGTACACGGTGGAAGGCCAGGTAGCGCGGGGACGCGTCTACGCGCAGCAGATTGAAGCGCAAATCAAGCTGGTGAACGATCCGGTGGTCACCGAGTACGTGAACCGCATCGGGCAGAACCTGGTGCGCAATTCTGACGCGCAGGTGCCCTTCACCATCAAAGTGATTGATTCCGATGTGGTGAACGCGATGGCGTTGCCCGGCGGATTCTTCTACGTGAATTCCGGGTTGATCCTGGCTGCTGACGAAGAAGCCGAGATGGCGGGCGTGATGGCGCACGAAATCGCGCACGTAGCCGCTTGTCACTACGGCCGCGAAATGACTCGCGCCCAGCTGCTGCAGATGGCTTCGATCCCGTTCATTTTCATGGGCGGCGTGATTGGCTACGCTGGATATGAAGCGGCCAGCATCGGCATTCCGCTGACGTTCTTCAAATTCTCGCGCGGCTTTGAGGCAGAAGCCGATTATCTCGGCGTCGAGTACATGTACCGCGCGGGTTACGATCCTTCGGCGTTTGTTTCTTTCTTCGAAAAGATTCAGGCGATGGAGAAGAAGAAACCGGGAACGCTCTCGAAAGCTTTCGAGACGCATCCGCAAACTCCAGACCGGATCGAGAAGTCGCAGGAGGAGATTCGCAAGATTCTCCCGGCCAAGGCGCAGTACATTGTGACCACGTCGGAATTTGACGAAGTGAAGGCGCGGCTGGCGGCAATCGAGAACAAGCACAAGCTGCTCGACCAGAAGGACGGCAACAAGCCCAGCTTGCGGCGTACTTCGAATACCGACAGCAAGAGCGGAAATACGCAGACCGACGATGATCGTCCGACCTTGAAACGGCGCGACGATTCGTCGAACTAGTTCGTAGGGTTCGTACAGGTATGTTTAGAAACCGGTGGCTGCGGCCGCCGGTTTTTCTTTTTGGCGATGCGAGACAAAACCCATCCTTCGCAAACGCGAAGGATGGAGCACTCGGCTATCGGTTGTCAGTCACCAGGAACGTCCGCGTGACGCTAAGGTCAAAAGCGGCGGACAAGAGTGTCCGCCCTACACAAGCAAAGTCAAAAGCCCCACTTCTCGCAAAGGACGCGAGAAATGGGGCACCCGTCGCCCGGTCTTGGTATGATCATCAGCGTTCATTTCTCTCAGCCGGGAAGCCTGCCATGAGAGCCTTCTCTTCAGTGGCGCTAGCCTCGATCCTGTGTTGCTTGTGTGTTTCCGCTGTTGCTCAAGCTCCGGAGCAGGACGGAGTCGCGAGGATCGTTCCCAACTTCTGCGCGTGGCTGCCATCCGGCATTCCGCATGCCGAGGCATTGCCGGGCGTCTGCGAGTACGTCATGGGCGTGGCGGAGAAGATGCCGAACTTCATTTGCCATCAGGAGGCGTCGCGCTATCGCGGGAAGAGCCATGCGCCCCATGATCTGATAACCGCAACGGTGAGGTACGAAGACGGCAAGGAATCCTATGACGAAATCAAGGTGAACGGCAGGCCGGCAACGATAGAGACCGCGCAGAGCACTGGCCTTTGGTCCACGGGGGAGTTCGGGAGCAGCAATCTGCGTTCCATCTTCAACCTGCGGAATCAGGCAGTGTTCGAGTTCGCCCGCGAGAGCGTATCGGGTACGCACACCGCATGGGTCTTTACCTACCGTATCGTGAAGCAGAACGAGCCGCTGTGGAGGCTGCATGCCGCGGATCAGGTAGTGGCTCCGCCTTACGAAGGCGAGGTGTGGATCGATCAGAAAACCGGCGACGTGCTTCGGTTTGAATCGAACGCGAAAGAATTTCCCGCGAGCTTTCCTCTGACCAGGGCGAGCCTGCAGATTGATTACGAAAACATAGCGTTTGCCGATGGCTCGGTCTTCGTGTTGCCGACCAGCTTTGGCGCTTCCACCACATTTGCGGAGGGACAATTCACGCGCAATGTTGTGCGGCTCACCGATTGCCATAAATTCAGGGCTAAGGGCCGTCTCGTTCTGGAGGCGGGCACATCGTCGAGCAGTCCGGGGTCGGCCCCGGCGGCACAGGTTGCGCCGAGTGCGGCCGCGCAGCAGAAAGATCTCGATGAGGGCGAGGCAATGTTCGCCGCCATTGGCGATCAGGCCATGCAGGAAGATGCGATGCAATTCGAAGTTGACCAGAGGCAAGCGCTGGATGCGGTGACGGCCTCCGCCCGGCAGCGATTGTCGGAGCTGCGCGGAGAGCAGCAGGAGATTCAGGAACAAGGCCGGGCAATCGCGATCGCAAATTTGGACAACAGCGCCGCAGTCTCCGATAACGCGCCGCGGAGCAAGCTTAGAGTCAACGTGCGGCTGGTGCCGGTGAGCGTGGTTCTGCGGGATGGAACCGGGCATGCCGTCGGGAACATGGGCCGGGATAACTTTCGGCTATTCGATGAGGGAAGGCCGCAGGTCATCACGCAATTTTCGCTCGAAACGACTGCGCTCAGCATGTCGCCGAAGATGCCCCCGACGCAGGCCGGCGAACCGGGCCATGTGCAGGGTCAGGGAGGAGTTCGCCCGGAAGCCAATGAGAACCCTCTTGCTGCGGGGGAACGCTCGACGGCGTATCTGTTTGACGACGTGCACCTTAGCTTTCAGGAAATCGCGGGAGCGCGCGATGCGGCTGCGCGGCACCTGGGCGCGCTGAAAGCAGGAGAGCGCGCGGCTGTGTTTACGACCTCTGGCGCCGTGGTGGTGGATTTCACCGAGGACGGAGAAAAATTACTAGCCAGCCTGCGCCAGCTTAAACCCCACGCGATGCTGCCCGACTCCGATTGCCCGCCGATCAGCTACTACATGGCGGACCTCATGCTGAACAAATCGGATTCGGAGGCAACGGGCGTTGCGGTAGCCGAAGCCGCGGACTGTGCGACGCGGGGAAACTTTCCTGGTCCACACGCGCAACATCTGGCCGCGGCGAAAGCTTTGGAGGTGCTGAACGCAGGAAACGTGGAAAGCAAGAATGCGCTCGTGATCCTGAAGAGCGTGGTCCGGAGGACTGAATCCATGCCGGGCCGGAGCAGCATTGTGCTGGTTTCGCCGGGCTTTCTTGCGCCCTCGGCAGATTTGCAGCAGGACATGATGGAAATTGTGGATGGCGCCGCGCGCTCCGGAATTGTGATCAACACGCTGGATGCGGGCGGTCTATACGGTGGCGGAGCTGCCGGAAGCGTCGGCGATCCGGTGTTTGACACCGCTGAGGCTCAGGCGCGAAGCGACGTGATGGCGGAATTCGCCAGCGGCACCGGCGGAATTTTCTTTCACAACAACAATAATCTGGACGAGGGTTTCCGGCGCACCGCCGACGCTCCCGAGTTTGTCTACGTCCTGGGGTTCTCTCCGCAGAAGCTCGATGGGAGGTTTCACAAGCTGAAGGTGACGTTGAACGCTGCGGGCAGGTACGAGGTGCAGGCGCGGCGTGGGTATTACGCGTTTAAACCGGCGAGCGTGAAGTGATTGGCGGAATGGGTGGATGGTGCGATGACGCAGCTACAGCACTAGAGCACTAGAGCCCAGAGGCTAACCCAACTGCAGGTCGTCAGACGGCGTGGCTGGAAGCCGTGCTCTGCCCGAAACCCGGTCGTGACATACCACGCGAAGGAACCGCGGTATCTCAGTTCAGGCGGCGTGCTTGGCCAGTTGCGCGGCGCGCTCGCGATGGCGCTCGGGAGAAGTGATCACTTTCATTTCCTGCCAGTCGTAAGCGAATTCCTGGCCGCAATCCAAACAAGCCACGTAGGTGCCCGTCAAAGCCGCTGCCTGGGGACGGCGCGCTGCTCCACGAATGGTAACCGGGAAGCTGTAGCGGGAGTGGCGGCAGCCGAAAAATGCGTCTACTAATTTTGCAATCATGACTCTACCTTTCAGACCTGGTTCGAATACCTGGGACGTCTACTTCTGCGGGCTCCAATGAAAGCCAGATGAACTACGGGGTTGAGGAGCACGCGTCTACATTTAAATCCTTAGATTCGAATTTTAGGCAAAGGGTTTCGAATTTCGTGGTACTGCAGGCCCAGAGCGGGAAAAGCTCTGAAACCCTTGTACTGGATATAGTTACGGGAACGTGAAAAACGTTTCATGGGGCGCTGACGGGGTTTTCGCGCTCTTGGCGATTTGCTCTCGGAGGGTAAAAGGCCCAAAGGCTGACGCGCGGCCGCTTAGGAGACTGAGATCCTTCGGCCCGCGAAGCAAGGCGCGGGCTCGCAGGATGACAAGGGGTTGGGAGTTATGCTCGCACCCAGAGCATTGAGAGAACTCCTCGCGTTGCCCGGCGGCGGCACGAGCTTATAGGGATCCTTCGACTTCGTCTGGCGATTCGCTTCGCGTATCGCCAGACTGCGCTCAGGATGACAGGGGGCTTTTTGGCTTGCGCTAAAAGCTAACAGCTAACAACTGAAAGCTGAAAGCTACACACTCTGCGGGCCGCGTTTTTTCTGTTGCTGGCATTTGCTCATGATGGCGGAGCGGAGGCGGGTGCGGAGATCGTCAGGGAGTTCGTAGGGAAGAGAATCGCGGTAGATCTGGATGGTCTTCTTGGTTGTGTCGCAAACCACGTAGCAGTTGTGGCACCAGGAGAGATGGTTCTCCAGTTCGGTTTTTGTGGTCTCGTCAAGGACGCCGTCCAAATAATTGGTCAGCTCCTGCAGGAAGTCAGAGCATTTCACTGGTTGCCATCTCCACTCTCACGTTTGTTGCCATCTCCACTCTCGCGTTTCTGGAAGTAGCGTCCGAGGCGTTCGCGCAACTGCAGGCGAGCCCGCAGCAGCCGCGATTTGACTGCCGGCACGCTCAACTCGAGCGCGGCAGCGGTTTCTTCGGTCGACAAACCTTCCACGTCCCTTAGTACAAACACCGTCCGGAAGCCTGGCGGCAGGCCCTGGATGGTCTTGCTTAAAATCTCGCGCAACTCCGACTGGTTATACTGCTGCTCTGGATTCGGGCTCCAGTCGGCGATTTCGCGGGGAAGAGAATCGTCCTCAGTTTTGATCTCCTCATCCAGAGAAACCGTGCGCTCTGGCTTGCGGCGCCGCAACTTCATCAGCGCTTCGTTCACGGCGATCCGGACCAGCCAGGTATAAAATTTCGACTGCTCCTGGAACTGAGCCAGATTTCCGTAGGCTTTCAGGAAAGCTTCCTGCACCACGTCTTCCGCATCTTCGCGGTTTTGCGTGATGTGTTGCGCGATGCGGAAAACGTTGCGGTCGTAACGGCGAACCAGCTCTTCGAACGCCGAGTCGTCGCCCCGCTTGGCCGCCTGCACCAGCGCCAGCTCTTCACTGACAGGCCCTACTAGTTTGTTTTCGATGGCGCTCATAGTGTTGGCGATGCAGTATTTTCGGGTAACGGGCGGCGCGAAAAATCCGAACTGTTATTCTACTTGGTAACCGTGGTGTTTGCCCAATGGCTTAGACGTAGGCGGAAAGAAAAGTTTGCGATAAAGTGCAATGATGCCTTCCGGACCCGGCGGGCAGTTACGTTAGTACCGTGAGGCCATCGCACAAGTGCCGTATAATCAGCGCTTAAGGGACCGTGTTTCCGGAGAGTGCGCCGGGACGCTGGACTGCGACGCAGGATTGCCGATGCAAGATGAAGACGCAGGAAGTGACGTCGCGAGAGTCAGGAGTTGGTAGCGCGAATTGAGTAGGCACAGGCGAAGCTAGAGACGGAATTCTGACGATGGCAGAAGATAATCAAGCGCAGCAAGCGGTGGAGCAGGCGGTCGCGCAGGTTTTTGCGGCGCAGGTTCCCCGGCTGCAGGCGGAGATCGTGCAGCGGGTGCTCGAGGCGATGCCTGCGCCCAGCGGCGCAGGGGCGGGCGGAGAAGCTGCCAAGCTATTGCTGCAGGCCGTGGCCGGGGTGCAGGCTGGGACCACGCAAAAAGAAATTCTTCGGGCGCTGGTCGAAGGTGGAAGCGCGCACTGTGCCCGAACCGCTCTGTTCGTGGTGAAAGCTGGAACCGCCACGGGATGGCAAGGCCGCGGTTTTTCCGACGATGAATCGCTGAAAGATTTTGCGCTCGACATGCATGCCGGTCCGGTAGCTCACGCTTATCAGAATCGCGTGGTAGCTCCCGCCAACATCGCCGAGATGGGCGCCCGCTTCGTGGAACATTTTGGCGCGCCCGCCAATGAACAGGTGCTGGTGCTGCCGCTGGTCCTCAAAGATAAAGTTGCGGCCCTGGTCTACGCCGATGGCGGCGCTACCGGGGTGCTCGACGGTACTTCGCTGGAAGTGCTGGTGATGGCGACCAGCGCGTGGCTGGAAGTGGTTTCCCTGCGCAAGCAGACGCAGCAGCGTGAGACAACTCAGGCTGCGCCGGAGCCGAGCATTGTGGCTCCAGTACAAACCGTCAGTTCGTTTGCCGATCCGTTTGCGTCGCATGCTCCCAAGCACATTCCTGCTGCAATGCCGGAACCGGAGCCCGTGGCCGAGCTCGTTGAAGTGGCTTCGTCGGCTCATGCCGCACCGTCCGCGGCCGCAGCGCCCGCCACAGCCGCCGATCCCTTCGCCGGACTTTCGGCCGAGGATGCGGACACGCATCGCAAAGCCCAGCGCTTCGCCCGCCTTCTGGTGGACGAGATCAAGCTCTACAACCAGGCCAAGGTCGCGGAGGGCCGCAAGCACAAAGACCTTTACGACCGCATGAAGGACGATATCGAGAAGAGCCGGTCGACATTTCAGAAGCGTTACGGCACAACCATCGCCAACTCCGGCAATTATTTTCAGCAGGAACTAGTTCGCAGCCTGGCCGAAGACGACATTTCGATCATGGGTGCGAACTTCAAGCGGTAGAATTATTTTCAGCAGGGTCTCTGGCGCGGCTCCGCGCGGCAAACATAAAGTGGTTCGATTCAGTCTCAAGTTGTGGTGGGTGATCGCGGTCGGCGTCATATGCGTGCTGCTGGGCGGGGCGCGTCCGGTCAGCTGGGCGATTCCTTCGCAGGCGTCGCCGGCACAACCATCCGCGCCGCAATCTGCTGCAACAAATTCAGCCACTCCTTCAACTGAGCAGCAGCCTAAGCCGCACACTGCGCCTGCCCACAAGCCTTCAACTCCAACTCTGGCGAATCCTCAGGCGAAACCGAAGCATGCCAGCACAAACCCCGCTACGCCGAAGAAAGCTGCTGGCGCCCCGAGTCATTCAAGCACTGCACACCGTCGCGCAGCCATTGCCCAGCGGCGCCGCGGACCCGTTTCTCCGCGCGTGCGGCGCATGCGGCAAGCCTTCGTGGCTTCAGCCAGCTTGCGTCCCATGGCCCAGCAACTCGAGCAGGACCGCACTCCCGCCGCTTACGCCGGGGTGGAGGTTTTCGCTCGCGCTCACGCCAAAGAAGACGCCGGAGCGCTGGCCTGGCTGGTCGATGGCTACGCGCACGTGCTCGACCACGACTACGCCAAAGCCATCGATCCCCTGAACCGCGCCAAGCCCATGGCCGGGGACCTCGGCGACTATGTGGACTACTACCTGGGCACTTCTTATCTGCAGACCGGACACGACGCGGAAGCCCTGGCCACGCTCGCGGATTTCGACCGCTCGCATCCGGATTCGCTGCTGGTGCGGGATGCGCATCTGGCCTATGCGGAAACTCTGGCGCGGGAGGGTCGGTCGGCCGACGCAGCAGCGCTGCTCGAAAAAGATCGTATTCCCGCACGGTCCGATATTGAGCTCGCGATCGGCAAGGCCTACGCTGCCGCGGGAGAAAATGCCAAGGCCGCCGAAGCGCTGGCCAACGTCTACTACAACATGCCCACGAGCGCCGAGGCAGACCAGGCTTACGCGGAACTCAAAAAGCTGCCCGCACTGCCTGCCGCAACTGTTCAGCAACGAAAGACGCGCGCCGATCTGCTGATGAAAGCGCACCGCTACAGCGACGCCGTCGATGCCTATCGTGATTTGGTGAATGCATCCAGCCCGGTGGACCGTCCCGCGGCGCAGATCGCGCTGGCGGAAGCGCTGCATCATGCCAACCGCGACCGCGACGCCCGCACCGAACTGGCGCTGCTAGCCGCAAGTGGCGACCCGCTGCGCGAGCATCGTTTGTTTATTCTCAGCGAAATTGAATGGTCTTCCGGCAACAACGACGCTTTCTATCGCGCCGTCAACGAACTTCGCGAAGCTCCGCAGAATCCCTGGCTGGAGCAGGCTTTGCTGTCGGCCGCGAATCTGCATCTGGTGCACCATGAGTACGATCAGGCGCTGGCCACCTATGGCGAATTACAGCAGCGCTACCCCGCCGGCGCGCACGCTTCGTACGTGCACTGGAGAGCCGCGTGGCTCACGTTGCGCGAGGGCCGCAACGCCGATGCAGAAAAATTATTCGAAGACCAGATCACGCTTTACCCGGCGGGCGGAGAAACTTCCGCCGCTTTGTACTGGCGGGCGCGTCTGGCGGAAGAGGATCAGCAGCTGGGTTTGGCCCGGGCCATCTACCAGAAACTTTCCCAGCGCTATCTCAATTACTATTACGCGGACCTCGGCCGGCAGCGGCTGAAGTCGCTCCCTGCATCGGCGGAAGTTAGCCAGCAGTACACGTTGCTCGACCACGTGCCCGCGTTCGACGGCAAAGAAAAAGTTGAAGAGTCCGAACCGCCCACTGACGATTTGCATTGGCAAAAGGCGGAGCTGCTCGGTAATGGCGGCCTGGTAGATTTTGCGGTTCGCGAACTGCAAGCGGCGCCTGGTGCGGCTGGAAGCTCGTGGGCTCCGGCTGAGAGCGCAAAACTCTACGCGGACAATGGCCAGTTTGATCGCGCGATTGAGCTGATGAAACACACGGCGCCGAGTTACTTCGCGGTCGACTTGCCTGACTTGCCTCGCGCGTATTGGGAAGCGCTATTCCCCAAGCCCTATTGGGCCGACCTGAAGCGCTATGCTGCTGAGAACGGGCTCGACCCATATCTGGTGGCGTCGTTGATCCGCCAGGAATCGGAGTTTAATCCCAACGCGCTTTCGCGCGCCAATGCGGTTGGACTGATGCAGTTGCTGCCGAAGACCGGAAAACAAGTTGCCAAGCAGGAAAAATTGAAGCGCTACAATCCCAGCCAGCTCTACACGCCGGCGGTGAATCTTGAGTTGGGTACACGCTATTTCCGCGGCATGGTTGACCGCTACGCCGGCGCGCTCGAGTATGCGCTCGCCGCTTACAACGCCGGCACCGAACGCGTGACGGATTGGGTGGGGCAGGGAACGTATCGCGATCCGCAGGAATTTGTGGAGTCGATTCCGTTCACCGAGACGCGGGAATATGTGCAGGCGATTTTGCGGAATGCGAGTCTGTATAAGCAGCTGTACGGAACGCCGTAAGCTTTTTCGCCGCGGATTTGCGCGGATTCACGCGGATCAAAATAAAAACGGGAAGGGCGCGGCTTCAGCCGTGCCGTCGTATGCTGCGACGGTTTCGGCTTCAGCCGCTGAGGTTAGCTGGCTGGGGTTTCGTCCGGCGACGGTTTGTGAAATAAAATTTCCAGCACCAGCAATGACGCGCCCACCACAATCGAGCTGTCGGCCAGGTTGAAAACCGGCCACTCGTACTGTTTGACGTAGAACAGCAGGAAGTCCACCACGTGGCCGCTGCTCACGCGATCCCAGAAATTTCCCGCGGCCCCGCCGAGAATCAATGAGAGCGCTATCCCCGAAACTGACAGCGCGCGAGTCTGCTTCCAGAGCAGAACCACGACGATAAGCATTGCGACCAACGAGAAAGCGATAAGCACATCAGTTTTCCAGCGCGCCGGATGTTCGGCGAACAGGCTGAACGCGGCTCCGCTGTTTTCCGTGTGTGTCAGGCGAAAGAAACCGGGGATGACCTGGACGTGGCGATAAAGCGCAATGCGAGTCGCGGCCAGGTGTTTCGTCCAATGGTCGAGCAGGACGACGACGAGAGCTAAGAGGAAGTGGGTGGCGCGCGCGGCGTTCTTGGTCATCAAGATATTCGTGGAAGCGTTTTTCTTTGCGTTCTTCGCGGCCGTTCTTCGCGAACTTTGCGGTCAAAAGCTTTACGCCCGCAGTTTTCCAAACGAGGCCGCGCAAATTTGCACGATGGCACTATGCGCCTTCCATCCCCTTCAGCACGGCGCTGCAGCGCTCGCAAATTGTGGGATATGCTTTGTCTTCGCCGACGTGCGTGGAGTAATTCCAGCAGCGGTCGCACTTCGCGCCGTCGGCTTTCTTGACCTCGACGTGGACTCCTCCGCTGCCGTTGCCCGAGCCCTGCGCCAGCGTTACCGCCGAGACGATGAACAGGTAGCGCAACTGGTCTTTGAAACGGGCGAGCACCGAGTAGGCGGGATCGGCTGCGGTGATCAAAAGCTGCGCCTCCAGACTCTTGCCGATCCGCTTGCTGTTGCGTTCTTCCTCCAGAGCTTTCATGGCCTGTTCGCGCACCGCGAGCAGAGTGGTCCAATCCTGTTGCTGCTGCGCGTCTTGTGCCACGACGGACTTGTCTCCGAGGATATCCGCTGTGGCGGGAAACTCCGCGAGGTGCACGCTGTCCAGCCGGTCGGGCACCTTTGGTAGATGCTGCCAGACTTCTTCACAAGTGAAACTCAGGATCGGCGCCAGCAGGCGGGCCATGGCCTCGCTGATGCGCCACAGCGCGGTCTGCGCCGAACGGCGGCCGGCAGCATTTGCAGCGTACGTGTAAAGCCGGTCTTTGATCACATCGAAATAAAATGCGCTCAGGTCGACCACGCAGAAATGGTTCACGCGGTGGTAAATCTTGTGGAAGGCGAATTCCGTATACCACGTGCACACGTCACGGGCCAGCGCCGCAGTTTGACGGAGCATGTACTGGTCGAGCGCTTCCAACTTTTCAAACGGAACTGCATTGGATTGCGGATCGAAGTCGTAAAGATTTCCCAGAGCGTTTTTGAAAAGATTGTTTCGGATCGCGCGGTAATTCTCTGCGACGCGCTGCATGAGCGTTTCCGAACCGACGACGTCTTCGCGAAAATCGACGGACGCGGTCCACAGGCGCACGATTTCTCCGCCCAGGCGTCCGGCAATGTCGACTGGGTCCACGTCGTTGCCGCGCGACTTCGACATGGCCTGGCCTTTTTCGTCGAGCGTCCAGCCGGGCGTGACCACTCCGCGATACGGTGGCGTGCCGTACGTGCCCATGGCGCAGAGCAGGGAAGACTGGAACCATCCGCGGTATTGGTCGCCGCCTTCGAGGTACAGATCGGACGGCCAGGGATAACTCGGCTCGTCATCGATGAGGGCCAGATAGCTCGCGCCGGATTCGAGCCACACATCGAAGATGTCGGTTTCCTTTTCGAACTTTGTTCCAGAGCAATGCGGGCACTTCGTGCCGGCAGGAAGAATCGTGTCAGACTCGGATGTAAACCAGGCGTCCGCTCCTGAGCGTTTAAAAAGTTCGGCGACTTTCTGATTCACCGCGTGGTCGTTGAGGGGCTTGCCGCAGCCCTCACACAGGAACACGGCGATAGGCACGCCCCACACCCGCTGCCGCGAGATGCACCAGTCCGGGCGCGTCTGAATCATGTTCGACAAACGTTCTTCGCCCCAGGCCGGATCCCATTTCACTTTTTTGATTTCTTCGAGCGTGCGAGTGCGGAGAGTGTCATCTTTCGATTTTCCGCCGGGCATCGGCGTTTCCATCGAGATGAACCACTGCTCGGTCGCGCGGAAAATCACGGGATTGTGGCAGCGCCAGCAGTGCGGATAGGAATGCTCCAGCTTCTCCGTGTGCAGCAACGCTCCGCGCTGCCGCAATAGCTCAACGATGATGGGATTCGCTTTAAAAACGTATTGACCGTCGTATTCCGGCAGCCCGTCGCGCAGGATTCCCTTTTCGTCGACGTGGCTGGTGGCGTCGAGGCCATACTTGGTGCCCGTGGCGAAATCCTCGGCGCCGTGTGACGGAGCGGTGTGGACGACGCCAGTGCCGGTGTCCATGGTGACGTAGTCGGCGAGGACACCGAGAATCTTGCGGTCGAGAAAGGGATGCTGGAAGTAGAGTTGCTCCAGCTTGCGGCCTGGGAAGTGAGCCAGTTCGCGTGGGTCGGCGAGCCCGCATTTTGCAGCTACATCTTTTGCGAGCCTCGAAGCCACGATGTAAACTTCGCCTCCCGATTCCAGTGCAACGTATTCTTCGTTCGGATGGAACGCCACCGCCATAGAGGCTGGCAGCGTCCATGGCGTAGTGGTCCAGATGATGGTTGAAATTTTCTTGCCCGCCAGCGCCGGATCGAGCTTTGCCGGATCATCCAGCAGCGCGTATTTCACCCAGACCGTCGGGCTGGTGTGATTTTCGTATTCCACTTCGGCTTCGGCCAGCGCGGTTTCGTCGTGCATGCACCAGTAGACGGCCCGCAGGCCTTTGTAAACAAAGCCGTTCTCGTAAAACGAATAAAAAGTTTGCAGCACAATCGATTCATACTGCGGGTTCATCGTGGCATAGGGCCGGTCGAATCGCCCGAAAACGCCGATGCGCTTGAACTGCATGCGCTGCAAATCAAGAAACTTCTGGGCATATTTGCGGCATTCGGCGCGCACGTCCGTGGGACGCATTTGCAGTTTCTTGCCGCCGAGTTCTTTGTCTACTTTGATTTCGATCGGGAGGCCGTGGCAGTCCCAGCCGGGGACGTAAGGCGCGTCGAAACCCGCCATGGTCTTGGATTTGACGATAAAGTCTTTCAAACATTTGTTAAACGCCGTGCCCATGTGAATGGGGCCGCTGGTGTAGGGCGGGCCATCGTGCAGGATGTATTTGGGCCTGCCATTGCGAGCGTCCCGGATACGCTCGTAGATCCCCATTTGCTGCCAGCGTTCGAGCATTTTGGGCTCGTTCTGGGGCAGGTTGGCCTTCATGGGGAAGGCGGTTTTGGGCAGGTTAATGGTCGCTTTCAGTTCGAGCGGCAAGCGGTCAGATCCTCTCAATTGATTGAATCTTCTCATTATAGGGAGCGCGGCGGGGAACGTCCACGCGCGGTGGCTGGTCAGCTCGGTGATGCGGAGAGAAAAGCATAAGCCACGAAGGACACCCTTTGACTTCGCTCAGGGTAGGCTTCGTACCACGAAGGGCTTTGTTTGCAGGGATTTACTTCGGGTTGCCGTGTGGCCTTTGTGGCTCATTTGCAGACCTTCGGACAAAACGGACCAGTCTGTGCCAATTCTTAAATGCGTACCCAAAATGCATCCCTGGGACTACGAAATGCACTGTCAAAAAGCTAGAAACTAGAGGTACAATTTAACAAGGGCAGAGACCCTGCGGAGCGGTTGTGGGCAGGCCACGAGGGTGATGCCTTTTTGTACCTTCTTTTGTAACCTCGGCGACCAAAGCCAAGCAACTTGGCGCCGCCGCTGCTCATCTGTGTAAGAGTGGCGGGTAAGCCGGGCCCGTTCGTAAGCAAGCGAACGTGAGCCTTTCAGGAATCATGGGATCTGTAGAGATCAATCCGAGCGCCCCCCCGAAAGAGCCAGAGCTGCGTCGGAACGAGCCCGAACTGCATCTGCTTGTGGCCCAGGAAATGTTCGAGGAGCCGCTGTGGAAATCACTTTCCCGCCAGCTGGATGAGTTTTTCTTTCCCAAGAAGCTTCCTCCTCTCAAGCTGGAGTCGAAGCCCGAGCCGGTCAAGGACATCTGGGGTTTTTACAACTACAAGAAAGATGGCGTGCTGGGGTCGACCGGCGTGCACGTTCTGATTGCGGCAATCATCGTCGGAGCGACTTTGTGGGCGCACCGCGTGGTGACGGCCGCGCCCGCTCCAAAGGCGACCGTGATGCTTGTGGACCCCAACGACATTCCCGCGATGAAGGCGGGAAGGACGATATCGGGCGGCGGCGGCGGCGGCGGAGATCGCGACGTACTGAAGGCCTCGGCGGGCAGGCTGCCCACGCGCTCAATGCAGCCGATCACCCCTCCAACCGTGATTCTGCGCAACGAGCACCCCAAGTTGGCTGTCGAACAACAGATCCTGATCCCGCCAGAGGTCAAGCTGGCGTCCAACAACATGCCCAACATTGGCGACCCTATGTCCCATTTGACAATGCCTTCGAACGGCACGGGCTCGCTTAGCGGCATAGGTTCAGGGAGTAACGGCGGAGTCGGCTCGGGCGAAGGTGCAGGATTCGGCCCGGGTAAGGGCGGCGGCACCGGTGGTGGTCTGTTTCATCGTGGCGAAGGGGCGAGTGATCCTGCCATCATTTCGCAGGTCGACCCGGAATTCTCCGAAGAAGCGCGCAAGGCCAAGTTCCAGGGACTGTGCGTTCTCAGCATCATTGTGGAGCCCGATGGCACTCCCAGCAATATCCGCGTGAGCTCCAGCCTGGGGATGGGTCTGGATGAAAAAGCAATTGAAGCAGTCAAGAAATGGAAATTCCGGCCTTCGATGAAGGACGGGCGTCCGGTGCGTTACGGGCCGGTTGAGGTGGATGTGGATTTCCATCTGTACTGAGGCTGGCGGAGTTTTCAGCGGGTGCAACCTCAGCGGCTGAAGCCGCGATCGGAACAATGCCTTAAGCGCAGCGCTGGAAGCGCTGCACCGCCCAAAATCAAATACGGCGCAGCAGGGCCAGGTGGCTTCGCAGGCGCGTTTTGAATCCCAGCCGCCGGTAGAGTTCGACTGCGCGCGCGTTGTCCTCGCGCGTGTGCAGGAACGGTGTTTCCCCGCGCGCGATGATGCGCCGCATCACTTCCGTCATCAGGATTCCCGCGTAACCCTGGCCCGTGTGTTCGGGATGCGTGCACACGGCGCTCACTTCGGTGTATCCCGGAACCTTCAGGCGCTCTCCGGCCATAGCTACCAGCCTGTCTTGTTCAATAACCTCGCTAACTCGCTCACTAATTCGCTCGCCAACTCGCTCGCCAGCTTGACGGCGAATACCGAGATATGTTCCCAGTTCATGAGTACGGGATCCGAACGGACCGGGCTTGGTGAGCGTGGCCAGCTCCACCATTTCCGGAGAATCCTTTTGGCCGAGCTCGACGATCGCGGGGGCGGCGGCTGGCGAAGCGGGCAAGCTGCCGTTTTCGAAAATCATCTGCAGCAGCGGCGGATCGGCGAGAAGCTCCCAGCCTGGGCGCGGGCGGTAAGGTTCGTTGAGGAACAAGGCTGCGGTGCCGCCCGGACCGGCGAGTTTGGCGAGGGAATCGTAGCCCTGGTCTGAGGGCTCACGGAAAGCGCTGAGTAACGTGATGTCGCGCAGGAACCAGCGCGCGTCGCCGTAAATTTCGGCGCAGTGAGTTTGCCGTGTGGTAAGCGCCTGCCAGATGACGTTATCGAGCGGATGCATAGTGAGCGAAGATGGCCGAATGATATGTTTGATTGGAGTCGGCGAAGGCACGGTTGGACACAGTAATTCTGTAGGCTCGGATGCGCTATCCGAATCTTGCGATGAAACGGAATTAGGCTCTGGCCCTTGCGTGCGGCCGATTCGACGGCAGGGAATCGTGATGTCACAACAATGGGGCGTGTGAGTGTTATGTCAAAATCAGAACAGAAATCCGGGACGTCGTTCTCGACCTCATCGTTGTCTCCATCGTCATCCGCACAGCAGTGGAACGCTGCTGGCTATGCGGCGAACGCACATTTCGTGCCTGCACTGGGGCAGCCTGTGCTGGATTTGCTCCGGCCGCAGCCCGGCGAGCGCATTCTCGATTTGGGTTGCGGCGATGGAGCGTTGACCGAAAAACTGGTTGCGCTGGGCGCGCAGGTGGTTGGCGTGGACAGTTCCGAGGACATGATCGCGGCTGCGCGTAAGCGTGGCCTTGACGCGCGCGTAGAGGATGCCAGAGCTCTGCCTTTTGAAAACGAATTTGATGCCGTGTTTTCGAGTGCCGTCCTGCACTGGATCAAAGACGATCCGGACGCGCCGGTCGCCGGCGCATTCCGGGCGCTCAGAGCCGGAGGAAGGTTCGTGGGCGAGTTGGGCGGACATGCATGCGTAGGAGCGATTACTGTGGCGTTATTGGCCACGCTCGAGCGCCGAGGAGTGAAGGACGCCGTCTCCTGGATTCCGTGGTACTTCCCGACGGCCGACGATTACGAAATCCGGTTGCGGCGGGCCGGCTTTGTGCCGCAAAGTGTACAGCTGATTCCGCGGCCCACGCCGCTGCCCACCGGAATGCGCGGGTGGCTGGAGACGTTTGCCAATCCGTTCTGCGCGGCGCTGTCGCGTCCGCAGGAAGATCGCGGGGGATTTCTCGATGAAGTTACGGCTCTGCTCGAGCCGGTTCTTTGCGATGCGGACGGGCGCTGGACCGCCGACTATACGCGCCTGCGCTTTGCGGCCATCAAACCCTGAGGCTCGGAAGGCCTTCAGTTCAGTCGATTCGGGTAATCCGGTCGCTGGTCTATTCTTTCAAATCGACGTGCTGGACATCTTCGATAGCATGGCCCAGGAATCTTTGTCCGAGGCGGCGGAATTTGTCCACTGAATCCGTGGCGAAGAATTTGAGGCGGGGAGTCGTTCGCGGTTCGGGCGAGGGCGCGGACGTCTCAGGCAAGAGCTCCCGCAGATGCGCGGCCACTGCGTGCGCGGTGGACTCAGCAGAATCCACGATGGTGACGTGGGCGGGCGCGACGCGGTGCAACAGCGGCTTGAGCAACGGGTAATGCGTGCAACCCAGAACGAGAACGTCGGCGTCGTGAAACCCGTCACTGAAAGCTTCCGCCAAATAGATGCACGCGATCTGCTCAGTGACCGAATGCTCGACCCAACCTTCTTCGACAAGGGGCACGAGCAGAGGACACGCTTTCTCATGTGCGCGCAGGCCACGCGCTTCGAGAGCCTTGCGGTACGCATGGCTGCTCACAGTGGCCTCGGTTCCGATGACTACGACTTTCTTGTTGGCGGATGCGGCAGAGGCCGCCTGGGCTCCCGGTTCGATGACGCCCACCACCGGCACGTGAGCCGACGCGGTGATGCGATCCAGAGCCAGCGCGGTCGCGGTGTTGCAGGCGATCACGAGGAGTTCCGCGCCGTGGCTCTCGAGATAATGCGCGGCCTCGACGGCATAGCGGGCAACCGTCTCGACCGATTTGGAGCCGTAGGGGAGTCGCGCGGTATCGCCGAAGTAGAGATAATCGGCGGCGGGGATGAGTTCAAGTAAAGCTTTAAGGACGGTCAGGCCGCCGAAGCCGGAATCGAATACGCCGATTGTGGGAGGGCGCGAGGACATAGGACGTTTCGATGATAGCAGTGCGGGCTGCGCGCGCTGATGGCAAGATTTGTTCTGCCGGGAGTCGTGCGAACTACTTAAGCTGTGGTGCGGGTTACTGCGATCAAGGAGTGTTCGACGGTCCTTCCGCAACAGGGGCCCGGAGGAATGGGCGCGCCGTGCGGGCAGGTGCGAGGATGGCCGAGGAAAGTGCAGATCTTGTCGGTGGCTTCGGGCGAGAGGATGTGCTCGAACTTGCAGGCTTGCTGCTCGATTTCGGTTTCGCTGTCCATGGCGAGGCTGTCGGTGAAGAGGCGCTCAGCCAGGCGATGACGGCGAATGATGCTCGCGGCGCGCTCCCGGCCGCGTGCCGTGAGTTCGACGATGAGCGTGCCGTCGCCGGAAGACGCGGAAACCGGCTTTAGCGCATCGTGGCAGGGATTCACGAACGGCTTGTGATCGTGCGGCTGCGGCGGATGTGGCATGGAGACGACCAATTCCATCTCGATCATTTTCTCGATTGCCAGGCTGACGGGCAGAGCGCCATGTACCTCCATGCGTTCGACTTCGGCGA
>Ga0302326_10002076_pt1 | contig 49441 bp, 40 predicted proteins | sample Palsa_T0_3_FD_202264 | JGI IMG/M metagenome (GOLD analysis project Ga0302326, IMG submission 202264) | Peat permafrost microbial communities from Stordalen Mire near Abisko, Sweden - Palsa_T0_3 | ecosystem: Environmental > Terrestrial > Soil > Palsa > Peat permafrost | place: Sweden: Abisko... | reverse complement strand
CGCAAACGGGCGATCAGCCATCCAGGCGATTCTGAGCATACAGCAAACCAGCATGGCAGCTCTATCCAGGGCCGCCGCCTGAAAATCGTCGCGGCCCGCAAACAAATTCATGGATAGTAATACAAGGGCACATGAATAACGCGCTGTTTATCTCCGCCGAGGCCCCCTACCCGCTGGCGGGCGGAGGCGCTCTACGCAGCGCCTCGCTGCTCAACTTCCTGGCGCGCCGCTATGCGGTGGATATGATCGTGTTCCGCGAGCCGCGCGCCGCGGACCCGCGGGAACATCTGCCTGCCGGCCTGGTGCGCCGCCTCCACGTTGTGGAATTGCCGCCGCACGCGCGCCATACGTTGGCCCGCGCCGCGCGTAATGCCAGCCGCCTGGCGCGGCGCGTGCCTCCGCTGATGGACCGCTTCGCCGGCTTCGGCGGCCAAATCGCCGCCGCCACGCGCGGGCAACGCTACGAAATCGCGGTTATCGAGCACTTTTGGTGTGCGCCGTATTGGGAGCAAGCCGCCGCCGTGAGCGACGCCACCCTACTCGATCTGCACAATATCGAATCGGTCTTGCATGCCCGTTGCGCTTCGGCCGAGAGAGGCGCGCAAGCCATGGCGCACCGCGTGTTTCAAAATATTTGCCGGAATTTGGAAGAGAAATACCTGCCTCGATTCACTTACTTGTTGGCAACTTCCGAATCCGATGCGGCGCTTTTGCGCGCCATCTCGCCCGGCTCGAATGTATTTGTCTATCCCAATTCGATCCCGTTCGTACCGGCGCCTCCCAGGCGCGAGGAGGATGTGATCGTTTTTTCCGGCAATCTCGAATACCATCCGAACATCTCCGCCGTGCGCTACTTCCGGCAAGAGATTTGGCCGCAACTGCGCGCGCGCTGGCCGGGATTGGTGTGGCGGCTGATCGGCAAGAACCCGCAAGGTGTTACAAGAATCACCTGCGGCGATCCTCGCATTGAACTCTCCGGTCCGGTCGCGGACGCGGTCGCCGAACTGGCGCGCGCCAAAGTAGCTATAGTACCGATTTTGGCCGGGAGTGGTACCCGAGTCAAAATCGTCGAGGCGTGGGCCGCGGGTGTGCCGGTGGTCTCGACGCCGCTGGGCGCGGAGGGCCTTTCAGCGCAGGCGGGTGAGCATTTATTGCTGGCGGACAATGCCCCGGCCTTTCGCGATGCGGTGTCCGGCTTGCTCGCCGATCCGGCGCTGCGGGAGCGGGTCGGACGTGCGGGGCGGTACCTATTTGAGTCTGAATTTACTTGGCAAGCCGCCTGGAAGTGCTTGCAATTCCTAGATCCTGCTACCATGGAAATATCTGATGCGCTTCGCGATTGATGCTCACGCCATCGGCCGCCACCTCACCGGAAACGAAGTGTATGTGCGCAGCCTGCTAAGGAGTTTTGCGGCGCTGGACCACGAATCGGACTTCGTAACTTACTTCTCCGCGGACGATGCCCGGCAGTGGACAGCCGAGCGGTTTCAAGCCCGGCACGTGTCCCCGAACCCGTTCGTTCGGCTGGGAGTGGAACTGGCCATGAAACTCCGTCAGGACCGTCCCGACCTGGTGCACGTACAGTACACCGCCCCGCTGGGGTGCCCCGTGCCAGTGGTGGTCAGCGTCCACGACGTCAGCTTTCTGGTGCATCCCGAGTATTTCCCGAGGTTACGCGCGTTGCAACTGCGCTGGACCGTGGCGCGCACCATCCGCTCCGCGACGCGGATTCTGACGGGTAGCGAGTTCTCCCGTGATTCCATAATCGAGGCCTACGGCGAGTCCTGCGCGCCCAAAATCGTGGTGGTGCCCAATGCGGCGGCCAGCGGCTTGCGCCCTATTTCGCGCAAGAGCGCCACTGCCGCCGTGCAGGCGCGTTTTCGTATCGCGAAGCCGTTCATTCTTTCGGTCGGCGACCTGCAGCCGCGCAAAAACCACATCGGGCTGATCGCTGCATTCGCCGAGTTAGTCCGCGCCTTTCCGCAGTTGACGCACCGCCTGGTACTGGCCGGTAAAGATACCTGGTTCAGTCCGAAAGTCCGGGAGGCCGCCCGCCAATCGGGTGTGGCGGAGCGTATCCAGTTCGCCGGTTTCGTTTCCGACGAGGATCTGCTGCAACTGTATAACGCCTGCGATCTGTTTGTGTTTCCGTCCTTCTACGAGGGCTTCGGCCTGCCCGTGCTGGAAGCCATGGCCTGCGGCCGCGCGGTAGCCTGCGCGCGCACCTCCTCCATCCCCGAAGTGGCCGACGGCGCAGGCATCATGTTCGATCCTTTCTCCGCGAGCGAGATGGTGCGCGCCATGGCGGACCTGCTGCGCGATGCGGAACTGCGAGCGCGCATGGAACGTCTAGGGTTGCAGCGGGCATCGTGCTTCAGTTGGCGCGCTACCGCGCAGCGGACTCTGGAAGTTTACTGCGAGGTCGCCGAGCGCCGGCGCGCCGCGGCTAGGGAATTCGTGCATCGATGAGCAAGCGTGCGGTTTTTTTGTGTGTCTCGCTAGGATTGCTGTTGCTGCTGGCGGCGGCCGGCAGCCCGTGGCAGAAGCCGGCGGACCCGCCCGCGGACGCTAAGGCCGCGCCGGTCGCCAGCGCCGCCGCTAGCGCCAAAGAAACCACTCCCGCAAAGGAGGCCGCCCCTCCCAAGCCAACCGGCTTTCCGAATACCGGCGAATCGCTCAATTACACGTTGAATTGGCCTGGCGGCGCGAGTCTCGGCGAGGCTCATCTGCGGGCCGCCAAGGGCGAAAAAGGCTGGCAATTCGATTTTTCGCTGGATGCCTCCGTTCCCGGATTTGCCGTCTCGGACCATTATCATTCGCGAACTAATGCCGACTTCTGCTCGCTGGAGTTGGAAAAGGAAACCACGCACGGGCAGCGCCACACGCACGAAAAAACCGTCTTCGACTACAAGGAAGGCAGCGCCACGCGCACGACTTTGGCGAAGGGCGCGGGCCACACCGATATCGATATCAACGACTGCGCACACGATGGCCTGGATTACATCTTCTATGCGCGCCGCGAGTTGGGGCAAGGGCATGGCGTTCCCCAGCAGGAGGATGTCCTCTTCGGCGCGTCCTACTCGGTGCGTATGGAATTCGCCGGCGTGCAGGAGGTCACCGTGGGAGGCAAGCGCCGGCAGGCCGATCACGTCATAGTCTACCTGAGGGGACCCGCGGCCGACTCGAAGCTCGAGATCTTCTTCGAACGCGATCCCGCCCGCACGCCCTTGATCATCAAGGCGCCGCTGCCTGTCGGCATGTTGTCGATGGAGCTTGTGCGCTGAATGCACGTGGCGTTTTTTTCGCCGCTGCCGCCCTGCCGCAGCGGCATCGCCGACTATTCCGAAACCCTGATCGAACATCTGAAGCCCCTGGCCGAAGTGGAGGTGTTCGCGGACGGAGCCCGGCCCTTCGATCCCTCAAACTTTGACATCGCGCTGTATCACCTGGGGAACAACCCGCACCACGGTTTCGTCTACGAAGCCGCGCTACGGCATCCGGGCGTGGTTGCGATGCACGAATCGAATTTGCATCACTTGATTGCGGACCTCACCATCCGGCGCAACGATTGGGAAGCGTACTTGCGCGCCTGCGAATACGAGGGCGGCCCGGAGGCGTTGGCCTATGCGCTACGCGCGCGCGCGCTCGAGGTTGGACCGGATTACGAAGGCTTACGCATGACCCGCCGGGTGCTCGAATCCGCCCGCGCCGTGGTGGTTCACAGCCAGTTCATGGTGGACGAAATGCGTGCGGCCGGTTTTGACGGACCCATCGCCCGGATTCCCCATGGCGCGTGGACGCCGAAAGCTGACCGCAACGCCTGGCGCTACCGCTTGGGGCTGGACGAAGCCACGCCGCTCATCGGCATTTTCGGATTTCTAAAGCCCTACAAGCGCATCGCCGAATCGTTGCGCGCTTTTCGCCGGCTGTTGCGCGTGACGCCGGCGGCCAAGATGATTCTGGTGGGTGAGCCGCACCCGGAGTTTCCGTTGCAGTCCCTGATCCGCACTTTGGGGCTTTCGGCGGCGGTGCGCGTGTTGGGATTCGCACCAATCGACGACTTCACAGGCTATATGGCAGCCTGCGATATCGTGCTGAATTTGCGTTATCCGACGGTGGGCGAAAGCTCCGGCAGCCTGCTGCGCGCGCTGGGATTAGGCAAGGCTGTACTGGTTTCCGGTATCGGCGCATTTCGCGAGTTCCCGGACGATGTTTGCCTCAAAGTGCCCGTGGGCGCGGGCGAGGAAGACCTCATCTTCGAATATCTCAACCTGCTGGCCTCGCGCCCGGATGTGGCCCGCGCGCTGGGCGAGCGCGCCGCGCGCTACGTGAGAGAAGAGTGCAACTGGGACCGGGTGGCGTGCCTGTATGCGTCGTTCCTGAAAACGGTGGTGGAAGGCGGGGAGTGGGATAAGAAGACAGAAGACAGGAGTCAGGAGTCAGAAGACAGGAGTCAGGAGTCAGAAGTCAGAAGTCAGAAGGCAGAGCCCGTACATCCCGCGTATGTTGCGGGATGGGCCGCCAACCCGGAATCCCGCGAGTATGTGGACACGCATTTGACGCGGCTGGTGCGGACACTCGAGATCACGCCGCCGGGCGGCCCGGAGGATCGCATCCTGGAAATGGGCGCGTACCTTCAAATCACCCCGGCGCTGCGCTCCAAGCTGGGTTACGGTTGCGTGCGCGGCTGCTACTATGGGCCTGCCGGCAAGATCGATCGGCGCAGCGCGGTATCGGCGGAAGGCGAATCGTTCGACTGCGAGATCGATCTCTTTAACGCCGAGAAAGATCCGTTTCCGTACCCGGATGGGCACTTTTCGACCGTGCTCTGCTGCGAGTTGATCGAGCATCTGACGGAAGATCCCATGCACCTGATGAGCGAGGTCAATCGCATCGTGAAGCCCGGCGGACATCTGGTGCTGAGCACGCCGAACATCGGAAGCCTGCGCGGCATCGCGGCCATCCTGGAAGGCTACCATCCCGGCATTTTCACGGCCTACATCCGGCCGCGCGCCGCGGGCGAAGTGGAAGCCCGGCACAACCGCGAATACACTCCGAAGGAGATCGAACGGCTTTTGCTGAACTCGGGCTTCACGGTCACGCTGCTCGAAACCGGGCCCTTCCGCCAAACTCCCCGCCCGGAGGAAGGCTGGGTGCTGAATCTGCTCGAACAGTTCGAACTGTCGCGGGACTTGCGGGGCGACGACATCTACGTGGTGGGCCGCAAGACCGGCGCGGTTTGCGAGCGCTTTCCGGACTGGTTATATTCATGAACGCCGCTTACGAAGACACCGACGTGCGGCTCTCCGGCGAACCGGGCGGACTGCACGTGGAAGCGCGCTTCAACCTGCGGAACACGTCCGGCAATCCCTGGCGCCGGGAAGAAGGATTCGCCGCCGGCTTCCATATCTACGATTCCGAAACCGGCACATTGGTGGTGGACGGGGCACGCCAGTCCCCGCCCGGCGACGTCGCGCCAGGCGGCGCCGTCCCCGTGGATCTGCGTTTCGCGCTGCCGCCGGAACCCGGCCGTTACGACGTTTTCATCTCGCCTATGCGCGAGAACGTCTGCTGGTATTACACGCTGGGCTGGCCCTTTCTGCGCGTGGAAGCGACGGTCGAAGACGGGCGCGCGCGCCTCGAACGCGTGCGCATCGTGACGCTGCGCACCATCCGCCGCGAAAACCTGTTGCGCGCCGTGGGGCGAGCCTTCACGCTGCCGATTTCGACCATCGCGCGCAACCGCAGCCTGATCCGCACCATGGTCCGGCGCGATATTCTGGGCCGCTATCGGGGCTCTTTTGGCGGCGTCTTCTGGACCGTCCTGAACCCGCTCCTCCTGATGCTGACTTACTTCTTCGTATTCGGCCTGGTACTGCAGACGAAGTTCGGCTCCGACCCCAGCCGCACCCGATTCGCTCTTTATTTCCTCGCCGGGATGCTGCCTTGGCTGGCCTTCAGCGAGGCGGCCGGACGCGCCCCCAGCGTGATGCTGGAGCATCGCAACTTCGTGAAGAAGCTGGTCTTCGCGGTGGAAACCCTGCCTGTCAACCTGGTGGTATCGGGCCTGGTGACCGAGACCTTCGCGCTGTTGCTTTTCACCATAGGCGTGTTCCTGGCGCACGGGAAAGTGCCGGCTTCGGTCGTGTGGCTGCCCGCGTTGATCGTGCCGCAAGTGCTCTTCACCGCGGGCCTCTGCTGGTTCCTGGGGGCGCTCGGCGTGTTCGTGCGCGACCTGGGACAGGTGATCGGCTTCCTGCTGACGCTCTGGTTTTTCCTGACCCCCATCTGTTATCCGGAAGCGTCGTTGCCCGCGGCGGCGCTGCCGCTGCTGACCAAGAATCCCATGTTCGTGCTGGTGCGCGGCTATCGCGCCATCTTCCTGGAGGGCCACGCGCCCGTGTGGGGCTCGCTGTGGAAGCTGTGGATCGCCGCGGCGGCGGTCTTCATCCTGGGGCACGCGTGGTTCTATAAGCTGCGCCGGTCGTTCGCCGATATCGTCTGAGACCGACCCATGCTGGCCAAGCTGACCGCCGCTCTCGTCGCGTATGGACCCCTGGGCATCCTGGTGCTGGCATTCATCGATTCGGCCGGCATTTCGATGGCCTCGGGCATGGACGCGCTGGTGATCCTGGTGGCCGTCAAAGCGCCGTCGCGCGCCTTTCTCGCCGCATCCATGGGGGTGCTGGGATCGCTGATCGGAAACGTGACGCTCTTCATGGCGGCCAGGACCGGCGCGCGGCGCTTCGTGAAAGTCGCGCCGCAGCCGGGAGACAAGCGCCGCTTCCGCGAGTGGTTCGAGCGTTATGGCTTGCTCACTATCTTCATTCCGGCGATGCTGCCCATCCCGCTTCCCTTGAAGGTATTCGTGATCTCGGCCGGGGTGCTGCATACGCCGCTTCTGAAATTTGTGTGCGTGATCCTGCTAGCCCGGTCTATCCGCTATTTCGGTGAAGCGTACCTGGGGATGCAACTGGGCGAGGGATCGGGGCAATTCCTGCGGGCGCACACCTGGCATCTGTTGGGCGGCGCGGTGGCGCTGTTCGCCGTGCTGTATGCGGTACTGATGCTGACAGAGCGCAGGAGGCGCGCGAGGCACGCCGGCGCGGATTTGCCATAATGGGGTCGGTGATCAATCCGCTCTTCTTCCAGCTCACGTTACCGCTGATGGTCGCTATTCTGATCGCAGCGTTTACCGCGGCGTGGTCCAGTAACAAGCGGATTGATGAGCTCAGCCACCAGGTAGATGACACGAACCGGCGGATCGACGAAACCAACCGGCGCCTTGATCGCCTGGAATCCTCGATTCAAGATATGCTGAAGGCGCTGATGGCCATCGACCATCGCCTCGCTGTATTAGAAGAGCGCAGCTCATTGGTGCGCGGTTAGCTCACTCCTCGCGCAGGGCGGCCATGGGGTCCAGACGCGCGGCGCGATGCGCGGGCAGATATGCCGCGACTCCGGTCGCGATTCCCAACACCACAGCCGCGATAACCAGCGGCGCCGCATCGTACGATTTCACGCCGTAAAGCAGGCTCGCCACCAAACGTCCGGCGGCCAACGATGCGCCCAAGCCGAGAACCGTACCGATGGCCAGCATCGCGGCCACTTCGCGCAGCACCAGCCAGATCACCGATCCCGGCTGCGCCCCGAGCGCCATGCGGATGCCGATCTCGGCCTGCCGCCGGGCAACTCCGTATGCCGTCACGCCGTACAGCCCGATCATGGCCAGCAGCAGCGCCAGACCGCCAAAGAAAGCCGATAGCAATGCGACCATCCTGGGTTGCAGCAACGACTCATTCACCTGCGTTTCGAAGTTGCGAAACTCGAGGGAAATGCCCCTGTCGACTTCGCCGATGGCCGCGCGCACCGCCGGAATGAGGGACTCGACCGGGCGTTCTGAGCGGACCTCGAAAGTCACCCCGGACCAGGGTTTAGGGTCTTGCGCGCACGCCACAAACGCCGACAGGAGCCGATCCTCGTCGACCTGCTCATACTTGATATCTTTGACCACGCCGATCACCTGGTAGGTATCCTGTTTGCCCGGCTGACCCTCCATCCGGATGGTCTTACCGATAGGATTCCCTTTTCCGAAAAACTTGCGGGCCGTCGATTCGCCGATCAGCATCACTTTGGGCGCGCCCGCATCGTCGTGTTCCGAGAAATCGCGGCCCAGCAATATGGGCGTGCGCATGGTCGCGAAGTACCCGGGCGAGACGCGGTTGAAGTACACCAGCGCATCGGATTTTCCTTTCGGCGAATACCCCTCCGGATTCACGTCCTCATTCCACGTCGAACCGCTGATGGGCGTCACCATCGAACTTGAAGCCGACGCCACGCCGGGGATGGCGCGCAGGCGCTCCACAATATCGCGATAGACGCGCGTCCGCTGTTCCCTTGGCACATTGGCCTGCATCATGTCGGCCGGGACCAGCAGCACATTGTGCCGGTTGAAGCCCAGATCGGTGCTCAACAGATTGCGCAGCGTACCCAGGAACAAGCCGGCGCCCACCAGCAGCATCAGCGATAGCGCGACTTGGCCGGTGACCAGCACGCGGCCCAGTCCAAGGCGGCCTCCTGCCATGCCGCGCGCGTGCTCCTTCAATACATTGTGGAGCGAGACGCTGGTGGCGCGCAGTGCCGGCGCGAGCCCGAACAACAGCCCCGTAAGAACAGCTACGCCCATGGTGAAGGCAAGCACGCGCAGATCCGGCGCGGTATCGAGCTGCAGTTCGCTTCCCGTTCTCGATAGGAAGCGGACCAGCAGGCGGCTCCCCCAAACGGCAAAGAGCACTCCGCCCATCGCGCCCAATATGGAGAGCAGCAGGCTTTCCGACATGAGCTGGCGGATGACGCGGCGGCGCGCTGCGCCGATAGCCATGCGGATGGATATCTCCCGCTGGCGGGCGGCGGCGCGGGCCAGCAGCAGGTTGGCGATGTTGGCGCAGGCGATGAGCAGCACCAAGCCGACCACCACCATCAGGGTGAAGAGCGCCTTGCGGTACTGCGCTCCCGTATCCGAGAAGCCCGTGGCGGCGGGACGCAGAGCGAACGTGCGCTGCAGGTATTGCCGTTGGCCGTCCGCATCCCAATCCGTGGGAAGCGTTGCGCGATTGACCTCCGGCGCCAGGGCTTTCATTTTGGCGTCGGCCTGTTGCGGAGTCTCGCCAGGGAGGAGCCTGCCGAGGATACGCAGCCACCACCAGCTTCGCGCGGCCAACGCGCTGCGGTCGGTGTGCAAGATCGGCTCACAGCCGATCGGGATGGCGACGTCATAATGCGTATCGACATCCAGTCCGGTGAACCAGGGCGGCGTGACGCCGATGATGGTGAACGGATGCCGATCCAGCCGGATGGATTTGCCGACGATGCCGGGATCGCTTGCGAAATGCCGCTTCCAGAAACCATGGCTGATCACTGCCACCGGTCCCGCATGCCCGCCGCCGCGCAGATCGTCATCGGCCGTGAAGACGCGCCCGCGCATGGCGGGCACGCCGAGGACGCGGAAATAATCGCCGCTTACCCACAGGCCTTCGGCGAAATGGCTCTCTCCGCCTTCGGACAGGTCGAAGCGGTTGCCGCTAAAGGCCAAAGTTCCCAAAAAGGCTTGCTGATGATCGCGCACTTGCTCCCAGATCGGGTTGGTGAAACCGACCGACAAGGGGCTGGTGCCGCTCGAATCGGGAGAGCCTAGCTGCACCAGTTGCTGCGGATCTTCCACCGGCAGAGAGCGCAGCATCACGGCGTTCAGGATACTGAAGATGGCTGTGTTGGCGCCGATGCCGAGCGCCAGGGACAAGACTGCCGTGGCAGCGAAACCGGGATTGGCGCGCAGGGTGCGCAGGGCGTAGCGCGTGTCCTGGGCCAGGGTTTCGAGGAACGGCCAGATCCAGACTGCGCGGCTGGATTCAGCGAGTTGGGTTGCGTTGCCGAAGGACCGGCCGGCGGCCAAGTCCCGATGCAAGCGCATCTCATCGGCCAGATCCTGTTCGTTTTGCTTCCGGTTAAAGAGATACCGCAGGCGACGCCACATCTCTGACATAGTTAGACTATGCCAGATTCGATTCGTTAGGTCAAGCGGCTAATTGATGTCGTAGGTGTGGATCTCCTGATCCTCCAGGTATTTGTCGAACCAGGCGACAATGTGCTGCAAACGCTCGACGCGATGGACCGGCTTGCCGGAACGAGACAGCTCGTGCGTCTCGCCCGGAAAACGCACCATCACCACCGGCTTCTTCAAATATTTCAACGCGCGGAACATCTGCTCGCCGCCCGCGCCCGGCGGGGTGCGGAAGTCGGACTCGCCTTCGATCAGCATCAGCGGCGTGGTGATTTTGTCGACGTAGGTGATGGGGGACCGCTCTTTGAAATCGGCCTCTTGCTCCCAGGGAGCGCCGCGGAACCAGAAGGTGGTGAACAGGGTGAAATCGGCGGTATACCAGAAGTCGCGCCAGTCGGCGATGGATCGCTGCGAGACCGCGGCTTTGAAGCGGGTGGTATGGCCGATGGTCCAGTTGGTGAGCACGCCGCCGCCGCTGCCGCCGGTGACGCCCAGTTTGCCTGGGTCCACCCAACCGCGCGCGATGAGTTCGTCGACGCCCGCCATCAGGTCTTTGAAATCGTCACCCGGATAGGCGTACTGGATGAGGTTGCCGAACTCCTGTCCGTAGCTGGTGCTGCCGCGCGGATTGGGATAGAGCACGATGTAGCCCTTGGCGGCCATCCACTGGAATTCGTGGTCGAAGGTGTAGCCGTAGGCCGAATGCGGACCGCCGTGGATGTCGAGAATCAACGGGTACTTCTTGCCGGGTGTGAAATCAGGCGGACGCTGTACCCACGCCTGGACACGCCGGCCGTCGAAGCTCTTGTACCAGATCGTTTCCGGCTCGGTGAGGTTGAGCTTTTCGAACAATTCGTCGTTGATGTGAGTGAGGCGATCGAGATGGCCTGGGACGCCCGCGTACATAAACAGGTCGCCGATGTTGGTGGGCGTGGAAATCAGCAGGGCAGCCTTCGAACCATCGGGCGTGGCGCTGTAGGAGAAGACGTCATGATCGCCGCTGGTGATCGCTTCCACTTTGCCGGTTTCGGCGTCGATGCGCTTCAGGTTGGCGCGGCCCTCTTCGGCGGAGTCCACGAAGATGCTGCGGCCGTCCGCGCTCCAGAAAGGTTTCGATGCACCGCCGCCGCGCGGCGGAGCCTGGTCGCCGCCCACGCCGCCGCCAATGTCGTAGTCATAAGCGACCGTCAGATTTCGGGGCGTCCCGCCCGGTTCGGACGGCGTGACGAAAAGATCCGGCTGGCTGTAGGAGCGCTGCGGCAAGCCGCCTCCGCTATTGATCGAGGCAACGAAGGCGATATGGCTGCCGTCCGGGCTGAGCGAGATGGCGTGTATGGAACCATCGATGGCGGCCACCTTGGCGATATCGCCGGCGGCCGCGTTGACCATATAAATCTCGCCGTGCGGCGGCTCGTAATAAGGCTCGCGCACGCGGTCCGATGTGAAATAAATCTTCGCGCCGTCATGCGACCAGGCGATGTCCGATTCGCTGAACTCGCCGCTGGTGACCTGTTTGGCCTTTTCCGGTCCGGCTGGAACTTTTGGCACGGGCACCGTCCAGATGTGACTGGGACGGTCCGGATCGATATATCCTTCGCCATTCATGCGGTAGCCGGCTCTGACGATCACCCGGACATCGCTCTCGGCTTCGTCTTTGCCGTCGTCTTTGCCATCTTTCTTCTTATCGAAGTCTTTGGCAAGCGTAGTGGACAGGAACGCGACGGACTGGCCATCGGGCGCCCATGCCAGGCCGCCCGCGCCTTTCGGAATATCGGTGAGCGCGCGCGCATCGCCGCCATCCATGAACAGCAGATAGATTTGCGGCGGTTGGGGCTTGCCGTCTTTGTCCTTTTGCTCGGGGACGCGCAGGAAGGCGAGCGTGCGGCCGTCCGGCGACCAGCGCGCGCCGGAGTCGTGCGTTCCGGAGGTGAGCGGGCGCGCGGCGCCGCCGCCGGCGGGTACGATCCACAGCGACGTTTCGTAATTATCGTGCTTGGAATTTACGGTGACAAGCGTGTAGACGATCTTCGCGCCGTCCGTCGAGATCTGCGGTGAGGCGATCCAGCGGAAGGCGTACAGATCGGTCTCCGTGATGGGACGTTTGGCGGCGCCGGCCAGCGTGAAGCAGGACGCGATCGCCAGCGCGGCCAGGATTCGGAATTTCGTGTGCATATGGAGCATTAAAGCACAGGACTTATGCGCCGGCACATCCGGTGGGGAGCGGCGTCTAACTCGCTATGGAAACCTTTTGGATGGACCTGAAGCAAGCCTTCCGTATGCTGCGCCAGAGTCCCGGCTTCACGATTACCGCGATATCTGCCCTGGCGCTGGGCATTGGCGCGAACACCGCCATTTTTTCGGTGGTCAACACGGTGCTGCTCAAGCCTCTGGCCTTCCCCGAACCGGACCGCATCGTCACATTGATGACCAGTACCCCGCAAGGCGCGTTTCCGGGCGCTTCGGTGCCCAAGTACAACTCCTGGCGGCGGCAGACCCAGGTGCTCGAAGACGTCAGCGCCTACGATCCCGGCGGGCCGGGGCTCAATCTCAGCGGAGGCGACCGTCCGGAGCAGCTAAAGGGCATCCACGTCTCATATGAATTCTTTCACTTGTTCGGCGCGCAGGCCGTCATTGGGCGCACCTTCACGGCCGAGGAAGATCGTCCTCGCGGCGGCAACGCGATCGTGCTCTCCAACGGCCTGTGGCAGCGGCGGTTCGGCTCCGACCCCGGCATAGTGGGCAAGGCGCTGACTCTCGGCGGCCAGTCCTACACCGTTATCGGCGTGCTGGCGCACGGCTTCACCTTCGATCCGCTCCCGGACCTGTATCTTCCGTTTCAAGCCGATCCGGACAGCACCAACCAGGGCCACTTCTTCCAAGCCGCCGCACGTCTGAAGCCGGGCGTATCGCTGAGCGCCGCGAAAGCCGCCCTCAAGCTGGCCGGCGAGGAGTTCAAACGCCGGTATCCGGGCACCATGGATCCGAAAATGAGTTTCACGGCGGAGCCCATGCAGCAGCTTATGGTCAGCAACGTGAAAGCCGCGTTATTCGTTTTGCTGGGCGCGGTCGGCTGCGTGCTGCTGATCGCCTGCGCGAACGTCGCCAGCCTGCTGCTGGTGCGCGCCACCGCCCGCGCGCGCGAGATCGCCATCCGCTCCGCCATCGGCGCGGGCCGCGGCCGCATCGTCCGCCAACTGCTGACGGAAAGCGTGCTGCTTTCGATGATTGGCGGCGTGCTGGGGCTGGCGATCGGCGCGCTGGGCGTCCGCGCCCTGTTGGCCGTGAACCCCGGCAACATTCCGCGCATCGGTCCGGATGGCGCCGCCGTCACGCTGGATTGGACCGTGATGGGCTTCACGCTGCTGCTGGCGCTGGTCACCGGCATCCTTTTCGGGCTGGTCCCCGCGATGCACGCTTCCCGCGCGGATCTCAACATCACCCTGAAGGAGACGGGCGCGCGGGGCGGCTCCGGGATGCGCCAGAACAAGGCGCGCGGGGTGCTGGTGATGGTGGAAATGGCGCTCGCGATGGTTCTGCTGATCGGCGCGGGCCTGCTCATCCGGACGTTCTCGGCGCTGCACAGCGTAGCGCCCGGTTTCGATGCACATAACGTTCTGACCATGGATACCTCGCTCACCGGGAGCCATTTCGACCGCACCGCGGCCATCGCCCTGATGACCCGCCAGGCGCTCGACCGCATTCACGCCATTCCGGGCGTGGAGGCCGCGGCGGCTACCTCCTACCTGCCGCTGGAGGGTGGTCTGGGCCTTGGATTCAGAATCGAAGGGCGCCCGGTGACCAATGGACAGGACAACGGCGGCGCCAGTTGGAACTATGTCACCGCGCGCTTCTTCGACGTCTTCAAGATCCCCATCATGCGCGGCCGCGGTTTCACCGAACGGGACGCCGCCGCCGCGCCGCCGGTAGTGGTGATCAACCAGGCCTTGGCCCGGAAGTACTGGAAAAAGGATGAAGACCCGATTGGGCATCGGCTGATCATCGGCGCCGGAATGGGTCCCGATTTTGCGCAGCCGCCGCGAGAGATCGTGGGCATCGCAGGGGACGCGCGCGATGGCGGGCTGAACAGCGATCCATTCCCGGCGACGTTCGTCCCGCTGGCACAAGTGGGCGACGCGTACATGGCGCTGAACAACCGCTTCATGCCGCTGAGCTGGGTGGTGCGCACCAAGGTTGCGCCTTTTTCGGTATCCGCGCCCATTCAGCGCGCGTTTCAGGATGCCGCGGATTTGCCGGCGGCGCATATCCGCAGCATGGACCAGATCGTGATCGGGTCCACCGCGCGCGACCAGTTCAATACGCTGGTGCTGGGAATCTTCGCGGCGGTGGCCATCCTGCTGGCGTCGATCGGCCTGTATGGCCTGATGGCTTATTCGGTGGAGCAGCGAACCCTGGAATTCGGCATCCGGCTGGCGCTGGGCGCCGATTTTCCGGCGCTGCGGTACATGATCGTGCGGCAGGCCATGATGCTGGCAGGCGCGGGGATCGTGGTGGGGCTGGCGGCGGCTTACGGGCTGACGCGGTTGATGGCCAGTCTGCTGTACAGTGTGAAGCCGACCGATCCGGTGGTGTTCGGTACGGTGACGGTAGTCTTCACGGGCGTGGCGTTTTTAGCGAGCTATCTGCCGGCGCGGCGGGCTTTGCAGGTGGACCCGGTGATCGCGCTGCGGTATCAGTGAGCGGGCGGTTTCGGAATTCTTTCCCGTAGCACGATTCTCGATTAGTGTTACAATTCGGCGACTGCCCTGAAAGCTGCAAGTTTAGACCCCGCATGGGCGGACTTCCCTACTAATCCCATGCTTGCAGGCCGGCGACTTCGTTCGAGAGCGTGCCTGTGTCAAAACAGTACCTTGGACATCTCTCCTCGCACGATCCCCTGCATCCCTATCTGGTGCAGGACGTGCTGCCGCAAATAGGAGTCCGCAACAGCGCGGCCGATTTCCACGTCTTCAGCATGAAGGACAGCAAGGTGTATCTTTACGAGGAGCGCCACAGTTGCACGCAAGTAGTCGGCAAGTTCTTCGTGAGCGGCAACCACAAGGCCGACGGCAGCCAGCGCATGCGCCAGGAGTTCGAGAACCTGGAAATGCTGCGCAGCTACGGGCTGGCCGGTTACCCGCATCATGTCGTCCGCCCCCTGGGCACGAATGCCTGTCTCAATAGCATTTTGGTGGAGGAATATGCCAAGGGCGTCGCGCTCAGCGCTTTCGTCAATGAGGCGATCCACCAAGGGCAATCCCAGCCGCTTTTCGACAAGTTAACCGCCCTGGCGTACTTCCTGGCGACCCTGCACAACCGCACCGCCAACGGGCTCGGCGTGGATTTCAACCAGGACTGCGCCTATCTGGACCGGCTCGTCCGGAAGCTGCAAAGCATGCAGGCGATCGGCGCTTGGGACGCGGACGAATTGACCTGGTTGCGCGATCGCTGGCGGGATAAGCCGCGCATGTGGGAGGATAACCAAGTGCTGGTGCACGGCGACGCCACCCCCAGCAATCTGCTGTTCGGCCGGGGCCTGAGCGTGATTGCGATCGACTTGGAGCGCATGAAGCGCGCGGATCGCACTTTCGATCTCGGACGGATTGCCGGAGAGTTGCAGCACTATTTCCTGCAGGCCACTGGGAGCCAGCACGCCGCCGAACCCTTCATCGGGCATTTTCTCTGGGAATACGCCTGCCACTTCCCCGACCGCGGCCGCGCATTCCGCTCCATTACCGGCCGCCTGCCCTTCCAGATGGCTCTCACTTTGCTGCGCATCGCCCGCAACTCCTGGGTCGGAGCTCCGCAACGCGGGCGGCTGGTGGAGGAGGCCAAAATCATTTTGCGGACACCCTGATGGAAATTCGCGCCTTGCTTTTCGATGTCAACGGAACCCTGATCGATATCGAAACCGATGAATGGATGGAGGAGGCCTATCGCGCCATCGCGCACTTTCTCGCCTATCAGGGCATCGCGCTGCATCGCGGCGAAGTGCGCGATTTGTACTTCCGGATCATGAAAGAGCAGTTCGCGGCAAGCGCCGAAAAATATCCAGAGTTCGACGTGATCGCTGTTTGGCGCGAAGTGTTGCGCCGGTGCGCCACGGATTACACGCGGTCTCTCGGCGCGGAGAAACTCCGGCAGATGCCGCTGTTCCTGGCTGAACTGCAGCGCGGGATTAGCCGCAAACGGCTGGCGGCATTTCCGCAAACACAGGAGATTCTGGCCGGGATGAAAACGCGACATCGCCTGGCTGTGGTTTCCGACGCGCAGAGCGCCTACGGTTTACCCGAGCTTCGGGCCGCCGGCCTTGCGGGCTACTTCCAGTCGGTAATTATCTCGGGAGACTACGGCTATCGCAAGCCCGACCCCCGGTTGTTTCAAGCGGCCCTTACCGCACTGCAGGTCCGCCCGGAAGAGGCGATTTTTATTGGAAACGACCGCTTCCGCGACGTCCTTGGAGCGCGGCAGGCGGGGATGAAGACGATCCTGTTCTGCCCGTACGGCAACCCTGGGGGGTCTCCCGAAACCGAGCCGGAGTATATTCTCTATGAATTCGCCGGCCTTCCGCGCGTGATCGAGTTTTTGGCCCGCTAGCGAAAGCCGCGGGGAGGGTGGGACGCTCTCTTCAATGACCAAGCCAATCATGAAGTTCGGTAGTGCAGCCTTGCCGATCGCGGGGATCGCGGGAACGCGCCCAGGCGTTCGCCCACCTCTGTGAGTGTACTAATAAGACCAATTGGGCGTCCCCAGGTTCTTCATTATTCGGCATTGTCCCGCATTGTTCAGTCATTGCTCGTCACGGGGTTGTAAACCAGTTTATAATGGACGAAGCCTAAAGCAGGTAAGCATCATGATCGCACTCATACTTCAGAAAGGGGGGCCGCATCGTGAGCGTTTGGAATAAGCCGCGCCGGGAGGAAGAACCTTCCAGGCCCTTGAATACGAATAGCATCAGGCCGGCGCCGCCGGCGCCGCCCGTGGAAGCCAAGAAGGAGGCAACAACTTTGTCCAGCATGTCCAGCACGCCCGCAGGGAGGATGGAACCGGAATCGTCGCGCGGCGGATCGGCCACCATCGGAAAGGCCGTCAAGATTGCCGGCCAGATATACAGCCGCGAAGATCTGTATGTGGATGGCGATGTGGAGGGCACCATCGAACTGATGGATCACAAGCTCACCATAGGCCCCAACGGCAAGGTGCACGCGGGCGTAAAAGCTCGCGAGGTGGTTGCGCTGGGGGTCATTCAGGGCAACGTGGAGGCCAGCGAGCGGATCGAGATTCGCAAGGACGCCAAGCTGGTCGGCGATATCAAAACTGCCCGGATCATCATTGAAGACGGGGCGTATTTCAAGGGAAGCATCGATATCGTCAAATCGGAGCCCAAGGCGGCAGCCGGCCAGCCGCGTCCGCTGCCGGCGGCTTCCGCGCCGGGGCCCGTGCCGGTCGTGGCGAGCGCGGCGGACGCGAAGCGTTAGCCGACCGGCGGGGATGTGGGGTTGTTGAGCGACCGGGTGAAGAGCTTTCTGCGCGGCCCTCGCTCGTCCGCCGAGGCGGGTCCGCCGGCCAATGGCGGGGGTGCGCCGCAGTTCGCCCAAGGCCCCGCGCGGGGAGAGGCGTTGGAGGCGCGCCACAGCCGGGGCCTCGATCAGTTCTTCGGCTCTTTCCGCGATCAGACCGGCCTGTCGATCCTGGATCTGGGCGGAGCACGCCAGGAGAACGTCAACTTCATTACCAGCCTCGGACATAAGTTCTACTCCGAAGATTTCCTGCGTATTTTCCAGGAGACTTTCGGGGAGGATATCGCGGACCAATCCAATCCCGGACGGATCGATTACTTCCTGCGGCGCAGCCTGGAATATCCGGACGAGCAATTCGACGGCGTGCTGGCTTGGGACGCGCTCGAATACATGGAGCCCGCGCTGCTGCTGGCCACGGCCGATCGGTTGTGGCGGATTCTGAAGCCCAAGGGCTACCTGTTGGCGATCTTTCATTCGGCCGAGCGCAAGCAGATGGTGCCCTGTTACAACTTTCGCGTGCAGGACGCGCGAACCCTGCAGGTGAGCCGGCACGGGGAGCGCGCCGCCGCGCAACAATTGTTCAATAACCGCAGTTTGGAGAAGCTGTTTCAGAAGTTCGAGTCGGTGAAGTTTTTCCTGGCGCGCGATCGCCTGCGGGAAGTGATCGTGCGAAAGTGAGCGAGGGGCGACTTGAGTAATCTAAAGTTGTAGTTTAGAATACTCATATGCGCTTCGTGGCTCGAGCGGTCCAGCCGGTGGTCCTGGAGGCGGCCCGCAGTTTTCCCGCGGTGGTCCTGACCGGTCCGCGCCAGACGGGGAAAACGACTTTGTTGCGCCGGCTGTTCCCGCGCGCCGACTACGTGCTGTTGGAAGACCCCGACGTGCAGGCCCGCGCGCGTTCCGATCCCCGCGCCCTGATCGAGGAACTCCGGCCTCCGGTGTTGTTCGATGAGATCCAGCACGTGCCGGATCTGCTGCCTTACATCCGCACGCGAGTCGATCGGAACCCGCGCAAGACGGGCCAGTGGCTGTTCACCGGCTCGCAGGAAGCTCCCCTGATGAAGGGGGTGAGCGAGTCGATGGCGGGACGCGCCGCCATCCTGCAGTTGCTGCCGTTCAGCCTGGGCGAGACGGATCGCGTCAGCCTGCTGCATGGCGGCTACCCGGGTGTGCTGGCGCGCCCCAGCGGACGCGGATTGTGGTTCAGTTCCTACATCCAAACATACCTGGAGCGCGACGTCCGGGCGGTCACGAATGTCCGCGACCTAGCGACTTTTCGCCGCTTTCTCGCGCTGCTGGCTAGCCGCCACGGCCAGCTCTTGAACAAGACCGATCTGGCCGCTCCGCTGGGTGTTTCCGTTCCGACCATCGGCGACTGGTTGCACGTTCTGGAAATCACGGGGCAGATCATGCTCGTGCCGCCCTACTTCGAGAACTTCGGCAAGCGCCTCATCAAGTCGCCCAAGGTGTATCTGGGGGATTCGGGGCTGGCTTGCTACCTGCTGGGGATCGCCACGCAAGCCGAGTTGGACCGGTCGCCCTTTCTCGGCGCGCTGTTCGAAGGATACGTGGCCGCCGAGATCCTGAAGAGCCAGGTGAACCGGGGCCGGCGCAAAGAACTGTACCATTTTCGCGATCAGCAGGGGTTGGAGGTCGATTTCCTATTTCCGGCTGGCGGCGGTCTCTGGATGGCGGAGTGCAAGGCGTCCAAGACCGTCCAGCCGGCGATGGCGGGGCCGTTGGCGTCTTTGCGCCGCTCGATAGGTGGGCATGGGCAGGTGCGGATGACCGTGGTGCATCGCGCGTCGGCCACGGCGGCGCCGAGCCGGGGAGTGGCGCCGGGAGTGGAGGCGCTGGATGTGCGCGCGTTTGTGGGTGCTCTGGCCAGGAAACCGGCGCAGGAAGCGCGCGCCTAGCAGGATCCGTCGATTTGAGAAATCTAAAGTTGTAGTTTAGAATACTCACTACCTTAGGGCCGCACCACGATGTTGACCAGCCTGTCCGGAACCACGATCGCCTTCACGATTTGCATGCCCTCGATGAATGGGCGGACTTTGGGATCTTCCAGAGCGCGCGCCTTGAGTATGTCTTGCGGCGTTCCGAACGGCGCGTGAATGTGACTGCGGAGCTTGCCGTTCACCTGTACGACGATTTCGGCGAGATCCTCCTTGGCCAGTGCGGGATCGTAGGCGGGCCAGGTCTCGCGGAAAACGGGAACATCGTGGCCCAGTTCCTCCCAAATCTCCTGGGCCAGGTAAGGCGCGAATGGGCCTAGCAGCAGCGTGAGTTTCTCCAGCACCTCGGCTACGGCCGCGCCCGAGAGCCGCGGTTCTTCGGCATAGAGGTCGTTCACCAGTTCCATGATGCTGGAAATGGACGTATTGAAATGCCAGCGCGACTCGAAATCCTCGGTGACCTTACGGATGGTCTGGTGCAGCCTGCGCAGGATCTTGCGGTCCGCTTCGGGCGCGCCGCCATCGCCGCCCGCGCGTGCGCGTTCCAGATTGCGGGTGGCGAAACGGTACACGCGGCCGAGGAATCGGTAGATGCCTTCGGCGCGTTCGTCGCGCCAGTCGACTTCTTTTTCGGGCGGGCCGGCGAAGAGAATGAACAGGCGCGCGGTATCCGCGCCATAGCGGTCGGCGAGCGAATCGGCGCCCACCACGTTGCCTTTGGATTTGGACATCTTGGCCCCGTCGGCGATCACCATGCCCTGGGTGAAGAGCCGTTTCACGGGCTCCGAGTTGGAGACCAGTCCGATATCGCGCATCATCTTGGTGAAGAAGCGCGAATAGATCAGGTGCAGGATGGCGTGCTCCACGCCGCCGATGTATTGATCGATCTCGAACCAGTAGGCGATCTTCGCGGGATCGAAGGGCATGGCCGCGTTGCGCGCGTCGCAGTAGCGGTAGAAATACCAGGATGAATCGACGAAGGTGTCCATGGTATCGGTCTCGCGGCGCGCCGGGCCGCCGCATCGCGGACATTTCACATGAACGAACTCCGGCACTTCTTCGAGCGGCGAGCGGCCCGTGCCGGTGAACTGCACGTTCAGCGGCAGCACCACCGGCAACTCGCTCTCCGGCACGGGAACCACGCCGCAAACGGCGCAATGGATCACGGGAATCGGCGTGCCCCAGTAGCGCTGCCGCGAGATGCCCCAGTCCTTGATGCGAAACGTCACCGCGGCCTTGCCGAAGCCTTCCGCCTCCGCCTTGGCGTTCATCCGCCGGCGGGCTTCCGCGCTGGGCAGGCCGGACCACTCGCCGGAGTTCTCCACCACGCCGTCGTCTGTAAAGGCGGCCTGCACGTCGCCCAGGCGCGCGAGTTCCCGATCTACCGGGCGGATCACGGGGCGAATCGGAATTCCATACTTGGCGCAGAATTCGAAATCGCGCTCGTCGTGCGCCGGCACGGCCATGATGGCGCCGGTGCCGTAGCCCATCAGGACGAAGTTGCCGATCCACACCGGCGTTTTCTCGCCGCTATACGGATTGACGGCGTAGTGGCCGGTGAAGAAGCCTTCCTTGAGGATGTCGCCGGGATCGGCGTTCGCGCGCGCGTCGACCATGGCTTTGGCGCGCGCCTGCCCGTCGCTATCGAGCAACCGGGCCGCCAATGGATGCTCCGGCGCCAGGATTACGCAGGTGGCGCCGAAGATGGTATCCACGCGCGTGGTGAAAACTCGTATGGGCACGCCCGGCGCGCCGCCGGCGTCCAGGCGGAAATCGACTTCCGTGCCTTCCGAGCGGCCGATCCAATTGCGCTGCATGGTGAGCACCCGCTCCGGCCAGCCGCCTTCGAGGCCGGCGATGTCGCGCAGCAGCTCGTCCGCATAATCGGTGCTGCGCAGGAACCATTGCTCCAGTGCGCGCTGCTCCACGGGCGTGTCTTCGTGGCGCCAGCAGCAGCCGTTGACCACCTGCTCGTTGGCCAGCACGGTGCAACACTTCGGGCACCAGTTCACCAGCGCTTTCTTGCGATACGCCAGGCCGCGCTCCAGCATCTTCAGGAAGAACCACTGGTTCCAGCGATAGTATTCCGGCTCGCAAGTGGAGACCTCGCGGTCCCAGTCGAAACTGAAGCCGAAACGCCGGTAGGTCTTCTTCATGGCGGCGATGTTCTGCAGGGTCCAATCGCGCGGATGCCGCTGGTTGGCGATGGCGGCATTTTCGGCGGGCAGACCGAAGGCGTCCCAGCCCATGGGATGCAGCACATTGAAGCCGCGCATCCACTTATAGCGCGCCAGGGCGTCGCCGATCGAGTAATTGCGGATATGGCCGATGTGCAGGGTGCCGCTGGGGTAGGGCAGCATCTCCAGCACGTAGTACTTGGGCCGCGACGAATTTTCCTCGGCCTGGTAAAAGGTGGCGTCCTGCCACCGCGCGTGCCATTTCAACTCGATTTGGTTGTGGTCGTACGGCTTTTCGGGCATAGCTTCTTTAAGTTTTCCAGATTGCGGCGGTCGTCGCCATCGTGCTCGACCGGAGTCTCCAGTATGAACGGCTTCGAACGCAGCTTGGGATGCGCCAGGATGCGGCGAAATCCGGCCTTCCCGATATATCCTTCACCAATGTTCGCATGCCGGTCGGCCTGCGAACCGAGAGGCGTCTTCGAGTCGTTGGCGTGAATCAGCTTGACGCGGTCCATCTCTAAAACGCGGTCCGCTTCGCGCAGCGTCGCGCGCAATCCCGCCTCGGTGGAGATGTTGTAGCCGGCGGCCAGCAGATGGCAGGTGTCCAGACAATAGCCCACCGGCACATCCGTGATTTCGGCCGCGCGGGCGCGGATGGCGTGCAATTCTTCGAACCGGCGCCCGATCTGCATTCCGCAGCCTGCGGTGTTCTCCAGCAACACCGTCACGCCTGGCGGCGCGAGCCCTTCCGCCGCATCGCGCAAACCCAGCGCGAACGCCGCGATACCTGCCTCCAGCGACTGACCCTTGTAGCTGCCCGGATGCACCACCAGGTATTCGGCGCCTATCGCCGCGGCCCGCTGCAACTCGCCGCGGAAGGAGGCAATCGAGCGTGCGCGGATCGCCGGATCGAGCGACGCCAGGTTCACCAGATAGTTCACGTGAATGGCGAGCGGATATAAATCGAGCCGCTCGCGGGCGCGGCGCAATAATCGGATTTGTTCCGGGGCATGCGAGGATGCGCGCCACATGCGGGGGCTGGACGAAAAAACCTGGAACGTATTAGCGCCCAGATCGGATGCTGCCAGCGCGGCACTCTCGAGCGATGCCGCTATGGATGTGTGAATCCCTATCCGCAGACCACCATCGTAACAAGCATGGCGCCAAGGCAGCGCACGGAAGGCGCCCGGCGAGGCTCTGCGCCCTCCGCGAACCGTCGCCGAAGGCTCTTGGCAGTTAACTAAAGAGAGTACTAAAACCGTACTGTTCTGCGGTGTCCCGCCGCAAGACTTCGGCTACAATCACAGCATGCGTGTATTAGCCGCACTCTTTCTCTGCGTAATAAGCTGTTTCCCTATGTCTCCAGTCGAGTCGCATCTGGACCGGCAATTGAAGTCCTGGCAAAGACGCCTCGGAATGGACGACTGGCGCCTGACTATAAGGCTGGTCAGGCAAAACGATCTGGATAAGAATACCTGGGGCAACGCCGAGTGGGATCCGCACGGCAAGACCGGCACCATCAGCGTGCTGGACCCCGCGGATTACAATCTCCGGGGCGCCGACCTGAAGCTGGATATGGAATGCACCATCGTGCACGAGCTGGTACACATCCAGGTAGGCCCCTTTGACGCGCCCAACGAGAATGTGCGAGAAGACGTGGTCAACCGCATCATGACCGCACTGCTCAACCGCCCCTGCCCGAACTGAGTTCGTGATTCGGGGCGTCCTCGCTCCCGCCGCACATCGCCAGCGGATTATGTACGATAATATTTCCTGCTGCCATGTGCCGAAGCATCAAAGTGCTCAGGCGTCCGGATACGCCCGTCACCGCCCCGGAGATTTCCGCGGCGGCTCTCCAGTTCGTGCGAAAGGTCAGCGGTTTCCGCAAGCCGTCCAGGTCGAACCAGGAAGCGTTTGATGCCGCGGTCAGGGAGGTCGCGGACGCCACGGAACGGCTGCTCGACACCCTCTGCGCACACCAGAGTCGCGGCGCCGGATAGCCGGGTCCGGGCTTTTGGGCGCACAGCCCGATGTTAAACCAATCTGGTCAGGGTTGTTTCTTGCGTCGCATTGATCCTCTGGGTCGCGGCCGGTGGCAGAGCCAGGCGGAAAACCAAACTCCACGCGGGGCCGGTCCGGCGTCTATGCCTGGGTTTCATGGTCCACCGTTGGATCAGCGGATCATGCCGCGGCAGCCCGACCCTACCTTTGAGGCGTCATCCCATTAACTCGCCGCGCAGGATCGTGACCGCCTGCCCGCCCAAGAACACCCGGTTCCCGCTGCAGCGCACGCGCACCACGCCGCCGCGCGTCGAAGCCTGATACGCCACGAAATCGGTTTTGCCGAGGCGCTTGCTCCAGTACGGCCCCAGGCAGGTATGCGAGGAGCCTGTCACAGGGTCTTCGTCGATGCCCGATCCCGGCGCGAAGAACCGCGAGATGAAATCGAATTCAGGCGTATCGGAACGCGCCGACACGATGATGCCGCGCACCGGCAGCTTCCGCAGCACGCCGTGATCCGGCTGCGCTGCGCGCAACGCCGCCGCGGATTCCACCTCGACCAGGTAATCAAACTGGTTGCGCCCCACATAGACCGGCGTCAATCCGAGAGCCGCGGCAAGATCCGCGGGCGGCTCGGCGGCTTCCTCGGCCTTGGCCGGAAAATCCATCTCGATCCAGTCGCCGCGGCGATCCGCCAGCAGCAACCCGCTGCGCGTGTGGAAGCGCGCCTGCGCGTCCGGAGCCAGATGGCCATCCTCCCAAAGCACATGCGCGCTGGCCAGCGTCGCGTGGCCGCACAGATCCACTTCAACGGCCGGCGTCAACCAGCGCAGGTTGTAGCCTCCGTCTTGCGGAAACAGAAAGGCGGTTTCCGAGAGGTTCATCTCGCGCGCTACATCCCGCATCCAGCGTTCTTCGGGCGCCTTGGGAAGGATACACACCGCGGCCGGATTTCCGGCGAACGGCTGGCTGGTGAAAGCGTCTACTTGCGTGATGGCGATACCCATATTCCTCCAGTTTAGCCGGGAGGAGCGTAACAGTTGTTCACAAGGGCAGCCGGCAGATTCGATTGCCCCACTCGGCGGGTTCCGAAGCCACGAGCACCAGGCTTTAAATGGCAGCCAAGGTGTGCGCGCGACACGGCATAATCGAAGAGATGATCGACGTCGCTGCCGTCGCCGCCCTATTGCATCGCTTCGACCCAAACAGTGATGGCGAGGCCTGCAAGAGCAGGGAACTCGCGCTGGCGCTGCTGGCTTCCTCGCCGGAGCCATTCTCCCGGCGCCAATTCAATCCGGGCCACATCACCTGCACCGGTTTGGTGCTCAGCCCCGGCCGGGACCGCATCCTGCTGGTGCTGCACCGCCGCTTGCAGCGCTGGCTGCTTCCGGGCGGCCACGTCGAGCCGGACGATCCGCTCATTGGCGACGCGGGACGCCGCGAAGTGGTGGAGGAGACCGGCGCTATCCTGCGCGCGGATGCGGCGCCGCTGCTGGTGGGCGTGGATGTGCATGGCATCCCGCCGCGGCGCGACGAACCATTCCACCTGCATCACGACCTGATCTTCCGGTTCCAGGCCGAGACGGATGCATTCCACACTTCCGAGGAGGTGCGCGAGGTTGCCTGGCGCCCGGCCGCGGAATTCGATCGATATCAACTGCCGGGCAGTATTCGGCGGAGTTATGCGCGGGCGTTGGGCGCCGGCTAAGAGCGCGACCGGGGGGTCGCGCGCGGACGAGGGCGTCCGCCCCACCCTGCCTAGCCTAATTACCGGGTGACCGGCCAGCCACGCCGTGCGAAACTGATAATTAAGTGCCCTCAGACCCAACCAAGCCTCCCAAGTCCGAACGCCTGCGCGCGCTGCTGCCCGACATCATGGAACTGGTGCGCCCGCGCCGCGGCATGCTGGCCATCGGCATGGTGCTCATGGCCATCAATCGCGTGTCGGGACTGGTGCTGCCGGCCTCCACCAAATATCTTGTGGACGATATCATCGGCAAGCGTCATTACAACCTGCTGCGGCCTTTGATCCTGGCCGTGGTGGGCGCCACCCTGATCCAAGGCGTCACTTCCTTCGGCTTGACGCAACTGCTTTCCAAAGCCGCGCAACGCCTGATCGCGGAACTGCGCCGCAAAGTGCAAGTGCACATCGGCCGGCTGCCGGTCTCCTACTACGATTCCAACAAGAGCGGCATGCTGGTCTCGCGCATCATGAGCGATGTGGAAGGCGTGCGCAACCTGATCGGCACCGGCCTGGTGGAGTTCGCCGGCGGGCTGCTGACCGCCGTGCTGGCCCTGGCCATGCTGCTGCGGCTGAGCCCGTCGATGACCGGCATCGCGCTCGGCGCCATCGTGGTTTTCGGTGTGGCTCTGGGCAAGGCGTTCGGCGTGCTGCGTCCCATTTTCCGCGAGCGCGGCAAGATCAACGCCGAGGTCACCGGACGCCTCACCGAATCGCTGGGCGGCGTGCGCGTGGTGAAGGGTTATCACGCCGAGGCCGCGGAGGCGGAGGTGTTTTCCGGCGGCGTCCAGCGGCTCTTGGACAACGTGATGAAGAGTCTGACATCCACATCGTTGATGGGCTTCGGCGCCACGCTCATGGTAGGCATACTGGGCGCGCTGGTAATGTATCTGGGGGCGCGCCAGATGATGGCGCATACCCTGACGCTGGGCCAGTACTTCACGTTTATCATGTTCCTGGCTTTTTTGATTGGACCGATTGCCCAAATCGTGGGCATCGGCACGCAGTTCAGCGAAGCGCTGGCCGGCCTGGAGCGCACGCGTGAAGTGCTGCGCGAGCGCCCCGAGGACGAAGACCCCCGCCGGCAGGTGCGCGCCGGACGCATCCTGGGCGAAGTGGTCTTCGACCATGTCACGTTCGCCTACGACGCAGGCAAGACCGTGCTGCACGACGTCTCGTTCCGCGCGGCGCCGGACACGGTCACCGCGCTGGTGGGGCCGTCGGGATCGGGCAAGTCAACCATCATCGGACTCATCGCGGCCTTTTATACGCCGCGCGAAGGCGCCATCTTCGTGGACGGCGTGGATCTTTCCACCGTGCGGCTGGACTCCTACCGTACGCAACTTGGCGTGGTGCTGCAGGATACATTCCTGTTCGACGGCGCCATTCGCGAGAACGTGGCCTTCTCGCGCCCGAGCGCCACCGAAGCGCAAATCCGGGAAGCTTGCCGGATTGCGCGCGTGGACGAATTCGCCGAGTCGTTCGAGAATAGCTACGACACCGTGGTCGGCGAGCGCGGCGTGAAGTTGTCGGGCGGCCAGAGGCAGCGGGTCTCCATCGCGCGCGCTATCCTGGCCGATCCCGCCATCCTGATTCTGGATGAAGCCACTTCCAGCCTGGACTCGGAATCGGAAGGCCTGATTCAGGAGGGGCTTTCGTATCTGATGAAAGGCCGCACCACGTTCGTGATCGCGCACCGGCTCTCGACGATCCGGCGCGCGGACCAGATTCTGGTGGTCGAGGGCGGGCGCATCGTGGAGCGCGGCCGGCATGAATCGCTGTACACGTTGCGCGGCAGGTATTACGATCTGTACACGCGCCAGCACGGCGTGCAGACGAATCTGTTTCTGGCGCCGGGCGAAGGTCGGGAACAGCCTGAGATGGCCGAGGAGGCTGCGGCGGCCGGCGCGCCACCAGGAGGGAATCCGTTATCGAACGCGGTGCGCCTGATTCGCGGGTGAATGGAGGGCGGCCAATCTTGGCCGCAGCCGCCTTTCGGGCGGCCAGAGCCGGCTGAAAGCCGGCTGCGGGCAGGATTGCCCGCCCTCCATGTGAATGTTCGGTCTCTAAATTGCAGTATGCCTTACAGGGACGAACGAAGCTATATGTGGGTTGCCAACGGACTCGCGCTTTTGGTGCTATTTAGCTTACTTTTATCGATGATTTCCACCCCTCCGACCATGGGGCGTTGAGATCAAACCGACTCGAAGTAGCGCGCCAGTTCCCAGTCAGTCACGGCCTTTTCGTATTGACGCACTTCCCATTCGCGCGTGCTCGCGTAGTGGTCCACAAACTCTTCGCCCAGCCATTCGCGCGCCACGCTGCTTTCGCGGAACAGGCGGGTCGCCTCCGCTAACGTCCGCGGCAATGCGGGCGCGGCTCCGGAGTAAGCATTCACCGTGGGCGGCGGAAGCTCCAGCTTGCGCTCGATGCCGTCCAAGCCGGCGGCGAGGGATGCGGCCATCGCCAGGTACGGATTGATGTCCGCCCCGGTCAGGCGCAGTTCCACGCGCGTGGATTTGCCTCCACTTTTCTGTTCAGCGGGAATGGCCCGCACCGCGGTGGTGCGATTATCCACACCCCAGGTGGCATTTACCGGAGCCCAGGCGCCGGGAACCGTGCGCTTGTAAGAATTGATGGTCGGGCAAAAAATGGCGCTCAATTCCTGCATGTTCGCCACTAGCCCGGCAACGTATTGCCGCATCAGCTCGGACATGCCGCCATCCGCGGCCTCGCCGGCAAACAAGTTCTCGAGATTCCCGGTGCGGCTGAGGCTCTGATGCAAATGGCCGCTGGATCCCGGCAGGCCGGCGTTCCACTTGGCCATGAAGGTCGGCGTCAGGCTATGCCGCGCGGCGAGCTCTTTCACCGCAACCTTAAACAGCGCCGCGCGATCGGCGGCCGCCAGGCCCGGCTCCACGGCGATGGCCGCCTCGTACACGCCCGGACCGGTTTCCGTGTGGAAGGCCTCCAGCGGCACGTCGAACAGCGCCAGCGCTTCCATGATCTCCAGCACCAGTTCCGCATTGGCCGAGGCCCGCAGCACGCTATAGCCGAACATGCCGGGCGTCAACGGGGTGAGCGCCGCGAAATGTTTGTCGCGCAAGGTCTGCGCCGTCTCGCGAAAGATGAAGAATTCGTACTCGGCCGCGAAATGCGCCGTGTACCCGCGCTCGGCGGCGCGGTCGAGCACCCGCTGAAACACCTGCCGCGGCGCGATGGCCAGCGGGCGGTCCTCGACGTCGCAGAAATCCAGCAGGAAGAACGCCGTACCGGGCTCCCACGGCACCAGCCGGTAGCTCGACAGATCGATACGGCAATGCGCGTCCGGATAGCCGGTGTGCCATCCCGTGAACTTCACGTTGTCGTAGAGCACGTCGCCGATATCCCAGCCGAAGATCACATCGCAAAATCCCAGCCCGGATTCGACCGCCGACCGGAACTTCTCCACGCTGATGTATTTCCCGCGCAGCGTGGCATCCGTATCGAACGCGCCCAGCTTGACGCGCCGGACATGGTTGTCCTCGAACCGCCGCTTGATCGATTCGCGGTCCATCAAAGCGCCACCCACACGGACTTGATATTGGTGTACTGTTCCAGCGCGTACGAGCCGAGATCGCGCCCGAAGCCGCTTTGCTTGTAGCCGCCGAAGGGCGACGCGGTGTCGAACCCGTTGTAGGTATTGATCCACACCGAGCCCGCTTTGATATCCGACGCCATGCGGTGCGCGAGCTTGATATCGCGCGTCCATACCGCCGAAACCAGGCCGTAGATGGTGCAGTTGGCGATCTCCACGGCCTCATCGGCGTCGCGGAATTTCAGCGCGCAAAGCACCGGACCGAAGATTTCCTCCTGCGCGATCTTCATCCGCGGCTTCACCTCCGAAAATATGGTGGGCTTGACGAAAAAGCCCTTGGCCTTGGCGCCTTCGGTATCGCGCTCGCCGCCGCACTCAAGTTTGGCGCCTTCGTCCTTGCCGGACTGGATGTAATCCAGAATACGTTCCATCTGGGGCCCGGAAACCTGCGAACCCATCTGAGTGCTTTTATCCAGCGGATCGCCGAGCTTCAGCTTCCGGGCGCGCCCCACCAGCTCGCCGACGAAGCGGTCGTGAATATCTTCGTGCACCAGCAGCCGCGAGGCCGCGCTGCAGATCTCACCCTTGTTGGCGAAGATGCCCCAGAACGCCGACTTGATCGCGGCGTCGAAATCGCAATCCGGAAAGACGATGTTCGGCGACTTGCCGCCCAATTCCAGGCTGAGCCGCTTCAGGTTGGATTCGCCGGAGGCTTGCAGCAGCCGCCGGGCCGTGCGGATGCTGCCCGTGAAGCTGATCTTATCCACGTCCATGTGCAGCGCCAACGCGTCGCCGGCCGTCTGGCCGTAGCCGGTGACCACGTTCAGGACGCCGTCGGGCAGGCCCGCCTCCTGGCAATATTCGGCCAGCTTCAGCGCGGTGAGCGGAGTCCATTCCGAAGGTTTCAGCACCACCGAACAGCCGCAGGCCAGCGCCGGCGCGACCTTCCAGGCGGCGATCTGCAGCGGATAATTCCACGGCACGATGCCGCCCACCACGCCCACCGGCTCGCGCAGCGTGTAGTTCAGAAAGGGGCCATCCACCGGGATGGTTTCGCCATACATTTTGCGCACCCATCCGGCGTAATAGCGAAAGGCGTCGATGGCCGGATCGACATCAGCGCCGCCCGCCTCGCGCACGGTTTTGCCGTTCTCCATGGATTCGAGCACGGCCAACTCTTCGCGGTGCTTCAGCAGGATTTCAGAGATGTCCCAGAGGATTTTTTCCTTTTTGGAGGGGTCCATGCCGCGCCAGCTCTTGCGCTCGAAACTGGCGCGCGCGGCGGCCACGGCGCGGTTCACGTCGCAGTCCTGGCCGTCGGGAACGGTGGTCAGCAGATCGCCGGTGGCCGGATTGACGATGTCGATCGCGCCGCCGCGCTCCGCGTCTTCCCACCGGCCGTCGATGAACAGCTTGCCCGGGTGCAGTTGTGGTTTGATCTCTTCGGATGCGGTCATTGGATCATTTTCTCAGGAAACTCGCGGCCATGCTCGTGAACTAATGCGACTGAAGAACCGGCCTCTTGTCTTGAGAACGTATCCCGGACGGAGCCTGGTACCGCTCCGGATCCGGGCTCCAGCCAGACTTGCCCGTCCAAGACGGCCTTCGCGCCCTCAATACTCCCTCCGGGCGCCACGGTGATGGCTGGCGCCCGGAAGAGGACCTGCCTGACGAAAGTGCTGCCTAGGTGCGCCCCTTTAGGTCGGCACTGCGGCCTTTGCCGTTGCCGGGGTTGAGGTCATGATTCGCGGTTCCGCTTATGCCGCCGGAGGCACCTCGATTTCTCTCGCAAGGCTGACCGGGGCGGGTACCGGCTCGCCAAATTCTCTTAAGGTTCGGATGTGCCCGCTGATGGCCTCTTGGATGTTGCTCTCGGTCCCATCCAGCGTTTTCCCAGTTGTGATGCATCCCGGCAGGTCCGGCACGTAGGCCGCCCAATTGTTTTCTGCGCGCTCGAATATGACGGCGTATTTCAGACTCATTTCTTGGCCTCCAGTCCCGCAGCTCTCAGTGCCGACTTTAAGGTGCCTACGGGCACACCGTCACCGGGATGACCCGGCACGGTGACGACATTTGGCTTCGTTGCGTGTTTAAAGTGCCGGTAGCTTCCAGTTGTTCGAACGTGCCGCCAGCCATCCGATTCGATCTGCCTGATCGGATCCCGAACCTTCACTAGCTTCTATTGTAGAACGCAAATACCTGGGAGCACCGCGGAGGGCGGGCAATCCTGCCCGTCCCCGAATTAATGCGTGTTGTTCGGAAAGTCAGGTGGGTTGGGCGGTTCCGACCGCCCGCTGGACTGACTTATTGCACCGTGACCCTGCCAAGGCCGATGGCCTTCGTAGTCTGGCCCACGCCGATCACCTCGTTGATTCCAGGCGATGCGTTCGCCGGGATCGTGATCGCCAAATCGCCGGTCCCCAGGCCGTTCGCCGTCGCCGTGCCAAGTGACTGCCGGGGATTGTTCCAATAGAGGTCGACTGCCTCGCCGGCGCCGAAGCCAAAGACGTACGCCGTTACAGCGCCGCCCGGCGCTCCGGTGGCCGGGTTCATGAGCAGCGCAGGCGTCACGGACAACGTGGCAACTCCGAGTTTGCCGCTGCCCAGGCCCGCGGCGTAAAAGTCGATAGTTCCATAAGGGAGCTGCGGTTCGTGGGGTGTGACGGTGAAGGAGCCGCCGGCATCCGCCGTTGCCGTAAGCAGCGGAGTCGAGCCAACGCGGCCGGCATAGATATCGACCGTCTCGGTAGCGGCAAAGCCGCTCCCTGTAATGGTGAGTTTGGTCCCCGGCGAACCGCTGGCCGGGCTAAGGCTCAGAGACGCGGCCGGGAAAACCCGCAGAGTGAACGATCCGAAGTAATCCGCGCCATCTCCAGGGGAGAACTCTTTGGCTTGGCACACGTCTCCGGGCGGTGTCGCAGGCGCGTTCCAATCGTAGCCGCCAAGCACGACGATGACGCCCCCGGAAGTGTAGGTCGTGGTCCCGGAACCCGCCACGGAGGCGCCTTGCAGAGTCAGGGTGCTACTGCTGCTGTTTGGCAAGAAGCTCGAGCTATCGATAGGGCCAAACACGGAGATGCCAGGGGTCGAATCGCTCCCGTTGAAGAACAGGTTCAAGCCGTTGGCTCCGGTGCTGCAGCAGCCGGGTTGGCCGAAGATGTAGTACTTGTAACTATTGCCTGCCTCCAATGGGATGGCAATACCGGCCTGCGTGTCGGATGGGCCGTTGATCGGTGAAGTTGCATCCGGATTCAGCGCCAGCCACAAGTCGTAATAGGAATCGCCGCCAAGCGTATTCCATACCTGGCCGCCGGAAGCTGCGCCGCTGGAATTTGCCGAAAACTGGATCGCGCCCGTGAGTGTGGTCTGCGGATACGCCGACAGCGGAACCATCAGGAACGCTGCGAGAGCCAGGCAGTAGCGCCCATGCAAGCCGGCGCGGCTCGCGTCCTTTCGGGAACCTCTCGTTGGACGCTTTCGAAAGGCGATTATGGGAGTCATGGCCGGATCCTTTCCGCCGATAACTATACCACAATCCGATTTTCGGTAATATCTGTTAGGCTGACACCTTAACGCAGATGGGAATTCTACGCACCGCCCTCCGGAAGCTGAAGCTAACCTAAGCCAAAACATAGCAAACGGGTTTATGCCGGATAAGAGTGCGAAGAGCGGCTTCATTGCGTGCATATCCGGGTTAGGCTTGTTGGTTCCTGCCCAGGGTGTCATATGGACTCTTGCCCGTCTTGCCTGGGCTGGGCGGCATCTGGTTTCTTCTGGGTTGGAGCTTCGGATTGCAGTATCCATGCGCCTCTACACGTATCTGGTCGGCGCGATCAATCTCATTTGGATTGTATCGCCATGGGCAATCTTCATTCGTAATTAGGAGAGAGCGCCATCGTTCAAGAGTAATCTCATCTTGTATTGCGCCGTTTTTACGTGGCTTTCGCGGTACGCGTTCCCCTATTCTGCGCGAATTGCCACAGCGGTGTATAACGCCTCTCAGAGACCCGTCCCGGCGGCGAGTTATGTGCGCGGGATCGCAGCCGGAAACGGCAGGCGGAAGCGCCTGCCCCCATATCTGTCAGGCAGTGCAATACCATTCAGATCAGAGTGCTCAGCGTTGAATCTGCCAGGCAGTGCAATACCATTAGGATCAGAGTGCGCTCAAGGCTGAAGCGCTGCCGCCCGTGCTAGAGCTTATCCAAGTCGAGGCCGGCGTCCCAGGTTTCGTTGGAGCGGAGCAGTTCGTCCCACGTGGCTTCCTTGCCGGTGTAGGCGGCGGTGCGGCCGAGCATGGCGGAGAGGGCCGATTCCGCGCCCAGCGCGGCCTGGTTATGAAATTTGCCTGTGACGATGCTTTGGATGAAATCGGCGTGCTTTTGGGCGTCCGCCTGCGCCAGGTTATCCGAGAAATTTCCGGTAACGGAGAACTGGCCGGACGGATGCGTGCCGGGCTTGTCGCTGCCGCCCCAGGTCCACGGTTCGTCCCCGGCGATCTGCAGGGAACCGGAATAGGGCGATTGGGAGCTGCCGCGCGTGCCGAAGAAACTTTCGCTGGCGTCGAAGGGCGCCTTGCCGAACTGGCACGAGCTGAAACTGACATGCACGCCGTTCGGATAATAGAAGACCACGTCGAAGTGGGACCAGTTATCGCCCGGCGATTCGGTGCGGCCTTGGCGTCCGCCCGCGCCGATGGCCTTCACCGGATGCGCCTGCAACACCCAATTGCAGATATCCACGACGTGAATATTCTGCTCGACGATGATATCGCCGGACAGGACGCGATCATACAGCCAATGGCGCAGGCGCAGTTCGGCCGGGGAGGCTTTCGGGTAATCGGGCATGGCCAGAAATGGGCAATAATAGTGGGCTTCGCCGCAAACGATCTCGCCCAGCGCGCCCGCATGAATGCGGCGCACCAATTCCACGAACGGCGGCGCTTTGCGGATTTGAAACCCGACATCCAGGCTGAGGCGGCCCTCGGCCCGCTTGCCGCTTTCGATGGCGCGCAATGCTCCAGGCACGTCGACCCCCACGGGCTTTTCGCAATAGACGTGCTTGCCGGCGGCGACCGCGGCAGCCAGGTGCCGGGGATGGAAATAGGGCGGCGTGGCAATCACTACGGCGTCCACTTCGGCGGAGTTGAGAATCTGCTCGGCGGCGCGCGGGCCTTGAAACATTTGGGAGGCGGCCACGGCGGCGTAGCGTTGTTTGGCGGCCACTTCGTCGAAGTGCTTCTTGGCGGTGACCAGGCGGTCTTCGAAAAGGTCGGCCAGGGCCACGATGCGCGCCGGTCCGTTGATGGCGATGCTGGTGGCGTCGGCGGTGCCGCGTCCGCCGCAGCCGAGCAGTCCGACGCGCACGGCGGAGTTGGCTTGCGCGCCGCGAACCAGTTGCGGCTTCACGATCATGAAGGCGGCGGCGGTGGCGCCGGCCAGGAATGCGCGGCGATCGGGATTGGAATTGTCAGTCATATCAGATTTTCCAGAAAAGCTTTCGATGCGCGGATGTCATCGGCTTGTTTGGCGCCGGAAATTTCGCGCTCGATGGTGAGGGGGCCGTGGTATCCAACTTCGTTCAGGCGTTTGATGAAGGCCGGGAAGTTGACCTTGCCCTGGCCGATGGGCAGTTCGCGCCCCAACTCGCGCGGGCCGGTGGGATAGAGTCCGTCCTTGGCGTGGACTCCCTGCACCAGCGGGCCGAGGATGTCGAGGGCGTCCACCGGATTGGCCTTGCCGTAGAGGATCAGGTTGGCGGCATCGAAGTTCACGCCGACGTTGTCGAGGCCCACGTCGTGAATGGCGCGGTAGAGGGCGATGGGCGTTTCCTGGCCGGTTTCGCAGCGGAAGTTCTGGCCGTTGCGCCGGCAGTAGGCGGCGACGGTGCGGATGGCTTCGACGGTTTCGTTATAGATGGGATCGTTCGGATTTTCGGGGATGAATCCGCAGTGAGTTTGGACGGCCGGGACGCCGCACTGTTTGGCGAAATCGGAGGTCTTCTTGATCTGGGCGATGCGCGCGTCGCGGTATTCGCGCGGGACAAGCCCGATGGTGAGCGGACCTTTATAGAAGTCGTAGACTTCGGGGCCGGGACCGCCGGAGACCAGCGAGGTGGCTTCGATTTTGTATTGGTCGAGCGCGGCGCGCAGGCGCGCGGGCATGCCGGGGTCGAACGCGCTGACGCCTACCTGGCAGGTGGGAAAGCCGAAGCTGTGGACTTTGCGGATGGCCGTCTCGGGGTCGCTGCCGGCGGAGACGATCAGTCCGAGTTGCATGGCGGGCGTCTGCGATTTCAGGGGGAGCGCAGCGGCGGCCGCGCCGGCGGCGGCGAGCGAGACGAAACGTCTGCGGGTGGGCATGTGGATTATTTAAGCACCATTCGCGGGGGCCTCGGCGGGGATCTGCTTCGATTGAGCGGGCGATGGGGGTTGGCGACCATACCCCCAAAAGAGTTACGGTATACCCGCAATTGAGGGGTTTGTATAGGATAAGTTCTCGGTTAAACCTAGGGTTACACCTATCTCACTAAGGAATATACTTAGGATATCCCAGGAGCCTACCGAGAACACATGTCGCCACAACGCGCTTTCCCTCCCCCAAGTGCACAACTTCTGAAGCTTCATCACCGGCGTACGGAACTCGACAACGCCATCCGGTTGCTGGAGGAGATCAGGCTGATTCGCCTGAGACGGCCTCCGGAACTAGCTGCCATCATCTCCAAGGTCCGCCGGGTTGCGTAACGTGGAAGGCAGGCGAAAGCGCCTGCCCCACTCTTCCAGCACGTGCCAGCCCAGCGCGCCGAGCGCATAATAGATGCATGGCCTACCGCGCAGCCCTATTGCTTCCGGCACTGGCGGGGGCGCTCTCGGCCCAATATGGCACGGCTACGAAAGCTTCGCCGCAGGATTACCCGGCGCGCGCCAAGCTGGAGAAACTGTCGATCGGCGCGGAGTACCTGGTGCACAGCTTCTCCAGCGGCCGCCAGATGTTCATCGCCAAGGACTACCTAGTGGTAGAGGTAGCGCTTTTCCCCGCCAACGGCCAAATCCTTCTGGTGAATACGGGCGATTTCAGTTTGCGCGTCAACGGCCGCAAACAAGCGCTCCTGCCGCAAGGCGCGGAAATCGTGGCCAACTCGCTGAAGTTCCCGGATCGGGATACCGGCCTGCACCCTGTGGCATCGCTCGGACCCATCGTCCTGGGGCAACCCACGCCGGTCGAACGTTTCCCGGGCGATCCGAATGCGCAGACTAGGCGTTTGCCCCCTGTGCCCGAGGACAACCCCAGCGGGCAGGACCAAGAGCCTCCCGTAAAGGCCGAGGAGCTGGTGGTCCAAGCCGCCCTTCCCGCGGGCGAGCATCGCGGACCAACGAGCGGCTTCTTGTATTTCCCCTATCGCGGCAAGGTCAGCCGCATTCGCTCGCTCGAATTGATTTTCGCCAGCCCGGGCGGCAGCGCCACACTGCCGTTACTGTGAGCCGGCGCGCGAATGAATCTGCTAACCTCCGGAAGAGGTCCCATGAAATCACGTAGCGTGCGGCGGACGCGGCGCGATCCCGCGCTTCCAACTCTAGCGCTAAGCCGGCGGTTGCGTCCGCTCAATACCATGAGCTTCCCGCAGGCCCTCCGTGACGCGATTCCCACGCTGGCGCGCTGCTGGGGCCGCTGCTTGGTGATCGGCTCCGCTACCGGACGCGCGCCGAACGACGCCTTCTGGGGCCAGCGCGTACACATCAAATTCCAGGTGGAGGAGAGCGGCAAATTGACCGGCAAGTTCGACGTATGGATGGATGTGGACCCGGAGGCCGCGCGCGGCTTGGCGCGCACGCTGAACCAACTCGCGGATGAGGCCGAGAAAGCGCCGCCCGCGGCGGAATCCGGCGCGGTCTAGTGAGGGGCAGGATACCATCCTGTCTTCATGGCCATGCGGGTACCAAATGTAATGGAAACCCTTAGAGGGCGGCCAATCTTGGCCGCAGCCGCCTTTCTAGGCGGCCAGAGCCGGCTGAAAGCCGTCCCCAGAGGCGACCCCAGGGCAGGATTGCCCGCCCTCCAAGAACTGTTTAGGGTAATGCGACGTGCGGAATCAGTTGCCCGCTCACCGTACCCGAAGACAGGGTCTTTGTGGCGCCCCCCATCTCCTGATCCGTCGTGTAGCTGCCGGTGAACTGATTACCCTTGCTGTTCTCTGTCAGGAACATGGTGGTGATGTTCCGGGCAAAGAGCGACCCATCCGGGTTCAATACCAGGCTGAAGTATTGGACGTAAAGAGTAACGGGCGTGTTCGCCAGTTGCCAGATGCCGTGGCCCGGCGTGCTGGAATTGGTTGGCGTGGCCGAAGGCGGATTGGGAACAAACTCCGAGCCGTCCGTCTCGATGACTGAACCATCCGTAGTGAACGTCGCCAGCCCCGGAATCTCAACAACCGGCGGTGTAGCTGTAGGTGGAGCCGTGGGCGTCAAAATAAACTGCCACGACCCGGCTAAATTCGGCGTCGCGGCGGTCGCGGATATGGGCTGAATGGCGATCGCGATCAGCCCGCAAACGATGGATGCAAGAAACATTTTGCTGCGCATATACCCTTCCTCCGCTGCAATTGTAATCTGCTAAGCCCTCGCGCGCACAGTGTTTTTTTCGGAGACGGTACTGTACTGAAATCTGTAACCACCGTTACAATCTCTTACACGCCCTACAAACTCGCTTTACAATCGCCCTCTAATCTGAAGACAGAGGAGAAAAGAGATATGAAAAACACTTGGTTACGTTTTGCAGCAACAGCGGCAATAGCGGGAGGCATGCTCCTAGCCGCTCAAGAAGTTGGCAGCCAGCCGGCGCAACCGGCCGCGCAACAGCATCGCCGGCACGCTGGCGGCGCGCGCATCGCCCGCTACCTGAATCTGACCCCGGCGCAGGAAGCGCAGGCGAAGGCGGAGTTTCGGGCGGCGCGCCAATCCGCGCAACCCATCCGCGCACAGTTGAAACAGGTTCGCTTGGCAATGTTCCAGGCGGTCCGCGCAAACGACACCGCTAAGATCGACCAACTGAGCGCGCGGGAAGCCAACTTGAAGGGCCACATAGCGGCCATGCGCCACGAGGCGTTCGCCAGAATCTATACTACCCTGACCCCGGAACAGCGGGCCAAAGCCGACCAAATCCCGGCCCATTTCAGGCAGATGCGGCAGCGCCGGATGGAAAACCATCCAAACCCCAGCAACGGGTAGACGGCTATCTGGGTGGGGCAGGCGCTTTCGCCCAGTGTAACTTAGTTTTCCGTTGTGGGGCGGGCAATCTTGCCCGCAGCCGGCTTTCAGCCGGCTCTGGCCGCCTGGAAAGGCGGCTGCGGCCAGGATTGGCCGCCCCACAACTCACCGTTCTGCGGATTCGAATCCCAGGCGCCAGCCGAGTTTCTGAGAATCGAACCACGAAATCTTCACGCCGAACCAGCGCGTCTCGGAAGCGGCCTGATACCGGCCACGCCGCCGATCCAGCACAAAAGCGCAAGGCGCTTCGCCAAACTGCGCCAAACGTTGCGCCAGCCAGGAATCTGGTGTAAGCGGCTGCGCCAGCACCACCGGCACGCCGCCCAGCAGCGCCAGATGCGCTCCGAAGTCTCGATCTACTTCCTTGATCGGAAGCGGGATCCCGTAAGCCTGGCTATAGCGCTTCACCGACGCATCCAAATCATACACCGCGATCACCACCTTGGCCACGCCGCCGAAATCCTTGTTCAGCGGCTTACCCTGCGGAAAGGCGCGCTGCTCGCGGTCCGTGAAGTCGTGAATCAGAAACGGAAAAAACGTTCCGTTAGGCTGCGTGCCCACCTGCGCGGTTTCCCAATCGAGGCGCACTCCGTCCGGCCGTTGCCGCCCATTCCGCAGCGGAGCCGAGACCTCGATGCCCGCCGCGCGCAGCCGCTGGACTTCGGCCGCCACGTCCTTCTCACGCACGGCCCAGGCGCAGGGCCCGCCGTCCGCCTTCATGAACTTTGCCCACGGGTGGCGTTCCAACGCTTGCGGATCGGCGTGCGCCTGCGGCGCCATCAGCTCCAGATAAGATCCGTCCGGAAAACTGACCAGCGCCATCTCGGTGGCTCCGTTGCTGTGCGCGCCTCCATAAACGGTCTCGATCCCCACGGCGGAGAGAGTGGCCTGCAGTTGCTTCAGGCTACTCCCGGACGCGGTGACATGGTCGACTTTCAAATCGGCGGCGGTCAGCGCAACCGCGCACACCGCCAGGATCGGAGCAAGGCGCATAGAGCGATTGTAAAACGCCTGGACTCGCGATGAAGGCCGCATGGCCGCGGCGCGCCAATCTCATCGCGTCTGCCGCCGTCTCACCAGGAAATAAGCGGCCGTCAGCACGGCCAGCCACGGCAATCCGGCGACGATCGTCACACGCATCCCTTCGACCCACCACGTGGTCGCGATAATGGCGGCGATCGCAAACATTCCGAGCAGCGAAGTGTATGGGTATCCGATCATTCGAACCGGCAAGCGCGGGCCGCCCGAGGCGTCCCACCGCGGACGGAAATAAAGATGCGTGACGAAGATCATCAGCCACACAAACAATCCGCCGAACAGGGAGATCCCGAATAAGTAAACGTAAGCGCCCTCGGGATACAACAGCGCGACCACCAATGCGAATGCCAACCCCGCGGCTGAGACGAACAACGCGACGACCGGGACCCCGCGCGGCGAAACGCGGCCGAACGAAGCGGGAGCATATCCGCCGCGCGCGAGGGAAAACATCGTGCGGCTGACCAGATACAGATTGCAGTTCATGCTGGACGCTGCGGCGGTGATCACCACGAAGTTCACGACGTGCGCCGCGGCCGGCACGCCGATCAACTGAAACACCTTCACGAAGGGGCTCGCGGTGACGTCCGAGCCAGGTTGAATCCGGTTCCACGGAACGATCCCGATCAGCACCACGATGGCTCCCACATAGAACAGAATCAGGCGGCCGAGCATGGATCGCATGGCGCGCGGCACGGCTGTCTTGGGATCCTTCGCCTCGCCCGCGGCGACCGCGACGACCTCGGTCCCGATGTAGCTGAAGATCACGAAGACCATTGCCATCCACACGCCGCGCCAGCCGGCGGGGAGAAATCCTCCATGCGCGGTGAAGTTCGAGAAGCCGATGGCGGGCGCGGAGCCGAACCCGGCGAGTAGCGCGAGACCGAAACCGATGAACAGAACGATGGCCACCACCTTGATCATCGCGAACCAATATTCGAAGCTGCCGAAGCTCCCCACGCTGCGCGCGTTGACGTATAGCAGAGCGGCCGAGAATCCGACAATCCAAAGCCATTTCGGAGTATGCGGGAACCACCACTGGCAGTAAATGGCGATGGCCGTCGCCTCGCCGCCGATGGCGATGCATTGCGCCGCCCAATACGTGTAGCGGACCGTGAAGCCCGCCCAGGCGTTCACATAAAGCTCGGCATACACGCCAAAAGAACCAGCGGTGGGATGCGCGACCGCCATCTCCGACAGCGCGCCCATGAAGAGCAGGGCGATGGCCGCTCCGATCAGATAGCTGAGGATGACGCCAGGGCCGGCGATGCGCACCGCGAGCGCGCTGCCGAGAAAGAGTCCGGTACCGATCGCGCCCCCGATGGCGATCATACCGATCTGGCCAGAGGCGAGCTGACGCGATAGCTGCTCGCCTTTTTCGATGCCGCCGGGAGCCGCGTCAGTCATCTTTAGGGAACCGCATCATTTGATATTAGTTCAATAGGGCGCAAGCGATCCGCTGCCCGCGCCGTGGCCATTCCTACGCCCAGACAGCTACCATTGCAGTTGAGCCGCTCTATGCGACACTTAATGCCCATTGTGACGCCGCGTCTAATCTTGCGTCCGCCAATTCTTGACGATTTGGACGCTATCCAGGCCGCCAAGGAAGATGCCTGGAACGATTTGCAGCTTTGGATGGCTTGGGCGTTCGACAACCAACGACCGCGGCAAGCGCTGGAACAATCCATTCGACGGATGATGAACTTCCAGAGTCAAGCAGGTATCGCATTGGCCGGCTTCCATAGGATCAACGGGGACTTCGTCGTCCGAACCGCATTGGATCTCACCGATGAGGCAGACGTCTATGAGACCGGATATTGGGTGGCGCGGAAATACGCCGGACAGGGCATGGCGACGGAGGCGGCAAACGCCGCTATTCGTTACGCGTTCGGCCGCCTTGGCGCGAAGGCGATCAGCATCGGGTACTTCGACGGCAACGACGCTAGCCGCCGCGTCGTGGAGAAACTGGGATTCCAGAAGCTTCGCGTCGCCCGTCAAGCGGCGACTCGGTGCCTCGACGCCACGAAGCTCGACCGTCATGAGTACATCTTGACCAGCCCCGATGTACTTCCCAAACTTGATGTTTCTTGGGGTTGAAGCTTCACGGGTTGCGCAGTCAAGGAACGTTTCGGCGCCCCGGTAATCTTCTACGATATTTTTCGTTGACATACGGTTTTATTCGTAGTATCACGGCCGCGCGGACTCCGGAAGGCTAGGTTTCATCCGGTTCATAGGCTTCGTCCGGACTACCCGACGGATAGAACGCGCCCAGCAGCTTGATCGTGGAGGTCCCCGGATTCTCCACGCAATGGCGCACGCCTATGGGGAAGTAAACGCTGCTGCCAGCCCCGAATTCACACGATTCGCCGTCGGTGTGCACGATCCCGCGGCCTTCCAGAATGAAAATGCCTTCTTCATAGGTGTGGTAGTGGACCGGGGCTTTGCTCGGCGGAATCCATCCCGCGAACTGTGTGATCTGTTTGCAGCCGAGGTCCGTATAGACCAGGTAGCGGAACAGACGGTCCTGGCCGGCGCGAATGTCTTCGCGCAGACCTTCGTGCACCAGCAATCGCGGCGGCTCGCCGGTCACCGCCGGGAGCGGACCCTCGACGATGTGACGCCGCGGGTCCTCGGGGCAACACGAGCCGACCAGACGCATGGTCTCCTTGCCGGTGTTCTCGATGTTGTAGACCGCCCCAGGAGGAATAAAAATCGCAGACCCGGAGCCGATCGGGTATGCGAATCCGTTGACGCGGCATTTCCCTTCGCCGCTGGCGACGTAGAGCACCTCTTCGGCCCTCGGATTCACCATCGCCGGCGATAATCCCGGGGCATAATCGCTTACCGTCTGGGTGATGTGCCGTGCGCCGCTATTTTGGGAGATGACGGTCCGCGCCGTCCAGTTGCCGAGAGTGGACAACTGACCGTCTTCGGCGGAATACACCCGGCAACCGCCGGTAAGAATTTTCATGAGGGCGCCATCAGGTCCAGGTTGTCTTCGAGAGCCGTCAACGCCACGTTGACGTCCTCCAGGGTATTGTATACGTGGAACGCAAAGCGTACCCCGTCGCGCCGAGTCGAAACGGCGATGCCGCGCGCGCTGAGCTTGGCCAGCACCGCGGCGGCATCCTTGGCGCGGAGCACCACCAGCGGCCCCACACTCGACGACGGGGTTTTGGAATCGATGCGCAAATCGTGAACGCCCTTTAGGAATGCCCCGGTCAGCCGTTCGATTTGCGCGGCGACATTGTCCATTCCGATGCCGGCCAGCAGATCGATCGCCGGGCGCGCGAGATAAATGTTCGGGATGGGGGGCGAGCCGCCTTCGAAGCGCCGGGCATTCGGCGAGGGATCCAGGCACTTGGTATTGAAAGCGAAAACGTCGCGTTGGGCCATCCAACTGGTGATAGTCGGCGTGAGCGTCTCGATGAGCTCGCGCCGCACGTAGAGGAAACCCAGCCCCGGCGGCCCTAGCAGATACTTCAGCGTGCCGGTGACGAAGAAGTCGACGTCCAGCGCTTTCACGTCCACCGGGCGGGTCCCGCAATCCTGATAGCCATCCAGAAAAAGCAGAGCGCCTTGGGCGTGGGCGATCTGCGCGATGGCCGCCACGTCCGGCCGGAACCCGTTGACGAAGGAGACCTGGGTCAGCGGCACGATGCGCGTCCTCTTATCGACGGCGCGTTCATAGCATTCGGTGGGAATCGCGTTGTTGACGCCGTCCAGAAAGTGGATCTCGGCTCCGCGCGGCCGCTGCGCCAGCCAGATGTGCGCCATGGTCGGAAATTCGTACTCGCTCATTACCACTTTGTTGCGAGCACCGTTGCAGCCGTCGAACTGCAGCGCATTCGCGATCGGATTGATTCCCGCGGAAGCACTGGTGACGATGGCAACCTCGTCCGGTTGGGCGTTGATGAAGCGCGCAAAGGCGCCGCGCAGCGCCTCGTAGGCTTCCATCCATTCATCCCAGGGCGCCGCCGAGGTCCGCCAACTTGCCGCGTATTTTTGCATGCCGCCCTCCACGGCGTCGCAGAGCGCGCCTTGGGAGCAGTTGTAGAGGTAGGTTTTTTCCCGGAGAATCGGGAAGTGCGATCTCAATTCCGAGACTTGTGCGTCGGTCAGCATGATTACTTCCTATGACGCCAGCGGCATTGCCAATTCGTTCTCCGGCAGAGGCCCGCGCCGATGGGCGCGAGGATTTCGCAAGGGCCGAGTTCTGCGCCTTCCAGGAGCGGCATATGCAGGATTTAGTTTAGCCGATCAACAATCGGCCCGCAGGTTGCCAACAGTTGCCAACATGCCCTACTTCGGAAAGTAAAACGCGGATTCCACCGGCCGCACCACCCGGTTCAACCACAAAGGCCGCCGCAAATTATCCGGCCCGGGCGCCGGACGCGCCAGCGCCTTCCATTTCAAATAAACCGCGTGCGACCGGTTGGTGTCCACGAAGATGTCGCCGTAGCGGTCGCCGGCGCCAGCCGGCTCGACGCGCACAACCTGGTGCCAGCAATGCATGCCGCTGACCGGGTCGGGATGCACCGGGAAGGTGATGTCCTGGTGTACGCCCGCGTCGCTCCACCAGACGCGCCGCGAGTCGGGATCGCGGCTCTCGTAAGGCCCCGCGCCGGCAAGTTGCCGCATCTTCCATTGGCCCTTGCCGGTTTCCCGCAGATCCACCCAGGCGCTGGTGATGCGCTCCACTTGCTCCTCTTTATTCACGCGCCAGCGCCCCAGATGGTGCGAACAGGCGACCACGCCGGGCGTCAGTCCCTCCGTCACCCACGCATGCAACACGAAATAGCCGATCTCGGTATGCACTTTGAGCAGGTCGCCGGTGCGGATCTGGCCCAGCTTCCCGGCATCCACCGGATTGACCCACAGCGGATTCTTGTGCGCGATTTCATAAAGCGCCTTGGAATTGCCGGAGCGGGTGTGAATCAACGTGGGAAGACGGAAGATCGGCAGCAGCGTGTAGACATCGCCGTGAGCGTGCTCGGGCCAATCGACGGACGGCATGTACCGCGGGTCGAATTCATCCGCGCGGCGATGGACATGGCTCCGGCAGTATTCCGGCAGGGCGAACTCCGGCCATTTCCAGTCGGCCATCGTGCGCGAGAAGATCTCCAACTTGCGCGATGGAGTGTTATATCCAACTACAGACTTGCCATCCACCATAACTCCGACCGGCTTGCCGTTCTTAGTCAGGACGCCGTTCGGCGCGGCGCTCGAACCAGTGACATCGGCTTCCGCTACTGGCTTCTCATTCAACTGGTACAGGCCCTTAGTCACTTCGAACACACCATACTTACGCATGTAGGCAAGCGGAGTCAGTCCTTCTTTCGCGGCGGCTTCGGGCAGCCCGGGCACGGAGTTCTCGAACATCCAGCCGTAGTATTCGTCGACCGTGATCTTGCAGCCTGGCCGGTAGGGCGACTCGAACCACTGGCGGATACCCATCGAGCCATCCGGATCGATGGCCCATGACAACGCGATCCAGAATTCGTCTTCTTCCCAGACCTCGCCGGGATTTGTTTCGTAAGTGCGTTCAGTTTTATCGCCCAGCTTCTCGCGATAGACGCGCAGCACGGGCTGGCGGAATCCGATCCATTGGCCGGCGTAGGATTCCTGGCTCATCAGGTCGTGGCGCTCGGAGCTTTGCCCCATGGGCAGCACGTAATCGGCGTACCAGGCGGTCTCGCTCCAGGTGGGCGTCATGGCGGCGTGCAAGCCGATCAGCTTTTCGTCGCGCAGGACTTCGATCCAGGAAAAGCCATCCGGGTTGGTCCAGACCGGATTGTAGACGCGCGTGAAGTAGGCTTCCAGGCGGCCGCGCCCCTCCTTCAGGAAATGCGGCAACAGGAAGGATAACTCGTGGTAGGCCAGAGGCCACTCGGGCGGATACAGCAGCTCATTCCAGCGCTTCTGTGGCGGCGGCGTGCCGAAGGGCTTCGGTACGAACTTGTTCCAGGCGTTCAGATTGTGGCCGCCCTTGGTGCCCACCGAGCCGGTCAGGACGTGCAGCAGCATCAGCGCGCGGGAGCATTGCCAGCCGCCCAGATTGCCAGAGGCCGCGCCCCGCCACAGATGCGAGGCGAACCGGCTGCCGGCTTCGGCGATTTCGCGCGCGATCGTGACGATGACTTCGGCGGGCACGCCGCTTTCCTGGGCGGCGAACTCGGGCGTGTACTTCGCGTAGTGCCGCTGCAGCGCGGCGATGAAAGCTTCGAAGGTCTGGCCCTGGGCGCGAAAACCATCGGCTTCGAACTCTTCCCAGTTGGTCCAGTTGCGGACGAAGGCGGCGTCGAAGCGGTTCTCATCGAGAATCACTTTGGCCATCGTCAGCAGCACGGCGGATTCCGTGCCGGGATAGGTGGGCATCCAATAATCCGCCATGCTGGCGGTGTTGGAGAGGCGCGGATCCATCACCGCGATTTTGGCGCCCGCCATCTTTCCGTCGATGATGCGCTGCGCGTGCGGATTGAAGTAGTGGCCGGATTCCAGGTGAGCCGACATCAGCAGGATGAAGCGCGCGTTGGCGTGATCGGGCGAGGGCCGGTCGGCGTAGTGCCACAGCGCGTAGCCCAGGCGCGCCGAGGTAGAGCAGATATTGGTGTGCGAGTTATGCCCGTCGATGCCCCAGGCTTGCAAGGTGCGCTCCATGATGAGGTCGTGACCCGGCCGGCCCACGTGATACATCACCTCTTCGCCGCGGCCTTCCTGGATCGCTTTCCTGATGCGCGCGGCGAAGGTTTCGAGGACTTCGTCCCAAGTGGTGCGCTGCCATTGGCCGCTGCCGCGCGGTCCGGAGCGCTTCATCGGGTAAAGCACGCGGTCGGGGTCGTTGATCTGGTTGATGACCGCGGGCCCTTTGGCGCACAGGCGGCCGCGGCTGGAGGTGTGTACGGGATTGCCTTCGAATTTGGCGACCTGTCCGGTTTCCTTGTCGATGTAGGCCAGCAGGCCGCAGGAGGATTCGCAGTTAAAGCAGATGGTGGGGATGAGCTGATAGTGACGCGCCACTTTGCGCGGCCAGGCGGCGGGGTCGTACTCCACCCAATCGTCCCACTTGGCGACCGGCGCGCAGGACATCAGATGGCTTCCGTCTCGTTGGAATTCGTTCATATGCGGTCAACTATTTGGCACACTCTGTCCCGCCATAATGAAACACCATTCGTAAATCAACAACCCGGCCAGGGCAAAAAGGCCGGCGATTCCGGGCGCATCGAGCGCCAGCAGCAACGCCGGCAGAAGCCCTCCCACGATCACGGCTCCCAGCCAGAACGGCATCCGGTACGGTCCGTGAGTGATCAATCGCGCCGCATAGCGCGCATTATCGGTGGCATGCGGCCTGACGAACTCGGCCAGCACAATCAGCAGGTGCAATCCCAGGCAGACCGAGAGACCCGCTACGGCCGCTGAGCGGGTTTCCGGCGATCCGCCCAGCGCGGGCGGCAGCCACGCCAGAACCACCGCGCCCGAGAGCAGCGCCTGCACCATCAGATGCGGCGCCAGCAGCGGTGTTTGCCACAGATCGCGTCCCTTGCACTGTCCGAAAAGGAAGGCCGTGTAGACGGCGGCAAAGAAGCCGATTAGGATCGTGGGCCAAACCAGAATGGCGGAGACGCGCGCCCAGTCCGCGATGCTGGCCACCAGCACAAGCCCGCACAGTCCGCCGTAGCCGGTGAGGATGAAGGCTCCGCGCGCCAGCCAGGAGCGCATCTGCGGACGCAGCATGATGCGGAGAAAACGATCCTTGCGGTCCAAATCCCAAACCAGCATCACCATGGTCAGGGCGGTGAACAGGAGCGCGACAATCGCCAGGGTCGCATCGCGCAGGCGGCTTGGCGGCAGCTTGCCCAGCGCTACGGCCAGCGCGGGCAAAGCCAGCGGCGCGGATCCGATGGACTTCAGCCAGAGGTATGCGGGCACCTGCCAGGCCCAGGGACGCGCGTGCGCGACATCGTAAGCCGCGAGCGCGTCCTTGTGTAGGAACGGGCTATCGGGCGGATACGCGGCGCCCCCCCCGGCGACTTGGTTGTTACGCTCCGACCACATGTAAAACGCTTCGTGTCGGGCGGCGGTGGGGACGATGGCGCTCTCCTCGGCCTCAATGTAGAAGAGCTTCGGTTTGGTGCCCTGTTCGGGGCGGCGCACGCGGACCGTGTTTTGCTCCAGCAGTTGCGCGAGGTTGCCTTCGGGCAGGTCCAGATCACCGGCTACGATGGCCTGTTCCGGGCACACCGTCACACAGGCAGGTTCCAGCCCGACTTCGGTGCGATGCGCGCAGTAGTTGCACTTGGCGGCGGTGTGGTGTTCGGGATCGATGTAGATGGCGTCGTAGGGACACGCCTGCATGCAAGCCTTGCAACCGATGCAGGCGTCGGAATCGAAATCCACGATGCCGTCCTTGCGCTTGAACATGGCGCTGACCGGACAGATATCGACGCAGGGCGGGTCCGCGCAGTGGTTGCAGCGGGTGACCTGGAAATAACGCCGGGTGTCCGGGAAGCGGCCCTTTTCGACATACTTCACCCAAGTGCGGTTGACGCCCAGGGGGACATGGTTCTCAGTCTTGCAGGCAACCGTGCAAGCGTGGCAGCCGATGCATTTGCGATTGTCGATGATGAAGCCGTAGTTCATGGCGGCGGGGCGCGACTGCCATGACCCGTTGTAGCACAAGGCGCTTTTGACTTGACGCACCCAAGCTTAGAGGCGTCAACCCAACCAACCCTGAGCGGCGAGCATATCGCGCGCGAGGGCGATCTGCTTTGGGTCGAATTCCTTCTTTCGCTGACTCCAAGCGTAGGTGCGCCCGACAGTCTCATCTTCCGACTTCGCCCCCTCACGCGTGCAAACCCAATGCACGGTCGCAAGTAGCTCCATACCGAATGGAGTTTCAAAACCATGGATCAGTCTCGCGACTCGACCAAGTCGAGCTTGTGTTTCGGGATGGGATTCGATGAAGGCAGAGGCGGTGGCGGTCACGCCCGGCAAAAGCTCTATGGCGCTTTCCGGATCGTCTTCGGCATCACCGTATCCGCTGATGAAATGTCCTTCGATGAGGCTCAGCGCGTGTCGGAGATTCTTGGCGTAGGGGCCGTACGTAGCCTTCTCGTATTTCAGACGAAGTTCTTCCCCCGCCTCCTGCATGAAGTACATCAGCTTGTGAATCTCAAGCAACGTGATGAAAGGGTCCATCACGGCTGCAAGATAACGAGACATCAGTTCGATGAGCACCGCCCTTCCCGGAGTCATTCCGGGCGCCCGGCGTTCCTTGACCATCTCCTCCGCTTTGGGCGCACCAGAGGGCTCAAAAAGAAGCACTCGTACGTCAGGTAGGTTCTCAAAGGTCTGCACAATCCTCGGACGGACTTTGCTCCAGTCGAGACCACCGAGGCCGCACCCGAGCGGAGGAACAGCGACCGACCGAATACGGCGTCCCTTGATTTCATCGACGAGAGCTGGAAGACCGGCATCGATATCCTGTATTCGGCTCTTCCCCTTCCAGTGTCGCTTCGTCGGAAAATTAATAATGTATCGAGGACCGGCCAGAAGACCCGTCTCGAATACCAGCATCTTCCCTGGCCGAACTTCTCCGCGTTCACAGGCCACCTCGTAAACTTTGAAGTTTTCCGGAAACGCCTTTCGAAACTGCAGAGCGATGCCCCGCCCCATCACGCCGACACAGTTGACGGTGTTGACCAGAGCCTCGGTATTTGCGGTAAGGATGTCACCGTGCGTCATTTCTATCATTTGTCTTCTTCTAGTAGTACCAGTTTCGCGCGACAACGACGGCAGGCTTGTGCTCCGCATTACGTAGAGCGCCCGCCGCTCGTTGCGCCGCGTCGTTGTCGATGACGCCGATTCGCTCGATCAATTCCCAAGGAAGGGACTCCTCAACCAGAAACTCCGCTTGTTTTCGCTCCTTAACGAACGGCTCTCGCCAGTCCGTCGCAGCGATCGCCTGCCAATCGAGAACGTCAAGCTTGTGTAAGCGTCTGGTGAACCCCTCTTCCCAAGCCTGCCGGGCAGGTTGCATACTGGCTTCATGACCAAAGCCATCGTAGGAATGGGAACAAGGGAAGACTATTGGCGCGCACGCATCGCTGAACAAGA